>JAEEGG010006449.1_pt1 | contig 27513 bp, 21 predicted proteins | sample 9134161 | NCBI WGS metagenome assembly JAEEGG01 (sample SAMN16246543, study PRJNA631951) | gut metagenome | biome: gut microbiome; feature: rumen; material: CR-attached | host: Bos | place: Iran: Karaj | collected 2018-10 | reverse complement strand
GATGCTTGAATAATTGCTCCAACAAGCTTAGAATTAATCAATTTCGGAAAGATGCTCGAGTGGTTGAAGAGGCCCGCCTGGAAAGCGAGTAAGCGTTAAAAGCGCTTCAGGGGTTCGAATCCCCTTCTTTCCGCTGAAAAGACAAAATGCTGCCCTTCATTGGGCAGCATTTTGTCTTTCTGTGTGTTATAGTGCTACGTGGTGGAATCGCATCCCGCATTGGCGTGCCGATTCGCCATCGGTGTCGTCGCGGTCGCCAACCATGAGCGTTGCATCGGGAGGCACGCCGAGTTGCTGGCAGAGTGCAAGGGTCGACTGGCGGCAGGGTTTCAGTCCGCCGAGTGCCGGTGCATTGGCAATGATGTCGACCCATTGGGGATTGAGTTGCAGTGCTTCGAGACGTTCGCGGAGGTGCCCGTAGTCGGAGTAGACGGCGGTGCGTATGCCTTGTTGCCGCAGGTCGGCCAGCAATTGTCCGACCCAGGGTTCTACGGCGTAATGGCGTTGCAGGATGCGTACCATGGTGGGCATGTATCGCTGCGTGTACCACTGCTGTGCGCGTTGTGGCGTGGTGTGGCTCATGGCTGCCACGCTGGCGAAGAGGGCTTCGTAGTAGGCCTCCTCGCTGCCGAACCACCGTCCTTTGAGGTTGGCGCGTGCCTTGCGCTCGTTGCCAAGGATAAACATGTGGAGTGGGTCTGCCGCAATAAGTCTCAGCGGTAGGCCTTTTTTGTTGTAGAGTGTGCCGTCGAGGTCGAAGATGACCGCGCGGATTCCGTTGGTGTCGAGCTGCAGGCTCATTTCTTGACGAGGTCGTTAAATTTGGCGTGGCGCACTTCGTCCTGCAGCAGCAGGTTGAGCTTGAACTGGCCGTCGCGGGCACCTTCCTTGATGCAGCGCTCTTTGAACTGTTCGAACGATTCTTTCACCAGGAGGAAGGTTTTGGCATCTTTGAGGCGGAGCGACTCGCGCTTGGTCTTGTATTCCATGTTGATATCCATGAGGTTGGCGTCGACGGCGCGGGTGAATGCCTCGGCCTGCTCCTGAGTGGTGGATTGGTCGGCGAACTCGTAGTAGAAGTTGTAGCGGCTCTCGGCCAGTTCGGCGAAGCCGATGAAGAAACGCGTGGCGAGGCCTGTCTGTTTCTCGGCTTGGTGCACGGCTTCGATAAACTGGCGCTCGTAGAGTTTCTCCCCGGTCATGGTGACGATGCCGTGTGTCTTCTGGATCATGTGCACGGTGGGGGTGTTCTGGAAGTTGGGACCCACTTCGAGGAGGTCGTTCATATTGTAGCGATAGAGGCCTGCGAAGGTGGTTACGTAGGGGCAGTAGCGCTGTCCTTCAACGAGTTCGTGCAGCTGGTAGAAGCGAGCGTCAGGCTTGTCCATATCCTCTTCGCGGACAAACTCATAGAAGTGGAAATGGGGGAACATGACGCTGTTGAGAGTGTCGTCCATGACGAGTCCGAAGCGGCATTCGGAGGCGAAGTAGCCAAACTCCTGGTGCAGCATGCCGGCAGGGAAGGAGTCTTTGAACTTGTCGAGGTAGACTTTGGTGTTGCCGCATTTCCAAGTGTTGAGAATCTGGAGGTTGGGCCAGTAGTGCTTGGGCAGTACGTTGCCGTACTTCTCGCGGAGGGCGCGCAATTCGGCGGCGCGCTTGGGGTTGGGTCTGAGGCAGGCTTCGAGTTCGGCGCGTATCTCGGCGGGAATGTCGAGGTCGGCCTTCAGGGTGCCGTGCTCGATGTCGTTGACATAGTCGTCGTAGTAGCGGTTCACGTTGTTCTGCAACTCGACGATGGTTGAGGGGTTGGCGGTTACGATGAGTGTGATGTCCTGCTCGATGCCCATGCGCATGAGGACATAGTAGCGCGAGGTGTAGTCGGCGATAGAGTAGACGCACTGGGGGTTGCTGTAGAGCCTTTTGACGAAGCCCGGGCAGTCGCGCTGGGTGACGCCGGAGACGGAGCCATAGACTGTGCCGTCGGGAGCGTAGCCTTCCACCACCTTGCCCACGATGGAGAGAATCTTGCCGGCGAAGACTTTGTGGCGGTTCTGGATGAAGTTGTAGAGCCACACCTTGGTCATTTTGCCGTAGATGGTCTTGAGATAGCGTTCGGTAATGGGAATCCATTTGGGCTCGGCTGTGGAGCCGGAGGTGGTGGCATAGAGAACGGGCTTGCCGGGGAAAAGGATGTCGGCTTCTCCGTGTTTGTGACGCTCGACATAGGGACGAAGGTCCTCGTATTCATTGGGCTTTACATTTTCTTGATAGCGCTTGTAGAGCTCCTGAGCGTCGGTAGCCTGAAGGATGTAGTCGAACTTGTGCTCGCGGCCGTAGACGGTGTCTTTGGCGAAGGTGAGTATGTCGCGAAGGGTCTTCTCGCTGGCTTTTTGTGGGTCTTTGGATGCTTTTATCAATGCGTGGTACTGGATACCGCCTGCAGTGCCCAACAGGAAGTTGGGGATGATCATGTTGATCGTTTTCATCTGTATGTGTTAGTTGTTGTTTGTAATCGGGTTGGTTTGTGATGGGCGTTGTTCGTCGTCGGGCACGGCATCCCATGGGTTGTGGGTGATACCGGCCAGGTGTATCATGGCCGCGTGTGCTTCGCGGCGCAGACGCTCGGTCTCCTCCTTGCGCGACTTGGAGGTGTCGGGCATGATGGGGTCGCCGACGTGGATGGTCATCAAGGGCAGGTCTTTGGGACCGAAGAGGCGGTAGATGCCGGTGCGTTGGCGGAAGCGGATGGCGCAGGGGATGACCGGGGCATTGTATTTGTAGGCCATAGTGAAGGCACCTTTCCGGAAAGGACGTATCGGTGTGTAGAAATCCCAGCGCACCTCTTCGGGGAAGACGAGGATGAGGTCGCCACGGCGGTGGTACTCGTCGAAGGCTTCGTCGAATTTGCGCATGCCGCCACGCGTCTCGGGCACGGGGATGCCGCCCACGTAGCGTACGAACCAATACTGGCTACCGTTAAAATGCTTGGCATACATGGGTATCCAGAAGTTGCGCCAGGGGCTGAGAGCCTGTTTGACGCACACGGCGTCGAACTGATAGACATGGTTGCATACAGCCACAGCGCCGCCTTTGAGGGCTTGGCGGTAGGCGCGCAAGTTGCGGCGTCCTTTGATACGCAAGCCGTATTTAAGGCGGTTGACGGTGTAGATGACTATCCATAGGAACGGCGGTCCTATGATGTTGCGGTTCAGCCAGTAGGAGAACGACTGGTCGATATAGGGATAGGTCTCGTCGAAGGCAAACTGGCGGCTGCCGGGCTTGGCTTTCTTCACCTCGACGAGGTGTTGCTGTGCGTTGTCAGTGGGGTATTCGTCCGGATTGCGGGGGATGTAGACACCATCGGCTACTTCGAGATAGCTGTACATTGCGGACGGTCTTGGTATTACTTATTCTTGTTTTTTAGTTCCACCTGGTTGTCACTATCAAGGTTGACGTTGCGGGTCACCTTGGCTTCGATGGTGTTGGCGCGGACGATGTCGGTCATGTTGACCCCCGTGGCGCTTTCGATGACGTCGAAGCTCTGCTTGATGACAGTAGGCACGGCGCCGCTGATGCCGGCGGCGTCGGCACCGCTGGTGCCGTAGACGTTCATGTTCTTGATGGCGGCGATGGGTTCTGAGACATGCTGTGCCACCTCGGGAATGATCTTCACCATCATGTCGAGGATAGCGGCCTGACCGTAACGCTCGTATGCTTCGGCTTTCTTCTGCATGGCTTCAGCCTCGGCAAGCCCCTTCTTCTGGATGGCGATGGCTTCGGCTTCGCCGGCGCGCTGTATCTTGTAGGCCTCGGCGTCGCCGTTGGCCTTGATACCCTCGGCCTCGAGCACCATGGCCTGCTTCTTGGCTTCGGCCAGGGCAATCTGGGCACGGGCCTCCTGTTGGGCGCGGTAGGCTTCGGCCTCGGCTTCACGTTTGCTCTGCTCCAGGTCGGCGGCGGCTTTGAGCTCAATCTGGTATTTGTCGGCGTCCGACTTCTTCATCACCTCGGCCTGGAGTTCGTTCTCGCGTATCTTCACCCGCTCGGCGGTGAGCACCTGCTCACGCATGGTCTGCTCGATTTGGGCGTCTACGGTCTTGGAGTTGATGGTCTTCTGCTGCTCTTGGCGCTGGATTTCATAGGCGGCGTCGGCGTCGGCCTGCTTGGTCTGCGAGATGATGGTGAGTTCGCTCTTCTTGACCGACAGCTCGTTCTGGCGGATGGCAATCTGGGTCTGGCTGTCGACCTGCGCGTCATTGGCCTCCTTCTGGGCCTGTGCCTCGGCCATGGCGATGTCGCGTTCGGCATTGGCTTTGTTGATTTTGGCCTGCTTGCGGATGGTCCAAGTGTTGTCGGCGCCGAGGTCTTCGATGAGATTCTTCTCGTCGGTGACGTTCTGGATGTTGCAGCTGATGATGAGCAGACCGAGGGCTTCCATGTCTTTCTGGGCCTTTGTCATGATTTCGTCCGAGAACTTGTCGCGGTTGATATTGATATCGCGCAAGGAGAGGGAGCCGATGACCTCACGCATGTTGCCCTCGAGGCTGTCTTGGACCTGCTTCGAGATGTCGGCACCGCTCATGTTGAGGAAGTTCTTGGCGGCCAGTCGTACACCGTCGATGTCGGGGATGACCTGTATCTTGGCCACGGCGTCGACGTTGACGTTGATGAAGTCGTTGGTGGGCACGCTGCGGCTTGTCTTGATGTCGGCTGTCACCTGACCGAGGAACACTTTGTCCAGGCGTTCGAGCAAGGGAACGCGCAGACCACCTTTACCTATGTATATACGTGGCTTGCGGTTGAGACCGGAGACGATGTAGGCCACCGAAGGCGGGGCTTTGATGTAGGAGACCAGTACGATAAACAGTACGACGACTGCCACGATGACGAGGGTGAGGATAAGACTGCTCATGATGATGTTATTTAATGGTTTATATTATCTTTTGCGAGGGAAATCATCTCCTGGTCGCAGCCGAGGATGGAGGCGATGCGTAGGGCCTCGTGGGGCACGTCGTCGCTGGTGTCCTCGGTGAGCGAGTAGTCGATGAAACGGTTGATGTTCTGAGGAGTGAGGGGTACGTCGGACATACCCTCGACGAATCCTTTCACGCGAAGGCGACGGGTGGCTACGCTGCCCAGTCCGCTGTAGTGGGTGGTGACGAGGGTGGTGGAGTTCATCGTGTTGAGTATCGTGACGATGGCTTGCACCAAGGCCTTGCCTTCGATGGGGTTGGTGGTGCGGGCAGGCTCGTCGATGAGCACGAGCATGTCGTGGCTGCGGCAGGTGTCGAGGATATTGCTTATCTTGATGATTTCGGCGGCATAGGAGGAGAGACCGTTCATCTCGTCCTGCTCGTCACCGATGGAGGTGACAATGCCGTCGACCAGTTTGACAATGGACTTGGCTGCAGGCACATACATGCCGCATTGAGCCATCGTTTGTGCGGTTCCGATACTCTTGAGTAGCACCGTCTTGCCTGCCATATTGGCACCGGTAATCAGGCATACGCCTGGGCGTACGGCAATGTCTACCGGTTGGTAGCGCAGGTGCGCCTTTTCGTTACGTTCCTTCAGGCGGGGATTGACTAGCGCCGTGTATTCAGTGTGGTCGCCAATTTCAGGCCGCGTTAGTTCCCATGCGATAGCCAACTCGGCCTTGGCCAGCAGCAGGTCGGTGTAAGCCAGTTGTTCCATGGCTGTTACCAAGGTGTCGGTCCATGGGATGAGTTGGACGGAGAGGCGGGTGCATACTTTGTTCTGAATCTCGTTCTGCTGGGCGAGCAGTTCGCTGATGCGGATGGGGTCGCCTTCGGAGGTCTGGAGTGCGCTCAGCTCACGCCGCAGAGGCGTCAGGCGGTTGTCGTAGCTGTCGTAGATATAGAAGTTCGCTATGCCGGTATGGTCGGGGTCGAGCAAGGAAAACACCTCGCTGGTATTGGGCAGGGGGAGCATCCGGCTCAATCCCAGGCCGGCGATGGCTCCGGTAGCCGTTTGTGCCAGCAGGGAGAGGCTCTTGAGCTCGAACAGGTCTACTTCGTTCAGCGTGGCGTGGTTGGCCAGGTTGGCCAGCGTGCCTTGCAGGTCATGCAGTTGCATCAGGCAATGACGCAACTCTATGTATGGTTTTTTGTATTTGTATTCCCGGATGGCTTGTATGGCGTTCTCGAGCCGGTCCCACTCCGCCTGTAAGACGGAAGTATCGGTGCAGAACTCGGTATTGAGCGTCTTGCGCCGGCCGGCCGACGACATGAACTCCATGTTGTCGATGATATACTGGAATCCGGGGTCTTGTTTTATGAGCTCTTTAATCTTCATTGTGTAATCTTCTTCACGTCATAGACGGGAGTCTGCAATGCGTCGCTCAATGCGTCGCATGTGCTCTTGGAGTCAAGCAGGAATCCTTGGGGGGAGGTGGGGTTGAGGGTGATGGCGATCAGTCGTGAGCGTTGCAGCACCATCAGCCGTCCGCCGCGCCGGGTGAATTCCATGTAGGCTTCGGGAGTGATGAATAGTTTGGTGAAGTCGCGCGCAATCAGTGTGATATCCATGCCCTTGGCGGCCAGCACGCGCAGCAGGCGGTCGCTCACCGCCCCCGAGGCGAAGAGGGTCTTGCCGAAACGCAGGATGTCTTTCTCAGCACGGTCGATGAGGAACACCGAGGCGATGCCGAGGTCATGTGGCTCGCCGTCGCTGTCGACAGCCCAAAGTCCGGAGGGGATGCCGCTCAGCCGGTCGCGCAACGCCGGGGCAGTCTCATCAAGGAGGATGAGGTTATATAGGAACTTGGTCTTGCTCACCAACTGTTTTATGTTGGCCGACACGGCGGCGCCGGTGGCCAATATCATGGCGTCGGTGACGGTAGGTGAGGCGAGGCTGAGTCGCGAGAGTGCTCCGTCGATGATGGCGATGTCGACTCCTCTGGAGCTGAGCTGCTCGATATGCCGGCGCAGAATTCCGGTGGTAGCTGCTCCGGAGAGGAGCACCTTGCCGCGTACAAGGACGCGGGCCGTGACCAGCGGCCCTAGGGCAGTACGATGGCTGTCGACGGCCTCGAGTACCGAGACCGTCTGCCGTTTCATATAGTGCTGTTCAGAAGTGATGAAGTGGGTGCCCTCGTACAGAGTCACCTCGGGCTTCGCTGTGGCAAACACCGAGTCGACCTGTTCGCCGTCGACCCCGATGGAGGTGACGCCGACATGCGCCCCCAGCTCGTTCAGACGACGTAATATATAGTTAAGACATACCGTTTTGCCGGTATTCTTTTCCATCCCTACGATGGAGAGGCTGCGGTGGCGTAGTATGTCGCGGACAAAGGGCACGAGTCATTACTCCTCTGTCTCGGGTTTCTGGAACTTCTCTTTCAACTTGGGCCAGTAGCCTTTGACCAATACGATGCCGCAACCCACGACAACTCCGAGGAAAACCCAGATGATGAGGGTCTTGGCTCGGCTGTTGGAGGGTTTCATCGGGAGGGTGACAGGCTCAATGATGGAGAAAGCGGGGGTGTCTTTCTTCACCTTCATCTTAGCCTGCTCCAGTTGTTTGGCCATCTCGAGGTAGACGGTGTTGGCCACGTTGAACTTCGACTGCAGGCGCTCCTTTCCGACGGTGGAAGAGGAGGTGATCACATTCTGCATGCGGTCTCTGGAACCGGCCAATGCCATTTGGTAGCGTTCGGCTTCCGCCTTGGCTTCGTCGTAGCGGGCCTGGATATATTCCAACTCGCTCTGCGACTTCTCGGTGCGGAAACGGGTCACCTCGTCCTGCAGCAACTGCTGGGCCTTCAGCGCCAGTTCTGCTGTCTGTATCGGTTCGCTGCCGTTGACATGCATGGTGATATAGCCTTCTTTCTTATCCACATCAAGGGAGATGACCTGCCCCATGCCTTGCAGCATCTTGTATTCATCCATGCTGACCACTACAGGTTTGGGAGTGCCGTCGTCGGTACCGTTCCCTCCGGGAAGGGTTACCTCTTTCGGTTTGCTGCTGAGCGAACCGAGAATCACACCCGGCAGACCGATGGTGTATTTCATCACGTAGGAGAATACAGAGGGCTTTTCGTATTTGGCTTTTGCATAGTCGAACATGCTGATCAGCGTGTCGCACTTCTGGTAATGCAGCGGGGTGTGCATCATCTCGAGACGGAAGGGGACGCTGCTCACTATCTGCGGATAGATAAGAGGTGAGAGCTCTCCGTTGTTGGACGCAGCTCCCATGTCGAAGCCAGCCAGTGCGGCCAGACCGCCCAATCCCGATTTGGCATCGCCCATCTGGGGCACCATCACGGTGGTGACGGAGTAGGTGCGTTTCATCGATAAGGCGGCCACCAGACCGAGCACGATGAAAATACCTAAGCAGATAAAGATGGTTTTACGACCGTCCCACAGGCCACGCAGCAGAGCCATGATGTCGATGCCGCCTTCTTCCTCGGCTGTGGCTGTGGTGTTGTTTCTGTTTTCTTCCATAGGACTAGTTGTTCAGATTCTTCATAGTGCTGACGAGGATGACGATGGACATGATGGAGGTGAGGGCGCTCATCATGTTGCTCGCCTCTTTGCCCCAGTCGAATTTCTCCTTCGGCTTCGAGTCGTCAATCTTCTTCTGGGTATTCATCTGCATGGTAATCACGCCGCCGGGCTCCACTCTGGGAGTGTGGCGGAAGAAGAGGAAGTATTTGGTACCATCCGACTGGTTGTTGGGATAGGTTACTGTGACACTCTTGCGGTTGGCATACTTGTCAAAACCACCGGCAAAATGCTTCACATACCAGGCAGCGGTGTGGTGGCCTTGGTATACCAGCACTTTCTCTGTCGAGGAGTATTCCTCCGGTACATACTGAGCCATCAGCGTGCCAGTTTCGCGAATCTTGACGGTATTCTCACGGCGTACGATATTGATGACGTCGCCGTCCATCAGGATGGGGTCATGTTTGAGCTGCCCACGATGGTTTTTCACCTGCTTGAGATTCAAACCAATGTTGCCGATATTGCGGCCCTGGGTACGCATCAGACGGCAATAGGGGTCAGCGTCGTCGAGAAGGCCGCCGGCCATCTTGATGACTTCCCACAGTTGGGTCTTATTGTCCTCGAGCACATAGACGCCGGGGTAGCGTACGCGGCCGTTCACCTCGACCGTGCGGCCTTTGGTGTAGTTGGGGGTCATACGCACCACGATGTGGTCATAGGGCTGCAGCTGGAAGTCCTTGGGACCCTTCTTGTCCTCGATGAGGTTGTAGTTGTCGTCCACATGCAGGGTAATCTGCTCCAGTTCCACCTCGTCTTTTTTCGAGATGTTGACGCGGAACACTTCCACGCGGTCGTAGGCAGCGCCTACTTCAAAGCCGCCGGCCATAAGCAGCAGGTCGTGTACGGTGAGCGAGGGATCGAAGGTGGTTCCCACGGGGTTCTTCACGGCGCCGCTCACACGCACTTCACCCACGTTGGTGTAGGTGGTGTTGTCGTAGATATTCAGGCGGTCGCCCGGTTGCAGCAAGGTCTCGCCGTCCTTGTCGAGGTCCACACGGATGTACTGGCGTTTGACGGGGTTTGTCAGGTCGCGGCGGACGATGTAGGCCACGGGGAAGACGCTCTGCTTGAGGCCGTGGGCATACTCGATGGCCTGACTCACCGTCATGCGGTCGTTCAGGCTGAAGGTGCGGGTGAAGGGGGCGCGGACCTGGCCTTGGACGGAAATCTCGTCCACATCGCGGAACGACGCGAGGCTGAGCACGCGGACCTTGTCTCTGGCCTGCAGCTTGAAGTTGAACGACTCGCTTTCAGGCGTGGGGAAGGGGAGCGTGAGCACCTCGACCGTCAGGTCGGGACGGGTGCGCTCCACATAGACATAGTCGGTACGGGCCGAGTGGCTGGGTCCACCGGCATATTCGAGGGCCTGACCCAAGGTCATCTGGTCGTTGAGACCGAAGGTGCGGCTGAAGGGGTTGCGCACTTCGCCGTCGACCGAGACGGTCCATTTCTCAAGGTAGCTGTCCTGTGCGAGCACCGTGATGACATCGCGGGCCTGCAGCTTGAAGTCGGGATTTCCGTTCTCGCCGGGGAAGGGGATGGTGAGGAACTCGACCGTCTCATCGGGGCTGGTGCGCTCCACGATGACATAGTCCTTGCGGGCCGTGTATTTCAGCTGCGCCTTGTCGATGAGGGTCTTGAGGCTGCTGTTCTTCTCCAGGTCGAAGTTGCCGCCATAGTAGACGTCGCCGCGGATGGAGACGTAGTTCTCCATCGGACGGTTCGAGGTCTTGATGCGGACCACATCGCCGCCCTCGAGGTGCACCTTCGACTTGCCCGACATCACCTCGTCAAGGTTGAACTCCAGGTATTTCAGCTCGTCGTTCTGACGGCGCTCAATCTGGATGAAGTCGGGATAGACGTCGTAGGTGAGGCCGCCGGCATACTCGATGAGTTCCTTGAGGGTCTCGCCTTCAATCATTTCGTAGCGCATGGGACGGCGCACGGCACCTTCGATGCGCACGATGTTGTTGGCCACCGGGACGAAGAGCACGTCGCCGTTCTGCAGGTCGAACATCACGTTCTTGGTGTTGCCCGTCATAAACTGGTAGAGGTCCAGCCGGTCGGTCTTGCCGCCGCGCGAACGCTGGATGTTACGGATGGAACCGATGGCCGTGGGGCCGCCGGCGGCCGCCAGGGCGTTGAAGGCCGTGTTGAGGGCCGAGAGGGTGAAGCCGCCCTGCACGCCCACCTCGCCGTAGATGCTCACATTGATGGTGCGCGCCGTGGTGAGGGTGACGGCAATCTGGTCGGGACGGAAAGCGTAGTGCTGGCTCAGCTTGTTCTGGATGGCCTGACGGCCTTGGGCCAGCGTCATGCCCTTGAGGAATATCTTGGCTGCGCCGGCAGGCTGGATGCTGCCGTCGGGGGATATGCGTTGGTGTATCTCGGTCTGCGACGAGCCGAAGATGGAGATGTGCACCTCGTCGCCTTCACCCAACACATAGGTGTCGGGGGCTTGGGCGCCGTCGGTGGTGCGGAACACATCCATAGAGGTGCCGGTGAAGAGGGCGTGGCCGTAGATATCGTCGCCGGCGGTGGTGGAGACATTGTTCTCTTTCAGCGTCTCCTCGAGGGCTTCCTCGGCAGCGGCCTCACCTGCAGTGGTTTGCGGAAATTCATTGGGCGTCTGCGCCTCGCTGGCTGCGGTGGCGATGATGTTCGTCCCGCTCGAAGTCGGTGTGGAGGCGTCGAGCGACGAGGTGCTCACGGCCGGCGCCGCGGGATTGGCCTCGGTGGTGGCGGCCTTCTGGGCTGCTTTCTCGGCCTGCATCTTATTCAGGATGTCGGTGACGCGCGACTGGTAGTTGGCATACTCGGTGGGCGGGATGTTGTCCACATCGATACCCTCCGACAGCAGGCGGCTACGCACCTCGGCTTCGTTGAGTCCACGTTTCTGTAGTTCGGCTTGGGCCATGGCCATCATGTTGGGCGTCTGTGCCATCAGCGAAAGCGGCAGCAGCGCAAAGAACATCAGAGCCAGTAATAACGATTTCTTCATCATGTCGGTTTACTTTAGTATTTTGAACTGCAAAGATACGACTATTTTCCCAATCGGCAATGAAAAAAAGCAATATTCCGCACGCGTATATCATAATATCATTGATATTCCGTGCGTTGTGGCGCTTTCTTTTCACATGCCGATGGCGCTTTTTTGTTGAAAAAAAGAGCGCCGGCAGACGTCCGGAAGGCAAAATGTCCCCTCTGTCGTCTCCGTCGTCAAAAACCGTTTCGTCGGCAAGTCGGCGGGAAAACCGTCGGGATTCCGACTGGTTGTAAATAAATCGTGCACGATGTAATTAACCAAAATTTAGGCCTTCGAACATGCTCAAAACACCCCTTTCGATGTCATTTGTCGCAGGGAGGAGAAAGGGTGTTTTGGGCTTTAAAGTCCTGAAAACAAGCATTTGTTGTGGTTTGTTTGTCTGTAAATAAATGATAGTCAGTATTCTGAATATGCCATCTCCGTAGTTCCTCCGTAGTCCCTCCGTAACAACTCCGAGGTTGGTCCGACTGCGCACGGACAAATCACGGAGTTGAGTCGGTGTTGCTATGGGGTATCTTGGGGGGTGAACCTTTGATTGGTCGTGCACGATTTAATCTTATATTTCGGACTCGTATTTCTTGTGGCAGCGAGGCCACTTTTTGAAGGAAATCCGCTTTTTATTTTGTTATTTTGTTTTAAAAGCGTATTTTTGCAAAACCCGTTTGTGAGAGGTATTCTGGTTAAGCCTTTGTGTATGAGATAGAACGGGAGAAATAATTATTGACTATTGATGAAAGGCATTGTATTGGCCGGCGGTTCCGGCACCCGTCTGTACCCCATCACCAAGGGAGTGAGCAAACAGCTTCTGCCCATCTATGACAAGCCGATGGTGTATTATCCCATCAGCGTCTTGATGCTGGCTGGCATCCGTGACATATTGATTATCTCCACGCCGCACGACTTGCCCGGCTTCCGTCGTCTGCTGGGCGATGGGTCGGACTTCGGTGTGCACTTCTCTTATGCCGAGCAACCGAGCCCCGACGGGTTGGCCCAGGCTTTCATCATCGGCGAGGAGTTCATTGGCGACGATGACGTCTGTTTGGTGCTGGGCGACAATATCTTCCATGGCAACGGCCTGGGACGTATGCTGCGCCAGGCGGTGTACAATGTCGAGGTTGACCGTCGCGCCACCGTCTTCGGCTACTGGGTGGCCGACCCCGAGCGCTACGGTGTGGCCGAGTTCGACGCCGAGGGACGGGTGCTCAGCATCGAGGAGAAACCGAAGGAACCCAAGTCGAACTATGCCGTCGTGGGCCTCTATTTCTACCCCAACAAGGTGGTGCAGGTGGCCAAGAGCATCAAGCCGTCGGCACGCGGCGAGCTGGAGATTACCTCTGTCAACCAGGTGTTTCTGCAGGATGGCGAACTGAGTGTGCAGCTGATGGGTCGCGGCTTTGCCTGGCTCGACACCGGCACGCACGACTCGCTGGCCGAGGCCTCCACCTTCATCGAGGTCATTGAGAAGCGCCAGGGGCTGAAGGTGGCCTGCCTCGAGAGCATCGGCTACGAGAACGGCTGGCTCTCGGACGACGACATCCGCCGGGTGGCCCAACCCATGATCAAGAACCAGTATGGGCAGTACCTGATGAAGCTGATTGACTGAGATGAACGTAATCAAGACAGATATTGAGGGTGTTGTCATCATCGAACCACGGGTGTTCGGCGATGCACGAGGCTATTTCTTCGAGAGCTACAACGCCCGTGACTTCGCCGAGGTGGCCGACGTCACCTTCGTGCAGGACAACGAGTCGCGCTCGTGCTACGGCGTGGTGCGCGGCTTGCATTTCCAGCGTCCTCCCTATGCGCAATCCAAGCTGGTGCGCGTGGTGGAAGGACGTGTGCTCGACGTGGCGGTCGACATCCGCAAGGGCAGCCCCACCTATGGCCGCTATGTGGCCACCGAGCTCAGCGCCGACAACCATCGCCAGTTCTACCTGCCGCAGGGCATGGCCCATGGCTTTGCTGTGCTGAGCGAGTCGGCTGTGTTCCAATACAAGTGCGACAACCTCTACCATCCCGAGAGCGAAGGCGCCATCGCGTGGGACGACCCCACGCTGGCCATCGACTGGCAGGTGCCCGCCGACAAGGTCATCCTCTCCGACAAGGATCGCCATCACCCATTGTTTAAAGACTTTATCACCCCCTTCGAATGAATATACTTGTCACAGGCGCCAATGGCCAGCTGGGCACACACTTCCGGTTGCTCTCCCCGCAGTCGCAGCACGACTGGTGCTTCACCGATGTGGAGGAACTGGACATCACCGACGCCGGCGCCGTGAACGCCTTTGTCGACAGCCACGCCGTGCGGCTCATCGTCAACTGCGCCGCCTACACCAATGTGGACCGCGCCGAGAGCGACGAGGCCACAGCGCTCCGCATCAACGCCGAGGCCGTGGGCATCATGGCCGACGCCATGCACAGGGTGGGGGGCACGCTGATACACTTCTCCACCGACTATGTCTTCGGCGGCAACAGCAACAACACCCCCTGCACCGAGCAGGAGCCTGCCAATCCCACCGGCGCCTATGGACGCACCAAGCTGGCCGGCGAGCAGGCCGCCTGCCGCTGCCGCCATCTGATATTCCGCACCTCGTGGCTCTACAGCGAGTACGGAAAGAATTTCCTGCTCACCATGCTGCGCCTCACGGCCGAGAAGCCGGAGTTGCGGGTGGTCTTCGACCAGGTGGGCACGCCCACCTATGCCGGCGACCTGGCGCAGGCGGTGTTCAAAATCATCGAGAGCGGCGACTATGCGGAGCACGAGGGCGTCTACCATTTCGCCAACGAAGGTGTCTGCAGCTGGTACGACTTCACCCACGAGATAGCCCGTCAGAGCGGGCATACCGCCTGCCGCATACTTCCGTGCCATAGCGACGAATACCCCTCGCCGGTCAAACGCCCGGCCTATTCGGTGCTCGACAAGACGCTCTTCAAGCAGACTTTCCACCAAGAAATACCCTATTGGACCGACGGTGTGCGGCGGTGCTTAAACAATCTTGCTGTATGATGAACCTGAGTGATATACGTATCTGCGTGGTGGGCCTCGGCTATGTGGGCCTGCCGCTGGCGCGTCTCTTCTCCACCAAGTATCCAACCGTGGGTTTCGACCTCAAGGCCGACCGCGTGGAGCGCTTGATGCAGGGACACGACGACACCTTCGAGGTGGACGACGCCTTGCTGCAGGAGGCCATTGACAAACATGGTTTCCGCTGCACCGCCGACGAGGCGGAGATAAAGGATTGTAACGTCTATATCGTGGCTGTTCCTACGCCGGTCGACGACAACAACCGTCCCGACCTGCGTCCGTTGGTGGGCGCTTCCGAAGTGGTGGGACGTGCCATACGGCCGGGCGGTATCGTGGTTTACGAGAGCACCGTCTACCCCGGCGTCACCGAGGAGTCCTGCCTGCCGGTGGTGGAAAAGGTCAGCGGCCTCACGTTGAACAAAGACTTCTACGGCGGCTACTCGCCCGAGCGTATCAACCCGGGCGACAAGAAGCACACCGTGGAGCATATCAAGAAGGTCACGTCGGGTTCCACGCCCGAGGCGGCCGACCTCATCGACCGGCTCTACAACAGCGTCCTGCTGAACGGCACCCACCGCGCTCCGAGCATCAAGGTGGCCGAGGCATCGAAAATCATCGAGAACTCGCAGCGCGACGTCAATATCGCCTTCGTCAACGAGCTGGCCAAGATATTCAACGCCATGGGCATCGACACGCGCGACGTGTTGGAGGCTGCCGCCAGCAAGTGGAACTTCATCCCGATGCAGCCCGGCCTGGTGGGAGGCCATTGCATCTCGGTCGACCCCTACTACCTCATCGAGCGCTCGCAGCTCTACGGCGTGCTGCCGCGCGTGATGAGCAACGCCCGTCGTCTGAACAACTCGATGGGTACCTATGTGGCCAATCAGACCATCCGCCAGATGAACCTCAAAGGCGTGCCGGTCAAGGACAGCCGCATCCTCATCCTGGGCTTCACCTTCAAGGAGAACTGTCCCGACACCCGCAATACCAAGGTGATAGACATCTACCACACCCTGCGGGAGTACACCTCCGACATTACCGTATATGACCCATGGGTGAAGAGCGGCCGGTGGCCGATGGTCAGCGACTGCTGTCCGGAAGGGCCGTTCGACGCTGCTATCCTCGCTGTGGCGCACGACCAGTTCCGCGCGCTCGACCTCAGGGCAATGGTGCCGCAACCTGGCGTCATCTACGACGTCAAAGGCATCCTGCCCCGTGAAATAATTGATGCAAGACTTTAAAAATTACAAATATGGAAAATCCGTTCAAGCGATTAACTTTTAGCCTGGTGAAGAAATACCGCCACTCGACGGTATCGCAATGGGTTATCTTCCTTTTTGACGTGTTGCTGTTCATCATCGCATTCACGGTGACTGTGCTGTTCCACTATGTCGCCAACCGTGGTGACGATATCACCATCCAAGCGTTGACAATTAAGTTTGTGCTGGCGTTTGTGCTTACGATGCTGTCTTTCCTGTTGTCGGGCAGCTACCGAGGTATCATCCGTCATGCGGGCATGAGCGACATATCGAAGGTGCTGTTCGCCTGTATCGGCGTGGCTGTGTTTTATATCATCGTCAACTTCGCGAACAACCAGTTTGACCCGCATAACATCCCCGCGCAGTGGCTTCTCGCCTACCGTGAGATATTCATGGTCTATTCGCTTTTGGCGGTGTTGATGATTCTCGAGCGATTGACTTTGCAACGCATCTATAACGATTACTTCCGCCGCCGCCGTCCCGAGACGAATGTGGTCATCTATGGTGCCGGCGCGGCAGGAATCATTGCCTACAACGCGCTGCATCAAGACCAGAACTACGAATACCATGTGGTGGCTTATATCGACGACGACATGTCGAAGGTCAACCAAGAGCTCAACGGCGTCCCTGTGATGCGTGTGCGTAATGTGTTGGAGCCTAAGTTTATCAAACAGAGGGATGTTAGCCAGCTGATTATAGCTATCCCGGCCATCCGCACGATGCACAAGCAGGCCATCACCAACCGTGCGTTGGATTTGGGTCTCACGGTCAAGGCAGTGCCCCCAATCGCCACGTGGATGAACGGCAGCTTCACTTCGAACCAGATTGAGGATATCAAGATTGAGGATTTGCTGGGTCGCGAACCCATCAAGATGGACAACGTCAACATTGTGCGCGAGGTGGTCGACAAGGTGGTGCTGGTCACCGGTGCCGCCGGCTCGATTGGCAGTGAGATATGCCGCCAGCTGATGCGCTACCAGCCCACCAAGGTGGTCATGCTCGACCAAGCTGAGAGCCCCATGTACGACCTGCAGTTCGAGATGCGCAACACTTACCATAACCAACTCGACCGAATGGCCTTTGTCATCGCCAATGTCAAGGACCAGCCCCGTATGGAGGAGGTGTTCGAAGAATACCATCCCCAGTTGGTCTACCATGCCGCTGCCTACAAGCATGTGCCCTTCATGGAGGAGAATCCCTATGAGGCCGTCTATATCAACGTGTTCGGCACCCGCAACTTGGCCGAGCTCAGCATCAAGTACGGTGTGCAGAAGTTCGTCATGATCAGTACCGACAAGGCCGTCAACCCCACCAATGTGATGGGCGCCACCAAGCGCATGGCCGAGATTTATATCCAGAGCCGTTCGTCTGAACAGACGCGCTTCGTCACCACCCGTTTCGGCAACGTGCTGGGAAGCAATGGCTCGGTGATACCGCTCTTCAAGAAGCAGTTGGCCGCCGGTGGCCCGCTCACCGTCACACACAAAGACATCATCCGCTACTTCATGACCATCCCCGAGGCCTGTAACCTGGTGCTCGAGGCCGGTGCCATGGGCGAGGGCGGCGACATCTTCGTCTTCGACATGGGCAAACCGGTCAAGATTTACGACATGGCCCGCAAGATGATACAGCTCTCCGGCCGTTCGGGTATTGAAATCAAGGAGATTGGCCTCCGTCCGGGTGAGAAACTCTATGAGGAGCTTCTGGCCACCAAGGAGAACACCATCCCCACCTACCACCCCAAGATTATGCACGCCCAGGTGCGCCGCTACCCCAGCGACGAGGTCAACCGCGAATACAACGAGCTGTGGGAGGTTCTCGAGACGATGGACGACATGAAGATTGTGGCCAAGATGAAGCACATCGTGCCTGAGTTCCTCAGCAACAACTCGGTCTACTGCCAGTTGGATACTCCCAATACCTCTGCCCAGCCTGCTTCGAATCAGTGAGTTGGGGTAGTGTGTGTCTCCTCTTTTCTGCCGCTATTCTTTTACAGTTCTTTAGGACGCATCCTAAAGAACTGTAATTAATTGATTGGATATCAGAGGTAGTTAATGGAGCGCTATCGCGACGGCACGACGGATGGTTTGGCGGGTGCCGGAGGTGTCATAGACGATGATCTGGACGATGTATTGTCCCTCGGGTAGCCATTGACCGTTCTCGCCACGGCCGTCCCAGATGAGGGTGCCGTGGGTGCCCAGCAAGGCATTGTTGAGCAGGCGTCGCACCAGTTGGCCGCGGACATCATAGACTTCGATGCGGGCGGCCAGATCGCTGTCGTCCAGACGGTAGGTGATTTCCAACTCGTCTTGGTAGCCGTCACCGTCGGGTGAGACGAGGGTGGAGCTGAACTCAAAAGCATTCTCTTCTACAAGCCATTCGGAACTCTGTGAGTTGGTATATCCGGGGGTGCCGTAGCCAGCGGTCGAACTGGCGGAGAACCAGTTGGATGGTTCGTTGGTGGGACGGTCGAAACTGCGACGTTCCAGGCTGACACCCGCCTTGTTGCGCAGCAGACGGCTGTGCATCGAAGAGCTGTAGTCCAGCCGTTCCACGATGGTGCTGTCGGCCGTGCTGACGACAACGCTGCCGCCGTCGTTGGGGTAGGGCGGCAGGTTGCATTCAATCAGGACGGCGCCGGGCTGGATGTGGTAGCAGGCTTGCACCGAGGCGATGTCTTTGCTCAGAGCCACGTAGGTATGTGGCGAGACGGTATGTGTCGGCAGGGGGTAGTGGGTGGCGAGGCTGTCGTGCAGCACCCGCACGATGTGGTAGTCGGCCAGTTGCAGCGGGGTGTCGCCGTGGTTGTAGAGCTCGATGTATTCTGCCTCGCCGCTACGGGGTTGGAAGAGCAACTCGCTCAGCAGCAGGGAGCCCTGCTGTGCGGCCGCGCCAGCGGCCGCACAGCCTATAAGTATCAATACGAGCCATCGTTTCATAATCGAAATAACGGGAAGTCCGTCGAAAATATTGCATGCCATACAATAATAGGTCCACTCATCCGTTGTATAAACACTTAGAAATTAGAATTCATAAATAAGAAATCGCAATATGAAACCAGTCGTCAGCATCATCATGGGCTCGACCTCCGACCTGCCGGTCATGGAGAAAGCCTGCCAGTTCTTCGAGGAGATGGAGATTCCTTTCGAAGTCAACGCCCTCTCGGCCCACCGCACACCTGCCGAGGTGAGCGAGTTCGCCCGCAATGCACAGGGGCGCGGCATCAAGGTCATCATCGCCGGTGCCGGCATGGCCGCCGCCTTGCCGGGTGTCATCGCCGCCGAAACGCCGCTGCCCGTCATCGGCGTGCCCATCAAAGGCTCCTGCCTCGAGGGTTTGGATGCCACCTTCGCCATCATGCAGATGCCTCCGGGAATCCCCGTGGCTACCGTGGCCATCAACGGCGCCCAGAATGCCGCCATCCTGGCCATGCAGATGATGGCCCTCGGCGACGACGCCCTGATGCAGAAGCTCACCGCCTACAAGGCCGGTCTCAAGAAGAAGATTGTCAAGGCCAACGAGGAACTGTCGAAACTCGAATACAAGTACAAAGTATGATTACCATAGGAATCACAGGGACGCTGGGGGCCGGCAAGGGCACCATCGTCGACTACCTTGTCAAGAACCGTGGCTTCGTGCACTATTCGGTGCGGGCCTTCCTCACCGAGGAAATCAAGCGCCGCGGGCTGGAGGTGAACCGCGACACGATGACTGCCGTGGGTAACGACCTGCGGGCACAGCATTCGCCGTCGTGGATTGTGGAGCAACTGTACGAGAAGGCTTCCGCTTCGGGTTGCAACTGCATCATCGAGAGTGTGCGCACCCCCGGCGAGGTGCAGGCCCTGCGCGGCAAGCAAAGTTTCTACCTCTTCGCCGTCGACGCCGACCCGCGGGTACGCTATGAGCGCGCCGTGTTGCGAGGCTCGGAGACCGACCACATCGATTACGACACCTTCATCGCCAACGAACAGCGCGAGATGGACAATACCGACCCCAACAAGCAGAATCTGAAGTACTGCATCGAGCAGGCCGACTTCCGCTTCGACAACGGGGGCACCATCGACGACCTTAACCGGCAGGTGGAGGAGGTGCTGCAGCAGATTACCTACCGCCGTCCGTCGTGGGACGAATACTTTATGGAACTGGCCAACGCCGCCGCCCGCCGCGCCACCTGCGACCGCGGCCGATCAGGCTGTGTCATCGTCAAGGACCGCCAGCTGCTGGTGACGGGCTACGTGGGCTCGCCTGCCGGCCTGCCGCATTGCGACGAGGTGGGCCACCTGTTCCGCCAGACCATCGACGCCGACGGCCATATCTCCACCCACTGTGTGCGCACCGTGCATGCCGAGCAGAACGCCATCTGCCAGGCTGCCCGCCGCGGCATCGCCCTCGACGGCGCCACCCTCTACTGCCGCATGACTCCTTGCCGCACCTGCGCCATGCTCATCATCAACTGCGGCATCAAGCGTGTGGTCTGCGAGCGCAAGTACCACGCCGGTGCCGAGAGCGAGGAACTGTTCCGCCAGGCGGGCATCCAGCTGGAGTTCTTCCACGACGAGGTGCAGCAGTACGCCAACCAGTAAGCCATGGCTGCGAAAGACAGATTCATGCAGCTGGCCATCGATGAGGCCAGGACGGGCATCGAGCACCGCGACGGCGGCCCCTTCGGGTCGGTGGTGGTGAAAGACGGCAAGGCCGTAGGCTTCGGCCACAACCGCGTGCTCGGCAAGAACGACCCCACCGCGCACGGCGAGGTGGAGGCCATACGCGATGCCTGCCGCCGGCTGGGGACATACGACCTTTCGGGCTGCGACATCTACACCACCGGCGAGCCGTGCCACATGTGCCTCTGCGCCTGCATGTGGGCCAATATCCGTAGGGTGTATTACGGATGCACCATCGCCGACAACGCCCTTATCGGCTTCCGCGACGGCAAATTCAACGACCTCTTCCAAGGGCGCGACCGCCTGGGCGACTACCTCACCGAGGTGGACCGTGAGGCCTGCCTGCAGCTCTTCGATGACTATCGGAATATGCCGCATGACAATTACTGAGATATGAAACGGTTGCTTCTGCTTTTGTCAATGGCGTTGGCCCCGATGATGATGTTCGCCACGGGACAGGCGAGCGACATTGTTTACATTGACGGTCAGCGATGGTGGCTGATGGGGCGCCCTGTGGGAGCAGATTCAATACTTTATGTCAACCTACAGGCTCGATTGCCGGAGCTTGTACAGGAGTCGACCGGCAACTGGGATTGCTTTGTTGGCTGCTGGAGCCTCGACGGCGAGTGGCTGGTGCTCGACAGCATCGTGTGTACGGTCTATGAAGACTCCACATACATGAAAGACTATGAGATGTCTCTGTCGACGGAAACGATGCGCGAGGTGTTCGGCAACTATTACCGCGACGGCAAGATTGTGGCCACATGGCTCACCGACACGATACGGCTGACGCGAGGAAAGAGGATATTCTATGAGCACACGGGTTGGAACCGGCACTACGAGACAGAGATGATGCTTGAGGTGAGTGAAGGGCGTGTTGTCGGACGGACACTATTCCGCAACCGTATGGTCGTCGACGGTTTCTACTTTGACGAGAATGCTCCCTCGGAAAAATGGTATGAATTTCAGAAAGGCTTCCTTCCGGTGATTGAAAAATATCATGTGTTCGACACATTGAGTGTTATAGTCATATATGTAAGCAGGGAGGTCGTCGACTCACTCGGCAATATGACCGACGTCGAAGTGGAGGTTAGGTATAGTAATTATAAGAGCAATCCTATACCGGAGTTGACCGATGCGTTGGTCAGGGAGTTCAAACAATACTTGATGAGCATACGACCATGGCGGGTGTGGTACCTCAATGGCGAGTATACCTCTCTTTGGCAAGGATGGATGATTCCTTTCAGGAAGAGAGATTTCCAGTGATAATTTAGAGTTTGTGCAGCAGCGGCGACCGTGAGAGGTCGGTCGGGTTGGTGCCCGGCACTCCTTCAGGAACGGGTACGCCGAGTTTCTTGAAATGTTCTATCCAGTAGGGAGGGAGTTTGCCGTCCTTGTCGCGCCAGTTCATGGGCGCTGACGGGAAGAGAGTGTCGAAGGCCACCTGTATCAATTCTGAGCAGTAGTAGGCGTCGTTGTCGGGCAGAAAAGCGTCATCATAGGGTTTACCAATGAGTGCCGTTGCTCGCGCGATGACCGCTGCGGTGTCGAAGGGCACGACGAGGCGGTAGACATTATAGCCGAAGTACTTGATATCATTACTGTTTTTGAAGGATTCAAACGACCGTTTCCTCACACCCTCCTTTGTAGTGGCTTCGATAATCCATACCTTCCCGGCTCTGTCACGCTCCACAAGAGCTACATGTGTGTAACCACCCGTGCTGGTACTAATGGCTTTTTCCATGTCCGACCAGTTGTTGCTCAAAAACAGTAGATCGCCGCTTTGTAATGTGTCCTTTACGTGCAAGGTGCCGTTGTCCAGATAGTTTTTGTGCATCATACTGTCGGGCAACGCCTCACGAAGGGCCTGCCACAACGCAGGTTGGTAGGTAAGGAATTCGGCACCGTGCCAGTGCACCGTCATCGGTAGCATCCACGGGAAGTGGGTGCTGAAGCCCAAATCGAGTCCGGAAGAGGTGTGACCGTAGGCTTCTAGCGTATCGCCCGCTTGGTTGACGAGGGTGATAAAGTAGCCGTACTTGTTGCTACTAATTGTATTCCGTTCGTAAAAGACCGTATGCATATCTAACGACGTGTCCTCCAGACCAAAGTCCTGCGGCACTGGATAACGGCTGTGGCATTCACCGAGGTTGAGTAGTCCTTGCTCCACCATGGCTACCGCAAGCCGACGCTTGGCGGTATCGCTTCCACAGTTCATGGGAAGAGTGTCTTTCCGTGGACCATTGTCGATGTGAGGGTCATAGCTCTCCCTTACCACGCGGCGCGATGTCTCATCCAGGCTATTGCCACTGCGGCGGTAGCCTATGATATTCTTAATGACATACCAGCCAACGTTCCTGAAAGTCATTATCTCAAGGCTTTGAATGCTAGAATTAACGAAATTCGCTAAGGGTTGCCGATAGGTATAAGGTATTACGTTTCCGGCAGTGTCGACGCTGAAGGTCTTCCCCGCATCTTTCATATTCCATTCGCCCACTCCAGTCATCACAATGACGTGGTCCTTGAGGTCGGGGGCGGGCGTCATTCCTGCGATGTTGCGCAGACGCGCCACACGGTACCATCCTTTCTTGTCCTGCAAATAAACGCTCTTCCCGTCGTGTCCCCATCGGAGTGTGCCGCTGGTAAGTATATGTTCCGGCGTCTTGAGAGGCCGCTCGTCAGTGAGGAATGGACTGTTGTCCACTATCCCGTCTGCCCCCACGCGCATCACGCCTCCATCGACGCGGCAATATAGTCGGTCGTTGAGTATCCCTATGATATACAATGCCTTCACACCTACTGGCTTCCATTTGGCGATGTCTTCCATCAGCACCACCTCATGGTTGTTGTTTATAGCCCACATCATTCCAGTGGCGGTATCCACCTCGAAGAACAGTAGCGTCAACGGCATGCGCTTCCATTGCAATGTGTTGTCGGTAGTGGCATAATAGCTTTTCCCATCTTGATTCACAATCAGATAGTTCTTCCAAGGACGGATAAGGTTCACACCTTTGTTGTTGGGCGTGGGCCAGCGGTGGAAGGTGCGCCAGTTGTCGCTGGTGGAGTAGAGGCTCTTGTCGTGGCAGACAATCCAGCCGCTGTCGGCGCTGAGCATGTATATTATGTCGATACCCGTCTTGTGATCGAACGCCGTATTGCGCAGTGCTTTGAAAGAACGTCCGTAGTCTGCACTGAATGCCAGGTAGCCATCCTGAGAACCTGTCCACATACGGCCCTCCTTGTCTTGCCAAACGGGGTGAAACCATTCGGATCCTCGATTGCTAACGTATTTGATTTTCTTCCATGAGCGACCTCCTGTTGCAGAGCGCTTAAAATATTCGCCCCACATATTTCCTACGATAACCGCCGTGTTACGGTCGAAGGCCACGATATTCTCAAACTCCTCGTTATCAAAACTGCTACCTAGATGGCCATCTTGCAGGGTACGCCAAGGTGAATGGATGTTGTCGGCATGAAATATCTCACCGCAACTGCTCACCATCCAAAGTGAGCCGTCGGGCGCCACGGAGGTGTGGGTGACATACGGGTTGATGCACTCTATAGGGAGTTCTGCAAGACGGTCGCGCTTCTGGGCCTGGAGAGCGCCGGACACAACAGCAAGTGCAATTATCAGCAGTGTAGTCTTCTTCATTTTCGACTGGTTTAGAATGCAAAGATACGAAATAAAACTTATATGTCGTAAAAAAGATGTATCTTTGCATCCGCAATGGAAAAGGTCAATGAATCGAAGATGGGCATCGGCGGCTTGCTCAAGCGACTGCTGCCGTTTGTACTGCCCTATAGGTGGCTGTTGGTTGCCACGCTGGCGCTGACTTTTGTGGGGTCGCTCATGGCACAGGTGAACGCTGTGGTGCTCGACCGTGCGGTGGACCGCATCAATGCTTTGTTGCACTTGGACGGCGGATTCCAATGGGGCGATGCAGCACGCATATTAGTTGTTATCAGTGCCATTTTGCTAGGCAAGGAAGTTCTGTCGGCATTGATAACTTTTGGGCAGCGTATCTTCGGCGAGAAGATACGCATCAACGTGAGCCGCGACCTGTCGCTCCGCATCGTCGACCGTATACTGCAGTTCCGCATGGCTTTCTTCAGCGCCGACGGCAACGAGCCTGGCAAGCTGCAGACCCGCATCGACCGCGGCATCATGAGCCTCAGCAACACGGTGAAGAATTTCTTCATCGACATTCTGCCCCTCTTCACCAGCGCCGTGCTGGCCTTGGTGCTGATGTATGCCGCCAACGTCTATGTGGGCCTGGTGGCCACGGCCATCATCCCGGTTTACTTCTGGATCACCGCTGTGCAGGGGCGCCGCATGAAGGGCTGGCGCCACCGTGTGTTCGGCACCCACCAGCAGCTGAGCCACGGCATTCTGAACATCATCGAGAGCATGGGTGTCATCAAGTCGTTCAATCGCGAGCGCGTGGAGGCCGACAAACAGGCCGCCCTGCAGGAGCAGAGTACCGACCAGCAGCTGCAGACGCGCCGCATCTCGTTCCTCTATGAAGGTCTCAAAACCTTTGTGGAGCAGATTGGCACCGTGCTGATTATCATACTTACGGCTTATCTGGTGTTGACCGACTATCCTGGCATGTCGATAGGTAAGATAATGTACCACGTGCTGCTATTCAGCAATGTCAGCGCCCCCATCCGCCAGCTGCACCGCATATATGACGACCTGAACGATGCGCTGGTGTATGCCGAGAGTTTCTTCGGTATCCTCGATGCTGACGAGGAAGTGGAGTCGAGTGGAAAGTGGAGAGTGGAAAGTGGACAGAGGGTGCAAGGTAGGTTCGAACTTAAGAACGTCGAGTTTACCTATCCCAACGGCACGCATGCCATCCGTGACCTCACGATGACCATTGAACCGGGCAGCACCACGGCCCTTGTAGGCCTCAGCGGGGCAGGGAAGAGCACCATAGTGAACCTGCTGGACAAATTCTACAATCCCGACAGCGGCACCATCACCCTCGACGGGGTGCCGCTGGCCGAATGGGACACCCGCGTGCTGCGCGACAGCATAGGTCTGGTGCTGCAGAAAAACCATATCTTCAGCGGCACCGTCGAGGAGAATATCCTCTACGGCCGTCCCGGCGCCACCCACGACGAGGTGATGGAAGCGGCCCGCCGAGCCTACATATACGATCAGGTGATGGCCCTGCCCGCCGGCTTCAATACCAACGCGCAGCAGCTCAGCGGCGGCCAGCAACAGCGCATCGCCATCGCCCGCATGTTCCTCAAGGACCCGCCCATCATCTTCCTCGACGAGCCCACGGCCAGCCTCGACGCCATCGCCACCGAGCAAATCAAGAGCTCCATCGACGCCATCAAGCAGGGCCGTACGGTGATTGTCATCAGCCACAACATAGGACAGATTATCGACAGCGACGCCCTCTATGTGCTTGACACAGGACATGTGGTGCAACAAGGCAGCCCCGACGAGGTGTACCGTCAGGGTGGTCTTTATAAAGATATCTTCGATGCTTCGGCGCGCAGCATGAACGCTGACAAAATTGCCTTCACCATGCAGTCGTAGGCGACCCGGACGCCCTACAGCTTGAGCTGTACGCGGACGCTCTCGGCATGGATTTTCTCGAGCATCTCCTTGACAAATTCGGTGTCGAGGCCCAGCGAGGTGGCCAACTGCAGGCGGTTGGTGATGACGGACTCCCACCGTTTGGGTTGGTATACTGCCATGCCGCGGTCGTGCTTGATGGTGGCAATACTGCGAGAGAGTTCCATGCGGCGGGCGAGGAGCGAGAGTATCTCGTGGTCCACGTCGTCAATCTGCTGACGGAGGGGTGTGAGCCGGGGATCGGCATTGCTGTCGCTGGGGGCCGTCGGGGCCAGGTAGGCGTCAAGCAGCCGGGAAAGACTGTCTGGCGTCATCTGTTGGGCGCTGTCGGTCAAGGCGCTGTCGGGATGAGGATGCACCTCGACCATGAGTCCGTCGTAGTCGAGCTGACGGGCCTCCATGGCCAAAGGGACGACCAACTCGCGATGGCCGCCGATATGGCTTGGGTCGCAGAGGATGGGCACTTCAGGCAGTTCGCGTCGCAACTCGAGGGCCACCTCCCATAGCGGGGCGTTGCGGTAGCCTCGGTTGTTGTACATGGCGAAACCGCGGTGCACGGCCTTGATGTCGGCGATGCCTGCAGCCTGCAGCCGTTCGATGGCACCAATCCATAGACGTGCGTCTGGCGAAGTGGGGTTCTTCACCAGGACGGCCATGCCGCTGCCCTTCAGCGACTGACAGAGTTCTTCCACCATGAAGGGGTTGCCCGTGGTACGCGCTCCCAACCATACGGTGCTGATGCCGTACTGGCGGCATAGGGACACGTGTTCGGGACGAGCCACTTCGCAGCAGTATTTCACGCCATATTCCGTCGCGAGTTCCTGCATCCACCGTAGGGCCGGTTCGCCTAGCCCTTCGAAGGCACCGGGCCGCGTGCGTGGTTTCCACACGCCGGCGCGAATCATTGTAACTGACGGCATCGCCGCCAACGCCTCCGTCACCTCGCGCAGCTGCTCTCGACCCTCCACGCTGCAGGGACCCGCTATGATTGTCTTCTCCATCCTTTTTTCAGCATAAATCGGATGCAAAGATACGAATAATTTTCGATTTACAGCCCGTCTGGCGGAAATACATGCTTTAGGGAATAACTCGGTTCATGTCCCGAAGGCAGAAAGATGGCGGAAAGGAGACCTCTCTTCCACCGAGTATGCAGACGAGCCCAAAGCGGTGGGTGAAATAAAACTTTTTCCTCTCATATTAAATATTTTTTGTAATTTTGCCGTCTCATTGAACACCGCCGTCAGCCCTGACGACGGCGTTTAGTGCACTAGTAGTCAGGTTTATAGAAATAAAAATAAATAATAACAATAACAATGAAAATTTATCAGACTCAGGACATCCGCAACATCGCCCTCGTGGGCGGCGCCAAATCCGGCAAGACCTCTATGGCTGAAGCTA
>JAEEGG010006445.1_pt1 | contig 27522 bp, 24 predicted proteins | sample 9134161 | NCBI WGS metagenome assembly JAEEGG01 (sample SAMN16246543, study PRJNA631951) | gut metagenome | biome: gut microbiome; feature: rumen; material: CR-attached | host: Bos | place: Iran: Karaj | collected 2018-10 | reverse complement strand
AATATCCTGCAATTCGGAATTAATGTAGAAATGTCCAAGAATTACGGCATTCTTTTCCTTTTTCATACGGAGAATCTCCGATTTCAAGTCGATATTGCTGTCGATAGGCTGGTTTACAAAACCATATTTCTTTACATCTTCCTGTGCTGTCATCATTTAAACTGATTTATCTGTAGTTCTTTTTTCTCGAATGCGCTGCCAACGACTACAATATCGGCACCCGCCTCGTATTTTTGGTTTATTGATTCAATATTTCTCAGTCCACCGCCAACTATAAGCGGAGACTTTGTGCATCTGCGAACGGCTGCCACCATCTTGTCGGAAACTGGATTCAACGCCCCACTGCCCGCCTCCAAGTAGGTCATGTGAAGGCCAAGCATTTCGCCAGCCACGGCTGTAGCAACCGCCAAATCGGGTTTGTCGGCGGGAATAGGACGAGTGTTGCTGACATATTCCACAGATGTTGTCCTGCCACCATCGACAAGAATGTAACCTGTGCTTATGACCTCAATGTCCATCTGCATAAGCGAAGCTGCCGCAACCACATGGTTTCCAATGAGGAACTCTGGATTTCGTCCCGAAATGAGCGAGAGCAACAAAATGGCGTCCGCCTTTTCGGAAATGTGGCTTGCGTGTCCGGGGAAAATTATGACAGGCTTCTGCGTGTTGTCCTTTATCGCTTCGATGCATTTGTCGAGGTTTCCGAGCATATAGCTACTACCCACAAACACATAATCGGCACTCGAAGCCTCAATTTTTCGTGCAAACGCCGCAGTTTCGCTCGCCGACTGCTTGTCGGGGTCTATCAAAACTGCAAGTTGTCGCCTGTGCTGCAAGCAGTTATGCAAAATTGCCTTATATATTGGACCATTTAGAATCATTGGTGCGAAGATAGGAATTATTATAGATTTATGCGACAGCATCGCATTTTTTTACACATTAACATGCATCAATTTTCTGCCGAGCAAACCGGTCGCACTGAAAAACCCCAGAAACGATATGTATCGAAAACATACAATCCGTTTAAACTGAAACTTCCACATTGCGCGTATGGCGCATATTCACCAACGGAACTAGTCCAGTAACCGCCATTGGTATCAACCTGATAAAGCTCAATTTCATAACGATGCCCTGCAGCTGGAAGAAGAATAGAATTGCCGTTGGGTCCTACAAACAACAATCCGTAATTCGTCCATGTACGAGTGCAATTCTCAAACAATTCCTGCATCTCCGTAGAAGTCGGCATACGCCATCCATCGCCCCAATTAGCAGTTGCAACATCGTCGCAAGCCTCCAAAACCGTCAAATTGTCGGCAAAACCGTTGCTACCGTAGGTCGGACTATTGCAATACTTGGTCAGCGTATTGGCACTTCCGTTGCAATATCGGTAGTAATTCCAGTCGTAGATTGACTTTGGCGCAACTTCGCCCCACGCATAATAGTTCCCATAACCTTCGGGCGAGAAAGCACCCACATTGCAGGTTGCCCAACGGGTACCACTTGGAAGACCAAGATTAACCCATTCGTGACCATTCAGAGTTCCTTGACCTGGATAATAAAAATTCAACACCAAATCCTGGTTTTCTTGCTGACACTGCACAACCACGATACTCGACACAGCAACCCCGCCAATTGTCGCATAACCCACATAGCGCATATTGTCGCCAATATTAAAATCATTGCTCGCAGTTAATTTTGTCGTGATATTGCTAGAAAATCCAGCATATTCGATACCGCAATAGCCTCCAAACCCCACATTTACCATCTTTATCGAATATGACTTCTCGCCAACAACTGCATTAAGTATATATGTCTGCGGCATAGTCGCCGTAACAACAAAAGAGTGAGTTCCCTCATTCAACCTGCCATCGTACTGGGCATAAACTTTCCCTGTCACATCAAGCAAGCGCATATTTACATTCTCACGACTAGAAACCGTAAGGTCAACCCTTGTTTCGGAATTGAACGGATTAGGCACATTTTGCCTTAATCCTTGACTTTCGGCAATAAAGGCATCACTTCCAGTTGTTGCAGCAAGAACTATAACCGAATCGGGATATATTACCGTTTCCGACCAATGGCTATCGAGGTTTGTAACGACAACGCTATCCAAACGACAGTATTCAATGCCATTAAGTTTTCCAGAAAAGCGAACTGTTATTTCCTGAGCAAAGGCACTAGCACAAACAGCAAGCAAAAATATTATAGAATATAATTTCCTCATCGCCATATTGTTTTCAAGGGCGAAGATAGAAAAATATTTTGAAAATGGTTGTTATTACTACAATATCTTTACAACGGTGTATTTCCCCTGTCCTTTTCGAAAAGTTCAAGATTTTTCACAACACCATTTTCAATATCAAAACGTACACAAGTCATTGTACGGTGTATCCCCATGCGCCCTGCCGCACCTGGGTTGATGTGTAAAAGGTTGTATTTCTTGTCATTTACAATCTTGAGAATGTGCGAATGCCCAGAAATAAAAAGTTTTGGAGGTAGAACTTTCATTATCTCGTTTATCTTGTACTCGTAGCGGCCCGGATAACCGCCTATATGTGTCATCAGCACATCGAGACCTTCCACCGTAAAGCGTTCTATCTCAGTTGTTCGCATGCGTATTCCCCAGCCATCGCAATTGCCGAAAACGGCACGAACTGGCTTTCGCGCCTCAAGAGCATCGAGCACATCTTCGGTACCAATGTCACCAGCATGCCATATCTCATCTACCGGCTCCAGGAAATCGAGTACATCATAATCTAAAAAGCCATGAGTATCCGAAAGCAAACCAATTTTTTTCATACAAATATACAAAAAATCTTGAGTGATATGGGGAATATCACTCAAGAAACAATTAAAACCTTTATTATGAAAAATTTATTAAGATCCTTATTCAGTCACTTCTTCAGCGAAAGGAAGAACCGAAACATACGACTTGTTGTCTCTCTTCTTCTGGAACTTTACTTCACCATCGCAAAGAGCATATAGAGTATGGTCTCTACCAATACCTACATTTTCACCTGGGTGGTGAACAGTACCACGCTGACGAACTATGATGTTACCTGCGATAGCAATCTGTCCGCCATAAACCTTAACGCCTAATCTTTTACTTTCGGAATCACGACCGTTGCGCGAACTACCAACACCTTTTTTATGTGCCATAATTTTACTGTTTTATGCGTTAATACTTTCAATTTCAATCTGAGTCAAAGCCTGTCTGTGACCATTGAGAGTCTGATAGCCTTTTCTTCTCTTCTTCTTAAATACCAGAACGGTTTCGCCTTTGCAATGCTTGATAACCTTTGCTGATACCGATGCGTTTTCTACTACCGGAGCGCCTACCTTAACGCTTCCTTCATTATCAACGAGGAGAACGCGGTCCAACTTAACACTGCTGCCCTCTTCGCTTGCCATGCGGTTCACGAAAAGCTTTGAGCCCTTCTCAACCTTGAACTGCTGGCCTAAAATTTCTACTACTGCGTACATTTCTCTATTTCTTAAAAATTTGGACTGCAAAATTAATGCTTTCCATCCACCCGACAAAATTTTTCAACACTTTTTTGCACAAAAAGACAAAATCACAACTAACTGACTATTTATCAACTTTATACATCGCACCTATTATTATATAACGCGACTTCTCAAGCACCTAAATTACACCTATTTAATAAATAGAAGGAATAATTTTATTTTTTTGATTGTAGAGATTGAGATTATTGCTATATTTGCACCCCAAAAAAATAAATTATTGTTAAAGACAAATTTTAAACATTTAAAGTAATGGCAGTATTACAGAACATTAGAGAGAAATGTGGAGTATTGGTGATCGTTATTGTTGGTTTAGCTCTTTTGGCATTCCTTCTTGGCGACTTCCTTAGCTCAGGACGCATCGGACATGGCGACGATTCAGTTATTGCAAAAATCAACGGATCGAAGGTTGACTATAGCGAATGGACTGCAAGTTACAACAACCACCGCTTATTCTACGAAGTTGCACAACAGGGCAGAAACATCGATTCCAACACAGAAAGAAGCCTTAGGGAAAGTGCATGGAACGATATTCTTAACACATACGTATGGAACAACTACTACGAAGAAGTAGGTATTGGCATAAGCGACGAAGAACTCGAAGACCTTCTTTATGGTCCAGTTCACGCACACAATATCATTGTCCAGAATTTCGGACTTCAGAAGAACGAAAACGGAGAATATGACACTAAGGCTCCTAAGAATTTCTTCGACAATGCCGAAACCGATCCGAACTACGAAGTAATTGCTGAATACTGGAAAAAGGCAATAAAGGAAGACCAGATAAGCACAAAGTACGGAAACATGTTGTCGAAAGGTTTCTACACACCGACAGCTCTTGCCAAGATGTACTACGAAGACCAGACCAACATGGTTGACTTCGCTTACGCATATCGCGATTACAACAGCATAAAGGACGAAGAAATTACCGTTTCCGACAAGGACTTACAGGCTTACTACGACAAGCACAAAAAGAGATTTGTTGAAGATCAGGACAACAGAGACATCGAATATGTTGTATTCGACATTGTTCCTTCTGAAAGCGACATAGAAGAAATAAAGAAGAATACAGAAGAACTTCGCAATGAACTGAATGCTCTCGAAGAAAATGAAGTTTCTTTTGCTCAGGTAAACAGCAGCAACAGCCGTCCGGAAGACAGACGTATCTACAAGGACGAGTTCTATGCAAACCAGAAGGATGTTGAAAACATGGGATTTGATGAAGAATTCTTCAATTCGGAAAAAGGCACAACATCTGATGTAAAGATGGTTGGCAACTTCTTCGTTTGCGGTAAGATAATTGAAGCAGCAAACAGACCAGATTCAGTAAATGCTTCACACATTCTCCTTATTCCAAACGACAGCATTACAATGGAAATGTGCAAGGCTAAAGCTGACAGTCTCGCAAATATACTTAGAAGCACAAAGGCTGATTCGGCTACATTCGCAGCAATGGCAACCGAATATTCACAAGATCCGGGTTCAAAGAACGATGGTGGTAACCTTGGCGACTTCACCGAAGGCACAATGATTACCGAATTCAACGACGCTTGCTTTGCAAATGCAGCTGGAACAATCCAAGTTGTTGAATCTCCTTACGGAGTACATATCATCAAGATAAACTCGCAGACAAAGCCTGTAAGAAAAGTAAAACTCGCCGTTCTTGATCAGGAAATCAAGTTCTCGGACAATACCTACGAAGCTGCATTCCATGCTTCAAACAAGTTCATGGCAACTAGCACAACAGCTGAAGATTTCGACAAGAATGCAACAGAACAGAACCTTAACGTAAGAATGGCAAACAGAATCACCGATATGAGCGACAATGTAATCCCAGGCATCGACAATGGTCGTGAAATTGTTCGCTGGGCATTCAACGAAGAAAGAAAAGTTGGTGATGTATCAAATGTTTTCGAAAGCTCTGCTCGCGACAAATTCCTCGTTGTTAAACTTTCGAAGATTCGCGAAAAAGGTTTCACCCCATTCGAGGATACAAAGGAAGTAATTGAACCAGAAGTAAGAAAGCAACTGAAGGCAGAAAAGATGATGGCAGAAATGAAAGGCATGACAGTGGAAGCTATTGCTCAGAAATTCGAAGCAAAGACCGACACCCTTACCAACATCAACTTCTCAAGCTTCTCGCTCCCAGGTCTTGGACTTATCGAGCCTAAGGTAAATGCAGTAGCATTGAACAGCGAAGTAAACGCAGTTTCTGCTCCTATCGACGGCAACAACGGTGTATATGTAATAAAGGTATTGAAGAAAACTGCAGCTCCCGAAAAGCAAGACTTTGAAAACGATAAGCTCGCAAAGATGCAGGACTATATGAGAAACTACTCGTACCGCATGAACAACGCTGTGAAGAAAATCATAAAGATAGATGACAGAAGAGCTAAATTCTTCTAAAAAATAAAAACTACCATAAAAAAGAACCTTGAAAGAGGTTCTTTTTTTGTTTTATTCAAACTAAACATATACCTTTGGCAGACATTTCATAACGCATGAAACAAACTCTTGCTATATTGGTCATACTACTATCGTTGCTTACAAACTGCGCCCAACATGATTTCAACTATCCGCAGTCAAAAATATGGGCACACCGAGTAAACGATACAGCCTCAGCAAGAGAAAAAAGCAAGATGTTCGATGGATTAGAATTAGATGCAATATACTCGGAACATCAGGACAAAATATTTGTTGGTCACAATATAGAAGACACCGCAAACAATCTGCAAATTGACGAATGGTTCATGCATATTGACAATCCGTCGCAAAAATGCTTCTGGATAGATATGAAAAACCTCGACAAACACAACGCCAAGGCAATATCCGAAAAAATATCATGCATCATGGACAAGCACAATATGAAGGACAATGTTTTTGTAGAAAGTCCCGATGTAAATGCACTGAAAACAATCAAAAAACATGGACTGCGTGTAATATTGTGGACCGAAAATCCTGTGTGGAACAACATTGACACCGCTACATGGATTGAACACACAAGGACGAAAATAAACGAACTTTGTCCCGATGCCATAAGCAACGAAGCCAAAATGTACGAACTGCTAACTGTAAATTTTCCAGAACAAAACATACACCTTTGGCAAACGCCAACAATACTTAACGAAGAAAACATAGAAATTACCCGCAAACTATGCAGAACTAAACCAGTAAAGGTTGTGCTGGTCGATTATAACGAACCAATAGATTATTAATAAATTATGAACAGAAACATTTTTATTGCAATAACAACTCTCTGTATTATTTCATTAGTTTCATGCAAAAGCAAAGAAGCTCGTGATGGTGACAACAACAAAGTTCTCTCCAAAGAAAACTTTATATATGTTGAAGATTATAGGTTCAAGCAGAACGGAAAAGATTTCTATCCCACTATGCTTAATTATGTAGTCGATATTCGCAAAACAGATGAAGGGACAATAATATCGCCAGCATTATACTACGAAAAAACCAATGAGTTTGAAACCGATTCAAACGAAGAAAACTATAATCAGATATCAAACCATTTCAAGCTCATCAAAAAAATCGGATTCAACTCAATAAGGCTTGTTGTCGACCGAATTAGATACGATACCATATCGGACTCATACGTTTACCTAACAACAAAAGAGGATTTGTGCATAAACGACAAACAGGACTATATAATCAAATCGCTTGAAAAAGTTGTGTCTATTGCAAGGGCAAACGAATTGTATGTCATGATGCTTTTGCCTGCATGTATCGACGATGATTTTATCAAAGAATTCGACACCAAGGTTTTGAAGGCATTCTCGAATGAGCCATACGTATTTGCGTACGACTTTATGAACGAACCGCTTTACACCGACAAAAAGCCGTTCAGGTCAAAGGGCGAAGCGGTAAATATTACTAGGGAATGGAGAAGGATGATGAACGAACATGCCCCCAATCAGCTGTTTACCGTTGGCAGTTCCGAACCATTAGAAGTTTTCGAATGGGATCCTTCGCTCATAGATGTTGATTTCATCCAGATACATACTTATCATCCATTAAGAGTGAAAAACGAAATATACTGGTACAGCAAATATGTAAACCGTCCGTGGATGATTGGCGAAACCTCGCTTCCTGCCGACAACGACTCAATAACCTACGAAGAGCAACGCCAATTTGTAAAGGAAACATACCGATATGCCCGCGACTGCGGATGCATGGGATTCGGATTCTGGGAATTCCAGGACAACCCCTACTCGCACGAATATGAAGGGCAATATACAGGAATAATGAACCATGAAGGCACTACAACACTGGATGATGGCACTATAATCATAGGTACAGTAAAACCTGCAGCCATCGATTTTAATAATTTAAAGAACTACCGACCCAATAGTGTAACAGAGCCGCCAGTAAACTACAGGAACATGATTGGACTTTACAACATTATGATTCACGGATATGTTTACGACCATGCCACCAACAAACCAATAGAAGGCGCTGTATTCAGAGCTTGGACAGACGACTGGAGCATAGGCATAAATACATATACAGACAAGAATGGCGAATTTACATTGTACACCAACGACATTGTAACGCATTTTGAATGTTCGGCCTGCGGAATGTCTAACTTGTGCTTGTCTACTAATTTGATGTACCAGCCTGCAACCGAGGAAAAATACGACCTATACAATCTGCCGGAAAAAAGGCTCGACTATCACCATAGGTCATACATGCCATTGCTTAAAGATGGCATCGAATTAACAGAAAAGTCAGACAATTACATATTCAATTTCGACGAGGAAAAATTCAACCAATATAAGTTCTCTGCTGAATTTGGAATATTCTGGCTAGAGGAAATGCCAATCTGCGACTAGATTTGCTGCGTTGATTTTTTCAAAATGCTACCTGCCCAAATCTTCAGGTTCGAGCCTTAACCTATATGTATAGGTTGCATTATCTTCAATTGATTTCTCCACTGTAATATTTTTATCGGCAGCCTGATTCTTTACATTTTCATACCATTCTGGATTTGAAACGATTTCGTTTCTTATGTGCTCAAGAGCCGATTGCTTGTATGAAGCATATATGCTGTCGGCGGCATCATAATCGCATGGCGATTTGCCGACAAACGAATCGTCGAAAGAGGCAATGTAACGTCTACAAAAGTTGAACGGGAACAAATGGTTTGTCGATTCAGTGGAAACCAAAATAACAAACTCCTGCCGCTCTACCTCTTGCTTGTAGTCAATATCATCAACCGTATGTTCCGTATCTCTCTCGGGATAAATTGTTGTGTTGTAGAACCAGAATCCTCCGTTGGTAAAAATATTCTGGGGAATAGCAACATTCCATGCCCACACCGTCCACCAGTACGAATCCGAAATGGCAAGAACCTTGGGCTTGTAGCCTTCGTGGAAGCTAATAATAGGATTCTCAATCTGGTTATGATTGATCGGGCATATTAGATTCATCGACTTATATATGTCATCGTCCTGGTTTATAAGAGTATCAGAAACTGTAAAACCATCAATAGTAAGGTAGGCATGTTCCTTGCCTGTTTTTGCTTCAAAATACCTTGAAAGCGAGTCCATTGCCAATGAAGCAGCATATATTGTCCAATGTGCTCCTAAGTTGCAATATATAGCCTTGTCAAAATTATCCTTGTTGTCACAAAAATATTTGTTGAAATCAATGAGAGTTACACTATCACGGGCAAATTCTTTTACATATTCCTTGTAATTGTTTGTTTCTTTTGCCATTTTCAAATAGTATTCCGGAATCTTTTCCGGATAATACGATGCCTTTCCCGGAACAAAAACCGTAAGCAAGGTGACATTACGCGCAGCAAGCATATCCTGAACCAATCGTATCTGCTGTGAGTTTTCGCGTATCTTGTCAATGCCGACAAAGGATGCACCAATGTAACTATTTATGTATGCCTCCTCATATAGTTCTTTGTCCTTTCCTATAACAACCCAATGGGTAGAAGCCTGACCAAATATCGAAAACAGGTACTGGTTGTAGCAACGTATGAAAGATTCGCGGAAACCAAAGTTTTCCTTGCTGTACCGTTCCAATGCCGCCTGATATTCGCCTTTCCTATAACTTGGAAACGAGAAATTCGGTTTTTCGGTCTTTTCTACAGCTCCAGATAGCTCTTTTATATCTACAAAACGAAACTTCTCCTGCAGAAATATTGCTGCGAAAACCAGCATCGTCAATATGCACAATATCCTATAAATCCACTTTTCCATCAGAACCTGAAATAAATGAACGGACTAAAACTTGAAACATTGAGTGCAGCAATGCTAAACAACAACAGGAACATTGCAACTATCCAAACCACAATGTGCTGCCACGATGAATATTCGGTATAATAAACAAAGTTCTGCATCTTTTTGCCGAAACCGAACAGTGCCACAAACGAAAATGCAAGTGCCACCAAAAGCGTTGTCACAAAATGCGGATCACCAATATGCCGTACCGATGCGAAATCGAAGGAGAACAAACGCGTAATAAATGTCCAGCAATCGCCAATATTCTCAATCCTGAATATTGCCCAGCCGACCATCACTAATATGAATGTAATCAACACGCTTGGAACCTTGCCAATACGCTTGTAAACCTTTCCGAGAAACAATCTTTCCATCACAAGGAAGAATCCGTGGTATGCGCCCCAGATTACAAAATTCCAGCTTGCACCATGCCATAGTCCCGACAGCAGGAATACAACCCACAGGTTGAAGTACATACGCGGTTTCGAGCAACGGTTTCCTCCAAGCGGAATGTACAGATAGTTGCGCATGAACGAGCCGAGCGTTATATGCCACCTTCTCCAAAACTCGCTTATGCTTGCCGAATTGTACGGATTGTCGAAGTTTTCGGGGAACGAGAAGCCCATTATCCTGCCAAGCCCAATTGCCATGTCGGAATAACCAGAAAAATCAAAGTACAACTGCATGGTATAAGCTGCTATGACAATCCACGATGTAGCGGTGTCGAGAGTTGCCAAATCTTCTATCAACATACCATCGACCCAACGGCCAAGCACATCGGCGATTAGAATCTTCTTGCTCAAGCCAATTACAAAACGATAAAAGCCCTGCAAACATTCAGACCAGCTATGCTTGCGCCCAGTAATCTGTCCGGCAATCTCATTGTAGCGAACGATTGGTCCTGCAATAAGCTGCGGAAACATCATTATGTAAACAATATAGTCGGACAGCTTCCTCATCGGCTGGTTGATTCCTCGATAAGTATCAACGGTATACGTGATGCTCTGGAAGGTAAAGAACGAAATTCCTATCGGCAACAGAATCTTAATCCACTCGATTGGTTCACTGCCAAACAAACCTCTTATGGCATTGATGTTTTCCATCGTAAAGTTGCCGTACTTGTAGTATGCCAGCAAGCCAAGGCTTACAAAAATGGAAATACCGCAGAAAAGTTTTCTTACCGACTGTTTTTCTGCCTTGCACATAAACTTCACAAGGAAGAAATTCAATATTGTTGATGCCGTAAGCTGTATGATAAAGTCGGGGGCTCCGTAGGCATAGAATATCAGCGAAGCCAGAAGCAGCGTATAATTGCGGAACCTATTGGGCGTAACAAAATACAGCACCAGAAATGCCGGCAAAAAATACAAAAGGAATATGTTGCTACTAAATACCATATTTCTTAATTTATTCAATTACAATTTCATAAACGCGACCTTCGATGTCGGACTTGTTGAAAGGAATAAGCCCCTGATCGAACACTATTGGCGGCCACCATTCGGAATAATGATACTCCTGCGTTACAATACAAAGCATTTGATTGTTTGGAATCGAAGTAACCTCATCGTTCATATATCCAACCACCTTCATATTGTCGGGCGAGCTTCCCAATCGCCAAATAATTTCGGTGGGACGCCATTCGATTTCGTAGTAATAGTACTCCTCGCTGAACACATCGTTCGACATCGGACTTTTGATAGTCAATGCCTTATACAAGTCGGACCAACGCATAGCCTCATAAGTCGTACCTTTATAGTCAATGTAGTTTATACCAGCAGAAAACTTCTTGGGCTGCGGACAAGCCAAATCCCAGTTGGTACAGCAGTACATGATTTCGTTATTATGCATGGCATCATCCTTGGGCACCGACTTATCCCTGTAATATTCTTCTGGCCAAAATCTTGAAGCCTTAACTATCTCAATATCAATTTCCGAATATTTGTTGAAAGTTTCGCGCACTGGATTAGGAGAATCGTCGCCCTTGTCGATATAACCGCAGTTGTAGCATCCACGACGATTGTTCCACGGGTGGTTGTCCTGATATATCATCCAGAATGCGTATGTAAGTCCGTTCCAGATGTTGTGTTCGTTGAGCATTGACGGAAATTTAATCTTGCCACGATATTTGCCGTACGTAAAGCCGAGACGAGTCTTTATGCCCGTCGATTCCTTCTTCATGTTGTTGGCATCGGAACCTGGGTTTACAATGGTTATGTAATCACCATTTTCAGAAACCTTAACGGTAGAACACGGCTTGTCTGTTATCTGCGGGTAGTCCTGCATACGTTGCGATGCAGGATATTTCTTATCTCCTTTGGCATATTCTTCCAATGTAAAATCCGGATTACCAACCACATCGCAAATTTCGGGAATGTTGCGCAAGGTATATTGCTGGCTCACAGCTGGAAAGAATTGCTGGAACAATGCCCTTCTGTATAACGAATCATTAGAACCACACTCACTGCAACTTGTATCAATTGTGTATTCGGGAGTGCGAATATTGAGTTCATCAACAAAAATTCCATCTTTTGGAGTAATGACAGCCCTGGTCTTCAGCACCTTGTTGCCTGTTTCTGCAATTATGTTTGAAGACCTTTTGTTTTTAAACCACTCGAAAGGATTTACAAACTTGCCACTTTCATCTGTAAGCGAAATGTCCTTTATATAATTGGGGATTTCAGCAAGCCCTTCTTCGTTGCATACGACAAGCATAAACGAATAGCATCCTACGCGGGGATTGCGTTTCCAGCGGTGATTTACATTTCCATCTGCATGGCGGTCATTAGCAAGTACCCACTGAGCATCAAGAAACAACTGTTTTTCAACCGAGAAGCCATTCTTTTCTGCCTTATCCACAATGGAAGCATACCATTCGGGCTGCTGCCGAATCTGCTCTGCAACCTTCAGTATCCTTGCGTAGCTTGCAGTATTCTCCATAATGTCGCTTCCATAATATATTTTTTCGTCGCGCGGATTACCGACAATGCGGAAAGAATCATCAACCTTTTCTTCTCCATTAATTTCCTTGAACCCAACTGAAACATCCTCCCAGCTGCCGTAGAAATTCTCACCGCTCAACGAATCTCCTTCGGGAAACTTATAGGTTTCATTCTGGTAATATATCTTATAGTACAACTTGCCCTCTCCCATCGATGGCACATCAAACGAAAACTTGAATCCCTCATCCGATGTCTGGCGGACAGACGGAATCACAATCCCATTAAGCACCACATCTTCCAAATCCATATCCAGCAAAACAGTATCATTCACCGAATTGAAATTTGAAATAGGGTCAAAAACAAGTTTAGAACCATTGCCGGAACATGACAATAAAATTGCCGACATAGCCAATATGCATGAAATAACTATGTTTCGTTTCATCCTATTCCATCAATTTTCTGTACTTAATCCTATGCGGGTCGATGTCGCCAAGACGCTTGCGCTTGTTCTCCTCGTATTCGGAGTACGAACCTTCGAAGAATACCACCTGCGAATCGCCCTCGAATGCCAGAATGTGAGTTGCAACACGGTCGAGGAACCAACGGTCGTGGGTGATTACCACAGCACAACCTGCAAAATCTTCAAGACCATCTTCCAATGCTCGCAGGGTGTTGACATCAATATCATTTGTAGGCTCATCAAGAAGCAAAACATTGGCTTCCGACTTCAAGGTCAATGCCAAATGCAGACGATTGCGCTCTCCGCCCGACAGCACTCCGCACTTCTTTTCCTGATCGGCACCGCTGAAGTTGAAACGACCTACGTATGCACGGGCGTTCACCAGTTTCCCGCCCAGCTGAACAAATTCAGCACCACCCGAAATTACCTCGAAAACGGTCTTTTCTGGGTCAATAGCCTCGTGAGCTTGGTCTACATAACCAATCTTTACAGTATCACCAATCTCGAAGCTACCGCTGTCGGGCTGCACAAGTCCCATCATAAGGCGGAAAAGAGTAGTCTTTCCTGCTCCGTTGGGACCAATGATACCAACGATTCCTGCTGGCGGAAGAGAGAAACTTAGGTTCTCGAACAACAACTTGTCGCCAAATGCCTTGGTGATATTGTTGGCAACCAAAACCTTGTCGCCCAAACGAGGTCCGTTGGGGATGAAGATTTCGAGTTTTTCCTCTTTCTGCTTTACATCTTCGTTTAGCATCCTATCGTATGCCGACAGACGGGCTTTCGACTTTGTTCCACGCGCCTTTGGCGACATGCGCACCCACTCAAGCTCGCGTTCCAAAGTCTTGCGACGTTTAGATGCGACCTTTTCCTCCATAGCCATTCGGGCGGTCTTCTGCTCCAGCCACGATGAATAATTGCCCTTCCACGGAATACCTTCGCCACGATCGAGTTCAAGTATCCAACCAGCAACATTGTCGAGGAAGTAACGGTCGTGGGTTACGCAAATGACCGTGCCTTTGTACTGCTGCAAATGCTGTTCGAGCCAATGGATTGACTCTGCATCCAAGTGGTTGGTAGGCTCGTCAAGCAACAAAATGTCAGGTTCGGTGAGCAACAGACGGCACAAAGCCACACGACGACGTTCGCCTCCCGAAAGGTGAGCCACCGACTCGTCGCCATCGGGACAACGCAGTGCATCCATGGCGCGCTCGAGCTTGGAATCAATGTTCCACGCATCGGCAGCATCAATCTTGTCCTGCAATTCAGCCTGACGGTTCATTAGCTTGTCCATCTTGTCGGGATCTTCGTAGTACTCTGGCAAACCGAACAAATCGTTTATCTCCTCGTACTCCTTGAGCATGGAAACTATTTCGTGTACGCCTTCTTCAACGATTTCCTTCACGGTCTTGCTGTTGTCGAGTTCGGGTTCCTGAGGCAGATAACCAACTGTATATCCCGGCGAAAATGCCACTTCACCCTCGAAAGCCTTATCGACTCCAGCGATTATCTTTAGGAGCGTTGACTTTCCCGAACCGTTAAGACCGATTATACCTATTTTAGCACCGTAGAAAAACGACAGATAAATATCTTTCAATATCTGCCTCTGCGGCGGTATCTTCTTGCTTACGTTGACCATCGAGAAGATGATCTTGTTGTCTATATCACTCATGTTTAAATTTTACTTGTGAGGTGCAAAGATAAGGAATATTTACGATTTGGCAAAGCCGAGCTAAAGGTTACGAAGGCTAGTTCTTGAATTTCGTTCGCGCTGTCACAGTTTTTTTACTTTGTAGATGTTCCCTCACCTCAACATTGCAAAAGCCTTGCACTTGTTTTGCACTGTTTTCGGTTTCTGGAACATTGCATTGCTATCGCTGCAAAAACGTGCGCCAGCGCTTTTCCACCGCAGCTATCGCTGCTACATATATGTGACCCCTCTGGGGTCGGGCGAGGAATTACCGCAATGTTGTTTGCCCCTCCTCGCCCTAAGGTCCTTAAAAACCTTAAGGGCGTTAAGCTTGGGCAAAAACCTGCGGTATTGTATGGGGAGAATTTTACCGCTGCATTTTGTTGTCCTGTTAATATTTTTCCTATCTTTGTCGCCATGAAGGGAATCGGAAGTACTATTTATATGAAGACAATAAAATTCATACTAATAATATTATTGCTGCAATTATCATCTTGCTATTGTTTTGAATATTATGAAAAGGAAAAAAATAAATGCGGAATAATAAAGACTAAATCTGGATATCGACTAAGCACGAAAAGGGAAAAACCATTTGGTTCCTACGCGACAGATGGAAAAATTGTCCAGTATATAGACCTTAGCCTGTTAAATGATACAATATCAAAAAGGTGTTTCAGTTCTTATGAACTAGAAAATTTAAAAAATATATTTTTACAAGATTCTTTATATACTTCATATAAAACTAGAACAACAATTTATATTGAAGCATATGATAGAAGTGCGGATATGGCGCAATGTGTAGGTTTGTTTTATGCTGATGTACCATTCGGTTACCGCAGTTTAAAAATTCCATTAATCAAATTAAATGACACTACTTTAGTGAATGGACTTTCAGGGATAGAGGCTGATAGTAGCACTCGAGAGTATATTGAAACTAGTTTATTGGAAGTGTACGATTCTGTCGAAACGAAAAAGCGTGTGGATATTTTTATGAAAGGTAGGGATCTTCGGATTCATGGGTATAGGTAAATTTGAATATGATGAGATTCATGAAAATACTATTTATATCACCTGTACTTACGCCGAACAGATTTTGTCAATGATATGATGGAACATTGGAATATAACTTCTCCCTACACCTTCTCTGCCAAGGAAAAAGATGCCGAAAGCGGTTATACTTACTTTGGCGCGAGATATTATAGTGATAATATGATGATGTGGTTAAGCGTAGACCCGATGAGTGATATGCGACCAGGAGTATCGCCGTATTCTTATTGCCAAAATAATCCTATTGGAAGGATTGATCCTAGTGGTGCATTGGATGGTTGGATTGAAGATGCCAACGGAAATGTTTTTTGGGATTCAAACACTAATAGTCAAAGTGAATTTAATGTTAATTATGCGAATCAAAAAGGATATTCTTATGTTAGTGATGTTAACAATCCCAATAATTATACTCTTCCAAATGGAGATGGGACATTATCTATGATTGAATGGAAAACATATGCTTTTGAGGATGGTGTCGGAGGTCCATCTATAAAAATGGAGTTCTTCCCATCTGACGAAAGTGCTAAAACAGGTTGGTTTCAAACATATAAATCAAATATTCCAGATTGTAATGAGAGTATTTTATATACCGCAGTTCCATATGCATTTATGTCGGAAAGATTAGATGGAAATTCAATTGTAGGAGAATCTGATATTAAACGTGCAGCATATTTTGATAATCCTCCCAGCAATTTGCTTACTGATATACCGACACGTTCATTCAATAATGGCGCAAAAACCAGTGTAAATTGGAATGCACAATCTTCAATGATAATTAATGGAGAAAGATCTTTTACTATTGGCTGGGGCTTCTCAATTTCATCAAAAAACTCAGGCACATATTTTGCTCCAACCATTTTAAAGTCACCCACTACATTTCATGAGAATGCAATAAAATATCTAAAATAGAATGAAAAAAAATCTGTTAATATTGTTTATATATATGTCTTTCTCATTGACTATTAATGCACAAAACGTTTTCTATGGCTATCCATCTGATGATGTCAAGTTAGGAGAGGAAGATAAAATCATTGTTAGCATCCCTGACCATTGGGATGGCAAATTTAACAATACAAAAGATTTGGAAGAATTACTAAACTATATTTGCTCTTCTGATTTAACACTTAAAATAAAAGTGATTGTTTTTCGAGGCGCTAAAGATTTTTCTATTGCTTATTCAGAAGCGTTGTGTTCGGATCTAAAAAAGCGACTTTTTGATAGATGTTGCAATAAGGACGGATGCCAAATTGTCCCAATAGGTAAAGCTGAGCCTCTTTATCACGATAAAAGTAACATTGGAAAGTATTATAAGCATAATACTCGTATCGAAATTATAATAGAATGATTTTTAAGAAAAATCTAACCATGTATAGTTACCACTACAACCACCAGGGCAGCGTGGCAGCACTTACCGACGGCGGTGGCCGGTTCTACCAGCACCTGCAGTATCTGCCATACGGTGAAGTTCTTGTCGACATGCACAGAGGCAGATTAGTATCTCCCTATACTTTCTCTGCAAAGGAAAAGGACAGCGAGAGCGGATATACCGATTTTGGTGCACGCTACTACACCGACAACATTATGATGTGGCTGAGTGTGGACCCGATGAGTGACGAAAGACCGTGGATTTCTCCATACAACTACTGCCAGTGGAATCCGATTGGCAGAGTGGATACGTGGGGAATGCTGGATGACCACTATTTTGACGAAGACGGAAATTATCTCGGAGATGATGGAGAAGGAAATGCTATAAGAATAATATCAAGAAGCTCTTTCGATTTACAGACTAACAATGGAGAATATGTAACTAGTGACCTTAAAGAAGTATCCCTTTTATTTTCAGACCATGTAGAATCTCATGGCATGTCTGAAAAAGCGCAATTAAAAGTTTATGATCATTATAATACTACAGATAATGACCTTGAAAATACCGATAAAACTGATAATATGGCGCTTTCTTTTAACTGTAACGTGGAAAAATCAAAAAAAATAATAGTTAATTTGGAGAAAAATAGAAAATTTTCAAATAATTATTATAATATTATAAGTGAGTTTATTCATGAAGGTAATCATGATTGTAAATTATTAGAACTAGGCTACGACAAATATCTTGAAACTCCTCGAAGTATTAGAGAATCTAATGCAATAGATGAACAGATGAATCATCCGTCATGGGAAAAAACTGACCCAGATTTTAGAAATGGAGTAATGAAGTATAGAGCACAAAATTTTGAATAAGCAATTATATATGAAAAATTTTTGTATAACAATATTGGCCTTTTCCTTGATTACGATTGAGTTAAGTGCCCAAGTTAAGATGGAAATAAGTGATGTCATAGTATATGACATCAAAGTAATTCTTTATGAGGGAGAATTTATAGAAGGTGAGTTGGTGTCGCCCTCTATTAAAGGGAAACTATGTATTACAAATGATAGTGAAAAGTCAGTTATGTTTGAGCGAGATAAATTTATGTTATTTTTCAATTATAAAGGCATGCCTTATCAGCAGGAGGTAAGTGTCATGAATATAAATAAAGCAATAATGCCATGTGATACGATATTCCTAGACTTTAAATGTGATTTAGTTCGTTATACAAGCATCCAAAAAAGGCAGGAGGATGAAATTCCTCAAAAGGATTATATTATTGATTATACAATGGAATTGATTGAGATATTGCCAACAATAAGAATTAGATATCGCGATTCTTTGCATGAGTATTGGGCAGTTGGCATTGAAAATGTATCGATAGTAAAAAAAGATTATTATTGATATTCTATCATGTAGGTTCTTATGCGGATGTGGAGAATTTGCCAACCGCATTAATTATGAAAAATACGCAGGGGCAGTTTTTTAATCTGCTCCTGCGGTGTATATTGTGTATTCGTTCGCGCTGTCACAGTTTTTGCATGCTCCATTTCATTCCGCGGCAAAAACTCCGCCAGCGCTTTCCCACCGCAGCTACCGCTGCTACATATATGCGACCCCGCTGGGGTCTGGATTACCGCAATGTGTGTGGAGAATTTTACCGATGCATTTTGTTGTTCTGTTAATATTTTTCCTATCTTTGTCACCATGAAGGGAATATCTAATACATATTTTTTAAAAGACTATAGTGATATATTTTTAACAATTAGATTTTACTAAAATGAAGAACGAGAATAAATCAATATATTATGGAATTTTGTTCTATTTCTTATATACTCAAATATATAGCATAATAGTTAATGTGTTGACTTTGCCTATTTTGTGTATGCAATGGAACATTCACATAATTCCTATATTGCTTTCGCTTGTTATCGTATTATTATCAGTCTTGTTTTGCAGGGCAAAAAGATTCCCTAGAATTAAAATCTGGGTTGTTTTGTTAGTTGTACTTTTATCAGTGATGCTTGGGGTCTTCAATATCCCGGCTAAATTTTATTTGTCCGCCAGTAATCCTGTATACAGCATAGAAGAACAATCAATGATAACTAACTATATTTTAATATGTAAGACTCTTAATACTATAGTACTCCTTGCTATTTCATATTTTAAATATTTAAAAATTCAAAAGGAAGAAAAGTTCAATGGCCATATAGATGAAGGAACTCCTATTTCAAAATAGCTACTACACCGACAACATAATGATGTGGCTGAGTGTGGACCCGATGAGCGACGAAAGGCCATCGCTAACCTTTCCCGTTACTCAACATTGGCAACATCTGCCTGCAAAATTTCCTTGGTATCGGTGTCGTAAACAAAGGCGACAACCTTGCAGTTGGCAACATTCCAGTCTGACCTTACAGCCTTCGAATAGCTCTTTTCAATAACATCGCCAGCTGACAACTGAGCATTGTCAACCTTTACATCTTCACCGAAAACACCGGTTAGACTTGTACGCAGAACATGATTGTGAACATAGTTGCCAATCTCCTGCGGAGTTGACTCATAGTCGAACTGCCAACCTACGATTCCGTCCTCTATTACATACGCCACTAGCGACAATTTGCGCGAAGTCACAACCTCTGCCTTCAGCTTAATGTCGGCAGATATTGCACTGTCGGCAAACGCAGTGCTTACCTCGAACGAAAATTCGGGATATGTGGAATAATATTTTGCGAAGTCGGTTGCCCAGCCGTTTGTAGAATTGTTGATCAATGCAGGATTGAAAGTATTTATCAAGCCAGCAGGCACTGCGTCCAAATCCATGTAACCGCCATCGGTATCGCCACCGCCAAGGAAGATTCCTTCCTCGCAACGGAAATCGTAGTTGAACGAAGTGTCGGTGGTATGAGGAGAAGCATAGGGATTTGTGTTGCCATAATATGTGCAATGCACAGCTATCGGCACAACAGCCTCACCAAATTTTTCCTCCAACGCATTTATTGCCTTGTGTCCTTTGGGACAATTGCCACACTTATGCCCGGTAAAATCGAGTATTACAATTTTACGACCATACCAAATATTAGAACCCTCCTTTATATATTCGCCTTCTTCAATCTTGTCGCACGAAACCGCAAATATTCCTGCAAGCATTACAGCGAGTGTAAGTATTATCGTCTTTTTCATAATCATTTTGTTTTCTTTAAATCAAATCCGAATCTCTAGGTACGATTTTTTTAGAAAGTACTTGAAATTGAAAGTGCAAATCCGTTTGATGCCGGAACATGCCTGCACACACCACCTACGCACATAACACCTTCGCGTTGCTTGCCGTATGTGAGCTGAATACGATTGCCACCCTTAACATAACCAAAGCCCACGTTGAAATAATGAACTCGTGCGTCCTTGTCGGGATTGCCGTAGTTCCAGTTGTCGAACACAGTAAAGAACCAGTTTGGCATGGTAAATTCAAGCTGTCCGAGAATCCAGTTGCCCTTGTCCTGCTTGGTGAACATTGCCTGAACTTCACCCTTCAGAGCATACTTGTCGGTAATCTTGTAGGTAGCCTCCACAACAGCGATGTTCGCCTTCACATTGTCGTGACCAGCCGTACCCATAAGCACGTTGTAGTTGTAGTACAAGTTCATATATGCTATGTTTGTGTACCATTTCTTCGACCATTTCTTCGAAATTTCCACATTGATGTCCTGATAGTAAAGCTCATTGCCCACAGCAAACAAAGAGGTATTATATCCGTATGTTCCTGTTGTTCCGATTGGTGTGGAATCGTTTATTGCAGTCTTCTTTATATTGTGTACACGCGAATAATTGAGCGTGATGGTTGTTCCATACTTTCCACCCAACTTGCTACCCTTTTTGAACTTGTAGAAGAATTCGGCCTTTGCCCCCCACTCTCCCATTGGCTGGCTTGCGTAAGGATAAAAAGCCTGCAAGACATAGGTGTAATTGCGAGTGATTTCGGGCAGATAGCTTACGGTAACATCCGAAAGCGTAGCATTGCGGTCGCTACGAAGCGACATGTTATCGACCCACTTGGTGGAAAGAATTACGCCTAACCCCTTTTGCGAATAAGTTGCATTAATAAGGAAAGCCTGTCCGGGACGATAAATGTAGTTATTGTCGGCCGAAGGGTCGTTTATCTTGTAGGCGTATTCCGAAATCAAGTTGAAGCCAGAATAGCCGATGTTGATTCGACCTGCACCTGTAGCCACATTGTTTGGCAGATTGTAAATAGGATTGTCCTCCTTCTGGTACTTGCTCACAAAGCTGCCGCCTACTCCAAAACGGAACTGACTATCGTTGAGCGACTTTATCATCTCATTAAACTGAATTTCCCCATCGACACCACGGAGAATACCATCGGAAAGCTCCCAGTAATAGCGTTGCTTGCCGATCAAACCCTTTATGTTTACACCCGGCACAATCGTGTATTTCACACGGGCACCAAGGATTGCATTGTCTATACCAAGCGACTTTTCCTCGTATGAACGGAGGGTAAGACCATTGCCGAACTGTTCGTAGAAATGTCCGACAGTAACTTCGAGCTTGTCATTTGTAAAGTTAGCCCAGTACGAAGGAACACCAAAGCCATCGTTCTTACCTCCCGAATTCGGGAAGCCGAGCAAGGTATTATAGTAACCTTCGAAACGCACACCAGCCGAAAATTTCCCATACGAAATCATAAAGTTAGCGTACGAATTCGACAGCAGACGCTCATCAACGGCAACTGCGCCAATCTTTTGGTCCTCGAAATAATATTGTAAATCGCTCTGGAAGTTTCCAGAAACGTTGAATTTGTTCTCACTCTTGCCATCTTTTTGCGCAAAAAGCTGAATTGTTGGTAAAAATACGACAAGCAGAAATAAAAATCTCTTCATATCTTAATGTGTTCGCACCAATGTTTGCAAAATACGATTATCAACGGGAAGCTTAGGACACAGCCTTTATTCCTTTTCTTCTTTCAGCGGTTCCCCTGCTGCCACTTTCTTTATTTTCTCGAAAGTTTCTGCCTCATCGCCTTCCAAGTATGAAGTATGCTGCCATGCAATATTGCCCTTGCCGTCGAGCAGGAACGAATGAGGAACATTGTTTACATTCATAGCACGCTTGAAGTCTCCGTTCGCATCAAGGTAAACATCGAATTCCCATCCGCGGGCATTCACAAACGGACCAACCGAATTGGTACTACGGGCATCGTCAATAGAAACGGCTATTATCTTTACACCTGTTTCGTCTGCCCAATCCTCGTAGGCTTCGCTGAAGGCCGTCAACTCCTTAATGCATGGCTTGCACCAAGTAGCGAAAAAGCATATCATCACTGGCTTTCCGTCATTTTCAATTATTTCCTGCGAATTTACCACTTTACCCTTCAAGTCCTTGAGTTGAACCTGCGGAATCTCTTGCGAGTACAATGTTGCGCATACTGCAAATGCAAGTATTACTAAAACGATTTTCTTCATATTCGTAAAATTTTAAAAACAAAAATAATACTTTTTTATCAAAAAGCATTCCACACCAACAAATATTTTCATGTTACAAAATTCTCATTATTTTTTTTCGAAAAACTTTGTCCAAATGAAAATAGTTTCTTACTTTTGCAGAAAATTTTGGACATATGAGACGTATATTTACAATATTAGTTACCATATTAATCTGTGTATCATCGACTTTTGCACAGTTAGCAATATATGACGCACAAAACGAGGAAATCACGGGAAGAACCATAAACATATCACCCAACGTTCAAACAGAATATATTTTCAAAGTAAGGAATCAAGGCACTTCAACCCTAACCCGCATCAAAGCACATCTTCAAGTAAATGGAGTGGATGCTACCAACAATACAGATGCTGAATTTTCATTCTGTATTAATGGTTCTTGCGGAATAAATGGTGCTTGTCCTCCATTCGACCTTGTACAAGATGACGAAATGGAAATTCATTTAAGTATAAAGCCGCTTGCAGCAACCGATTTTGTTGTTTCTGCATACCCAACAGACGGAGGTACTCCTGAAGCAAATTTCAATATTCATGCAAACACAACAAGCATATCGGGAGCAACATTGAATTCATTCAATGTTTACCCTAGTCCAGCAAACGAATCGTTCACAATCGAAAACGGTTTTGGCAAGAACAGCTATGTTGAAATATACAATGTATTGGGACAAACTGTAAAGCGCATCCCATCCGACAACACCAACAGCATATCGGTTAACTGCAGCACATGGAAGAACGGATATTATGTTTGCCGTCTCTACAAGGACGGAAAGGCAGAAAAGACTGTAAAGGTCGTAGTGGCACACTAATAGAATTTGTAACTATAATAGAAGGTATGCTAGTGCGTACCTTTTTTTTTGCTCATATAGAGCGACTCTCCCAACAAGCCAATCTGCTCTCTGTCGAAATATGAGAACTCCGCGTTAGGGTATCGCATTCTGAATAAGATTTACATGGATCCCTCCTACTTTGTTTCGCGGATAATGCTTCCGCCATTAGGGACGACCTCTCCGCAATACAACATATTTGTACTCTGGTTTAGTTTTTAGGTTGACACTATATACACAAAAAAAGGCCGTCTAGTGACAGCCTTTTATAATGAAGTATTCAGTTTATTATTCTGTTGGAGCATCTGCCGGTGCTTCTGCAGGAACTTCTGCAACACTGTCGGTTACAGGAACTGCAGTACTATCGAGTGCCACAACCTCTACAGGTTCATCCTTGTGGAAAGGTGAAGGCAAACCAACACGCGACAATACATTGGTGAAATACAATGCGCAGAATATGATTCCAAGTAAAATTACAACATAGAGGATTTTTCTCCATACAGGAACACCCTGCTTAAATGGATCGCTAGCGTTCTTTACATGCGGGAACTTGGCAATCTTGGTAAGAGTTGCGCCAAACTTAATGTTGACGTATGCCTGAGCATTGACAGCCCAACCATTTGCATTGAGTACAGGCGAAAGGTTACGCTTGCGCAACTTGAGCCATGCAATTATCATCGATGGACCAGAAATGAGCAAAATGACACCTATAATTGCAAGAGGCATCTGCCACCACGAAAGTTTAAGGAAGCCTGTTGCCAATGAAACCAAGAAACCTCCAATATATCCCAAAGCCAAACCTATTGCAGCAAAAATACCGCAGAACTTAGCGATATCGAATGCTTGGTTCTTCTTAGCCTCGGATCCCGGCACATTTTGAGCAGCTTTACTAGCGTTGGCTACCATTTGGTCGCCAGCAGCTTCCATCGAGCCTGTTGCTTCGCTTGTAACCTTCTCGTCCTGACTAGCAGCGAACTTGTTAATCTGGTTTTCAATGAACCTTGCAAATTTGCGGTAAGGTGACCAGAAAGCTTCGCGAATGCTTATCGGGTTTTCGATAATCTTTGTGATTGTTGCATCCCAGTCGTTGCCTTGACGATCATAGAAAATAGCATTCTTGCCAACCATCAAGTTGTTGACCTCGCCATTAGTTATAACAGCGGCAATAGTCATTGTCTCGTTCTTCGTCTTGGAGGTGCAGTCGCAATAAGCAATGTACATTCCGCTGAAACTTGCAGTCAAATTGTGCTTAGGCATGTCGCTTACCTTTATACATAAGTCGCAACTACGCTGATCGATGTACAATGTACCAGCCTGGAATATCGCCTTGTCGCCCTTGCGTGAATAGAAATCGGAGAATGTAACGAAATTCTTCAGCAACAGGAAGAAGTCGCGATACAAATGCATCAACTTGTCAACGCTTTCAATTTCGTTGGCTTCGCCTTCCAATGCCTTGTCCTGATCTACAAGCGACAAAAGTTCTGCCTTGCGGTTTTCCGCCAAAATAGCATTTACAGCTTCAAGTCCTAACGATTCTACAACTGCGCCCTTCTTTGCTTCCTTCCATTCCTTGTATGCAGCAAACTTTCCGCCAATCGAATTCCATTCGCTTTCGCTTATAGAATCCTTACCAGCAAAATCAACATCAAAAATGAGACTCTTCAATGACGAGAAGGCTGCTTCCCATGCTGGATTTATGCCTTCGTTGAGCATCAAGTCCTTCTTGCTACCAACGCGTGCGAGCGGATAGGTTGAAATCTCATCAATGCAAGTTGTGAGATTCTTGTCGCTGATTGCCTCGAAGCGAGCAACAGAAACATCTAATGCAGCGGTCGATTCGTTGTTGAATGCTATCAATTTGCAACGCAGGAAATAGTCGTCAATCTTTTCCTTCAAAGCAGTGTATGCATTGAGAGCTGCCTCGGTATTGCCGCCGTATGGGAAAACCGATTCCTTACGATCATCACCATCTTTGCTCCAAGCTGAAAAATCTGCACAATTTGTGTAAAATTCTTCAATCTGGTCGACATTTATGCCTGGGTCACCACTGCGGTCGGTAACACTGCCAACAGTTTCTATGCACGACTTTATTATTGCCTTCAGACCTTCGTCATCTGTAGAATTTTCGGTAATAATACCATCGCCGTTGAACCTAGTCTTAGCAAAAATTGCAAGTCTGTCGGATGTGTCGGCTATCGAAATGCTATCCTTTTCGAGACCGAGATTTTTCAGGATTTGCTTAGCGGAATCATAAAGTTTCTTGCCATCTTCGTCTTCCTGATTTATATCCGAAAGATTCAGTGTACTATCTTGCTTAATGAGCAAATTCGGGTCTTTCAGTACCTTTGTCAGCCACTGCGACGCAGATATAACTTCGTTTACCTTGATTTTTCCATCATGGTCGAGGTCAAGGATTTCAAGAGTCTTGTCATCAATTTCGAGACCTTTTGTCGGACAGCTGAGAACCGTCCACATCTTCTGGTCAAGTTCAGCGAGGTGAGCAATGTCCTCTCCAGTTTCAATGTTTACACGAGTAACTCCACCTATTTTAGAGAATTTCCACTCGTATTTGTTTTTTGATAAAATTGCCATAAAGTTTTCCTATTATATAATATGGGCGCAAAGATAAATAATATTTTAGATTTACAAAGTATGATTTACGATTGAAGAAGGATGAAAAAAAATTGTATTTTTGCGCCACGAACATAAAACGACACCAATATGTCACAGAAGAACAAACTTTTCAAATTTGCACAGAACGAGACCTTTCCACACTTGTTTCAGCCGAAACTCATGTACGGAACGCCAGATGAATTCGAACTGAAAGGCAAATGGGACTCCGAATTCTTTCACAACGACAATCCAATTACAGTTGAGTTGGGTTGCGGAAAAGGCGAATACTCGGTTGCAATGGCAAAAGAAATTCCTACAGGAAACTTCATCGGAGTTGACATAAAAGGTGCAAGAATGTGGCGCGGAGCATCCGATTCGCTGGAGATGGAAATGAAAAACATAGCATTCCTCCGTACTCGTGTCGAATTTACGCCAAAATGTTTCGGCAAGAACGAGGTTTCTGAAATATGGATAACCTTTCCCGACCCGCAATTAGGTCCAAAAAGCAAGCATAAAAAGCGCCTTACCTCATCGCGTTTCCTGTCGTACTACCAAAACTTTCTGATTGATAACGGCATAGTAAACCTAAAAACGGATGACGACACCTTATACGAATATACCAAAGGCATCATCGCCCACAATGGACTTCCGTTGCTTATCGACACACCGAATCTTTACGAATCGGAGCATTACACTGGATTTCTCACATTGAAAACCCACTACGAAAAAATGTGGAACAAGGAAAACAGGACTATAAAATACCTGCGCTTCCGCCTGCCACAAAATGTGAAATTAGAAGAAATGGAAGAATAAAAAGGCAGATAGGCTGACAGAAGACCTGTCCGACCTCAGCCTTACCACTGTAAAAACGCGCCATGGCGCGTTTCAACAGCCACAGAACCATATAACAACTTTAAACATGGAAAACTTCATAGAAAACAAGGTTGCACTAGCGGTGCAGTATTTCAAGAGCGGATACAACTGCTCGCAGTCGGTATTTATGGCATTTGCCGAAGATTTTGGCGTTGACAAAACAATGGCGGCCAAGATTTCGGCATCGTTTGGCGGTGGCATAGGTCGTATGCGCGAAGTGTGCGGAACAGTATGCGGAATGGCAATGTGCGCAGGCTTCATTTCACCAGCCGACGACCCGTCGGACAAGGTGGCGCGTACAGCCAACTATGCTCTTGTGCAGGAGTTTGCCGAAAAGTTCCGTGCCGAAAACGGCGACATCATCTGCCGTCGTCTGCTCGGTCTGCCAGATGACACTTGTCCTTGTCCCGAACCTTCAACCCGC
>JAEEGG010006438.1_pt1 | contig 27544 bp, 29 predicted proteins | sample 9134161 | NCBI WGS metagenome assembly JAEEGG01 (sample SAMN16246543, study PRJNA631951) | gut metagenome | biome: gut microbiome; feature: rumen; material: CR-attached | host: Bos | place: Iran: Karaj | collected 2018-10 | reverse complement strand
AATATATATATAATAATAATAAAACTAATATTTCTTTAAATTGTACCTATAATCACTCTCTCCATCATCGGAAGCGATTTTCCACTTCATTTACCCACTTATAAAACCTTGACTATCGTCGAGCTTTTCCTCGCCATGGCAGAATTGAAGCAAGCTTCATTCTGCTCATTTGGCTTACGGAAAACCTTCCTGTCATAACTGGGTAACTGGGTAAGTGGGTAAGTTCTGGGGAGTACCATAACAGGGTACGGAAACACTGCCTTCTGACATGCTTCTATTAAATAATGTGTAAAAAATAGACCAAATTGTGAATAATCTCAAAGATTATTCGTATCTTTGCCAGCTAAAGAGAATTAAGAATTGTAATGGCACAATTAGATAATTTTACAGAAGGGCGCAAGCCCGTGACGTTTGTAGATCTGTTTGCTGGTGCTGGCGGCATCAGCGAGGGATTCATGCAAGCGTATACTGATCACAACTATTACGACTTTGTGTTGGCAAGCGACATCAATGGCAATTGCGAGCTGACACACGGGTAAGGTACAATGAGCTAAAATCGACATAACTTATGACGAGTCACGAGAAGAATCAAAATAGGTGGCGTGAGTTCTGCTATGACTTAATAGAGGCGGCAAAGGAAGACATCCTTGAAGATCCATATCAGGACATGATAGAGCAGGGACTACGACTACTGAACTGGAGCAAGCCCAAGGGAGAAATCTGCCCTAAGGAACGCATCAAGATTGGTTCGCATAATCAGCTGGAGCCAGACATTACGTTGAAAATTAACGAACGTCCTGTGCTCGTTATTGAGGTGAAGAGACCAAGGAACAAACTCAATGAAGACCAGATATTGCAGTTAGTATCTTACATGCGCCAATGTCGTGTGCCATTCGGTTTGTATATTGGCGATAGGATTGCTTTGTTCTATGACGACTCTGTGAATGAGCCTACTGAGGTGTGGGGTGTAAATCTTGATTCTGAGGCTGATGAAGGTTGGCGTTTTGTTGACTTCTTCGCACGTAGTTCGTTTAGTGAGGAACGGCTTGAAATCTTTTGCAAAGAGCGAATGAACGAAATTCATACATCGATGGGATTACGTGACATTACAGGAAAACTTGCAGAAGATGGTGGCGATGCTATTTTAAAGGAAATGGTTGAGCATTATCTTGTTGGTATGAAACGATACGATAACGGACTTGTTACAAAGTTGCTGAACCGCTACAAGTTCATTGCCCAGCCATTAGGACAAAAGGAAGATGAGGATGATAATGCGGACATGGAGAATGAAATAGGCCAACAGTCACATTATGTCCTCGTTAAGCAGCCCCGTTCCAAGAATGGCAGCAATGGACGTGACAACACGAAGTATTCCATTGATGGCGGCACGAACTATTTCGGCAAGAACAGAATAGTCCGTGAGATTATCATCCGCTATTTAGAACTTCATCCAAAACTGACATTTCGCCAGCTGGAGCAGATATTCCCTGACGAGATGCAAGGTTCATACGGCGTAGTCAGAAGCCTTGATGAACTGCATGAAATGGAGCATGACCGCAAAGATTTGGAGACTCGCTATCTGATGAAGGAAGATGAATTGTTGAAGACGGCAGACGGCGTTCGATTTGCTGTTTGTAACCAGTGGGGATCCTATAACATTCCCAATATCTTCCGTGTGATGGAGAAATGGGGTTGGAACGTAATAAAAGACAAAGAATGAAGAACAAGTTTTTTAAGGATTTCGACAAATACTATATCGGAATAGAAACTGCAGATGGGAGGAAACACTGCATTCGTGGTTGGTATCTTGATCAAAGATTTGACCATAAAGAGTGCCCCAAAGGATATAATATGTATGAATTCCGTGAAGATGATAAAGATGAGTGGGGGTATATTGCTTTTATAGAACCGTATGTATGGGTAAATCATTCAGGTACTTTCGTCACTCGTACTAAGATTCCCTTTGGCGAAAATGGAAATAAGGATGTCTTTGAAATTAGATACGGTCACTATTATTAGATGACTATACCCTTATAAAAACACTAACCCCGAAGTATGCGTAAGCAGGGACAACGGGGTGTTACGATGCAAAGATATGAAGAAAAACTGAAACTTGCAAGAAAAGTGACAGAAAATTTAGAAAAATTAATGAGAAATGGACTATAAGACGAGTCAAAAGCTATATTCGGCACCCAGAATGCGCAAATATCAGAATGCTTGCACTGGCGACAAACGGAAGACGATGCAACTGTATCGCTACAACCTCAGACTATGTCAGCGGTTCTATGGTGCATTGAACCTGTTTGAAGTTATGCTGAGGAACGCCATCAACGAGCACTATGCTGCTCATTATTCTGACCCAGACTGGATAGTCAACCAGGCCGATTCAGGCAAGTTGCTTGAATTCAACAAGGATGAGATAAGGCAGACAGAAGCAGGATACAGGAGACGCGGCATTTACAACAATGACAAGATGGTAGCATCGCTAACGATGGGATTCTGGACTAAGCTCTTTTCAAAAAAAAGATACAAGCGAGGCGGTAAGACGCTCCTGCAAATCTTCCCAAACAAACGGAAGGGCAAGAACCAGGCTGATGTCTATAAAGACCTCACCCATATTCGCGAGTTTCGCAATCGCATCGCCCATCATGAACCAATATGCTTCGATGGTTCTGGCAACATTAGTACAGCCTTTGCCCGCAGGCACTATCAACTAATTTGTGAGTACATTGACTCGATGGGCCAGCGTCCTGATAATGTTATTCGGTGGACAGAAAAGCCAGATAAGATATTAAATCAAATAGATAGCATCAGGTGAATAGATCAAACAAATTTTTTTCACTTAAACGAATAGAATCCTACAAATACTATGGCAAGGAGTGACCTGTGGACGCGTGAGCAGCTGATTATGGCTTTGAATGTGTATTTTAAGATACCATTCAAAGATGTTAAGGAGAAGCATCCCCTTATACAAAAGTATGCTCCGCTGATAGGCAGGACACCCACAGCGCTGAAAATGAAGATTGGCAACTTTGGTCGCCTTGATCCCACTCTGAAAGCGAAAAAAATTACAGGCTTGATGCATGGCAGTTTTGCTGAGGAACCAATTTGGCAAGAGTTCTGGGGCAACCTTGATAAATTGGCATTTGAAAGCGAACGACTGTTTGCAGAAAGAGCAGGAAAGAAAGTTGAGGACACATTGGGTGCAGACATTCAAAAACTTCCTCAAGGACGTGAACGCGAAGTTGTGGTACGTCAGAGAGTAAACCAGCAATTCTTTCGCGATGCAGTGCTGACAGCATATCTCAACCAGTGTTGTATCACAGGAATCACAAACACATCGTTGTTAGAGGCTTGCCATATATCAGGTTGGGCCGACGATGAGAATAATCGCACGAACCCTAAGAACGGGCTTTGCATGACTCCCACTTTTCATCGGGCCTACGATAAGTTTCTGATGGCTATTACACCTGACTACGAGATTGTATTGTCTGATGAGATGCTAAGTGGAGCCAAGGATGAAACGACGTTGGAGTATCTTCGTGACATACAAGGACGGCATATTATTATGCCCGAAAAGTTTGCGCCAGAACAAGAGTTTCTGGCCCAACACTTCGAGGCATACAGGCAAAGAAAATAATCACTTCCAGCTATCAGGTTCATGGCTCTCAAGCCAGTTCAGAAGAGCCTCGTGAGCCAATTCCATATCGAGACGTTCTAATGCTTCTTGCACCTTAGTCTTATCGGAACCAAACTCTTGATATATCCATTGCAAATCGCTCTCATCAACTTCCTCGTTGTCTAAGTATCTACATAAAATATCCTAACGCAATACATCATCTCGATGATAATAATCTGGTAAAAACTCTTCAATGAATTGCCAAAGATTGCTTCCACTACTTGATTCCTTTTTCAATGAAGCAATGTTTATGTTTGCATCGCCATCCTTTGTAAAACGAATGCTAATATGACGACTTAAATCTACAAGGTGGGGCTTGATTACGCAAACTTCGACTCGTTCTCCTTGTTCAGCGGCCCTCTCAATACACTTGCCTGTTACCACAGAGACAAAGCTCTGGCACATTTCAACGGCTTGTTCTTTCTTGATATTGTACTCCATTTTTTCCGCAAAGGTACTCCGGCATGGTGAATTATCAAAAAAATCCGGCATTCTTTAAGATTTTACCGGCTTTGTTAAGAATTCAAGATAAAATTTGTAACTTTGCAGCAAACTTCATCAATATGGACCACCTCACTCCGCAACAGCGGCATAAGAACATGGCGGCGATTCACAATAAGAATACGAAGCCGGAAATGATTGTGCGCAAAGGGCTGTGGAAACGTGGTTTCAGATATCGATTAAATCACAAACGCTTGCCTGGTCATCCAGACTTGGTGCTGAGAAAATACAGGACTTGCATCTTCATCAATGGTTGTTTCTGGCATGGGCATCTTGTGGATTCGAAGTCAATGGAGAGTTCTGTTTGTTGCAAGATACCGACAACGAATCATGAGTTCTGGGTGGCAAAGATTCGCAGGAACAAAGAGCGCGATAAGGAGGAACAACGAAAACTGGCAGAAATGGAGTACAGTAGGGACAGGTTAGTGTCAAGACGGAAGAAGTAGCCATTTCCTAATTCTTCTTAATTATTATCCCACATCTGTTGAAAGGTGTGGGAATTTTCGTATCTTTGTAGATTGAAATAATTGCATCGATATATGACAAGATTTACAATCTACACATACTTATTCAAGCCCATCAACCAGCCGCAGGAACCGGATATGTTCTCGCCAGAAGTGAAGGTGGAGGAGTCGCTGGCCATGAAGCAGGAGTTGCTGGGCAAGCTGTTCCTGAAGGAGAGCGAACTGCGATTTACGAAGAGCCGTAACAATAGCGACAGCGACTATAGGCAGTTTGAACACCTGATAGTGGCGCAACGCGACAGCATCATCGTGATGCGACTGGCGAACACGACGACACAGGTTCACGAGAAGGACTTTAACCGCTGGACGGAGGAGGATAACCCCAGCCTTTTCGTCATCATAGACAATCGCAAGGACAAGCAGATCATTGCCATCGAGAATCGTGCGCAGGCTTTCAGCGAGACGCAGACGGTGGCGCACATCATGGAAGAGACGTTCAACCGTCGTCTGTGGAGCAAGCGCCTGCAGGTGCAGATTAATGCGAAATATCGCACTCGCGAGTTCTGGGACGTGGTGAGCGAGTATGACCAGGGTATTGCCAGCGTGACGTTTAAGTTTCCTTATCCAAACCTGCCTGAGATTTCGGACATGGTGGGCGAATACTACACAGAACTGGCTCGCAGGACGAATACTGAGCCAAAGACCACCATTACGGCACCTCCCAAGGAGAAAGCCGTGCTGCAGCAGGGCGACCTGATTCTGGAGCAGATGATCAAGGCGGCGAGTGCCAGTGGCAAGGTGATTATGATGAGACCAAAGGGTGCTCGTAAATGGCGCAAGATAGGTATGGAAACCATTGTGCAGGAGGAACTGTCGGACCAGGCGCTGAAGGGCTTGGAGGAGCAGGAACTGATACCTCGCAAGTGGCAGGCCATAGTAGATTTCCTCGACAAGATTCAGGTAGTTTACGCATAAGAAGTATGTACGAGCGTTGGGATACTAAGCGATGTAGAATGCGGACGGCAGAGCTGCTGGACGAACAGTTGTTCTGCGACCTGTACGACACGCTGAAGGAGATAACGACGGAGTACGACGAGCCCAGTCCTGCTGAGCTTTGGGATGAGGCTGCCATGCGATGGAGGCCGCTATTGGCAGCAAAGCGTCCTGAGTTGGCTGTAGATATGCTACATGAGGAACTAACGGAGAAATACGGTGAGACATCGGCATTCCTGGTATTGATGATTCTGATGTATATGCTGGTGGCTCTGTTCCGTCCCACGAGGGAGAGTCCGTATCATGCCTATTGTGCCGCGCTGGCTGGAGCCACACAGGGACACCCACTGCTGAAGCGGCTCTGGGAGGGGGTGCGCATAACGGAGGATAAAGAGGAACTGGCAGGGCATCGTATAGGCGTAGTAACCTCGCTGCTGACTGAGATGAAAGCTTCTGGCGATGCCATCGACCTTGACACCATCGAGCAATGCGTGCTGCGATTCCCCACCATCGTTTTGCAACAACGTGCACTGGAACAAGCAGACAATCTATTGAGGGGTACTGCCTGGAGCCAGCGGAGTAGCATCGTAGAAAAGAAGATGTATGCTCAGCAGAAGGAACAGCAAGACAGGCAAGAACAGATGGATGAGGCTGTGAAGAAAAGTTTGGAAGAGCCAAGGACACAGAATGTTTTGAATCTTGAACTTGTTAACAAGAAGGAAACAAATATCGACAAGAACTATGGGCCTAACATTGATAATCATGATGGTGGTGTGCTGGAACTGCCGGATAAGGATAAAGAACAATAAATGTAACAGGAATGGGATTTAATATAAAAAATAACTACGGACCGAACATCGACGTACATGACGGTGGTGTATTGAATATGCGTCAGCACAGGGATGGAACGTGGAGCATAGATAACGATCATGATCTAGAGGAGGCAGAGGTTGTGGAGGAAATTGTGGATGATAATCCTGCCAAAGACTCAACAACAACAAATGATATAGCATATACTTTAAGCACTCTTGACAGCATTTTCCACAAGGCTCTAAATCTAGTTAGGGTTAAGAAAGCCATTCAGGATATTATCATTATGAAGGGTGAGGAAGGTAAGTTCAGACTATCAGTTAAACAAACATTCATCTTGCATAAGGTGCTGGAGGAAATCGATTGGCTTGATGACGATACTGATACTACGTTCATACAATGGTATGACGATGTGTATAAGTGGCCTTGGAAGACCCGCGACTTCAAAGCCGTGCTATCACCATTTAAGAAGACTCCAAGTGCATCGTGGAATGAGAACACGGTAAAGGATGCCAATACAGGTCGTGAATATCGTGACTTTGCAAACTACGTTAGGAGCCAGTTTGTTGACATAGATGCCAGCGGTAAGATCACAGACAAACAAGATTTCTTGAAACTAGGTTCTGACGGAAAGCCGATGTATATTGGTCATGATTTGAAAAGAAATTTGTAATTTTGCACGCAAAATAGTTATGATGGATTGGAAAGAAAAAGCGAATGATATGACAAACAAGGATATCCTGATTTCCAAGCAATCAAGAAAAGTCAAGCACTGCCTGACTTTTTACAGCCAAGCGTCGAAATAGCGGAAATCTCACGCGATGGATTTGCTATGCAGACCACAAAAGGAGAGGTGATACCTGTACCACAAATGGTCTTTGACAGATTGTCTTACACACACATTGCTATTCTTGCGTATATTGATGACCCCTTGAAACGAGCTTTTTATGCCATTCAAGCTATGCGTGGTCCTTGGAGTTATCGCGAGTTACAGCGTCAGATAGACTCCAACTATTACGAGCGAAGCGGGTGGAGCAAGAAGCCTGAGTTGCTGGCTCAGAAAGTGAATGACAATGCAGAAAAATCAACATTCCGCCAAGAGTTGAAGTCGCATTATGTCTTTGAATTCTTGGGACTTGCTGCCAAGGATACCATCGAGGAGGACGTGCTTGAACAGAGCCTTATCGACCATTTGGAAGAATTCATGCTTGAACTGGGCATGGGCTTCTGTCTGGAAGCCCGGCAAAAGAAGCTGCTCATTGATGATCGCTACTTCAAGGCTGACCTCGTGTTTTATCACAGGATATTGAAATGTCATTGCATCGTGGAATTGAAAGGGCATCGTCTGGATTATGCAGATTTGGCTCAGCTTAATATGTACATCGAGTATTATCGCAGAAACTATATGCAGCCAGACGATAATCCGCCTGTAGGCCTGCTGCTTTGTACTGAATATGGTCAGGAGATGGTGGAATACGTAACTCCAAACATTGACCCCAATCTCTTTGTTGCTCAATACGAACTGCAACTGCCCAGCAAGGAGAAAATGAGAGAATTCTTGTTGAAAGAGAATAAAGGATAGATAAATGATAGATAAATGATCTGCCACATTTACCTCGTACACCTCAGTCGTCTACCTTTTTGACAAATTGCATATACCTCATATACCTTCGGGCGTATGAGGTTATTTATTTCTGTTTTCTTTCCTATATCCTTTGTAATTTTGCCACAAGTTCATCAACTATGACCTGCCTTGGCAGGTGGATGGCAAAAGAAATTTTAGTATTAACCAGAGTGGAGTGAGAGTCCTCTGAGGTGAAAAAGCTAGCAATCTTTCTCTTCTCACAAAGCTTTGAGTTATGACAAAGAACTTTAGTGAGTACATCTTTTTGGATGGAATGTGGCTTCAGGAGAAACAGTTGCTGAAGCTGGCAATGAATGTTGGCAATTATGCCCAGGCGGAGCATTATCTCTTTGCTTTGTTGGCTGACGCTGTCGTGAAAGGGAAGCGTGAGGCCATACTGGAGGTGAACAAGGTGAGGGAACACTATGGCGTAAAGGCGATACCTTTATCTGATGATGACTTGCTGGATGATGACGACTTGCAAGGCAAGACACGGCTAACGGCTGCTGACGAGCAGGCTAAGAGGCTGTTCCTGAAAATGACGAGAGAGGAACGCTTAGAGCTGCTTCGCAAGTGTATGAGCCGATTGATAGCCGACTACCACCTATTTAATTATGCGCGACACTGGCTGGCCATCTTCCTGGTGGTGAGGGACCGTCTGATGGGCGAGAGTCTGAACCAGACGAACTTCCTGACGCTGGCGAGTGAGATTACTCCTGACGATCTGCCTGAGAAGCTGCGTATGTGTAAGAACACGATGAAGAACTTCAGCCGTGAGATCAAGGATTCTGATCGTGGTGTGGCCTACTACAGGATGAGACATAATCCTCAGGGACTGCTGTGCGACACGTTTTGGAACATTATTCAAGAGACGATTTTGACGGAGATTTGACGGCAAAACGATAGGATTTGACGAACAATTTGACGATAAATCGGATAATTGACGAATCTCCCAAAGTGCATTGTTTTTTTGCCGAACTTTGCCAGCGAAATCAATAAACAAGCAAAAAGAAAACTATGAAAGAAAACGGAATGACGAGCGTAAATAACGCTCACGGTGTAAAAGTGAAGTGCTGCTGCGCCAGCTGTCAGCACAAGACTATTGAGAACGACGGTACAAGGGTCTGCACCTCGATGATGCTGAAGGTTCAGCAAGGGTTCACATGTCCGAAGTGGGCTGTGGCCGAGGGGCTGAATGCAGGCCACAGAAAGGGTAAGGTCAAGCGATACGAATATCTGATGTTCGTGTTCGAGACCAGGATGCAGGAGCGTGAGGCTATCGACTCAGGATTGATGATCGCGGATGAGGTGGCAACGCTCGACTCTCTGAGGGAACGGTTTGAAAAAGAGACAGGACTCTCGCCGTTCATTATTTATTAATTAAAACAATAACCTAGTCGAAGCGTGGTGGAGGAAGTCTACGTAGTGAAAATGGCCAAATTCTGACACGACCTTCACTCACTAATTCGACAAGATTATGAAAAAGTACATTGAACTGAGTGATGAGGTCATCGCACGCCTCGTAGAAGGAAAGTGCGTAGAGGGTTCACTTCGTCGTGACGAGTGGACGGGTAAAGTAACTTTCAGACCCTATCAGCGCCTGTCGCGCGTTAGGCACAAGGACCGTCTGGTGAAGAAGCTGCCGTGGGGCTGGGTAAGGGAGTCGTTGGAGCGCATCAAGGTGTTCGGAAGCTTCCCCAAGGACTACAGCACCGCACAGGTGATGGGGATGCTGGAAGAGCACACAATGGACGCGAAGAACGCCCTGATTGAGAGAGAACTGGACTTGATTGAGTTTTGTTAAACGAACACGAATCTCACGAATTACACGAATGAGTATGGTTTGGTTAAACAACGAATTAAACGAATTTAAACTTAAGAAATTTAAGAATCATGGAAGCATTGGTATTGATTAAGGAGGCGGGCGCTTACTCTGAGCGCCAGTACCAGAAACAGGATGGTACGATGGAGTATTTCAAAAGTCGTGGCGTGGTGATGAAGCACGGTAGCGACGAGGTGTATGGCGAGATGACTGGCGAGTATGCGTCGAAGCAGCGCGACACGCAGTTCTACGAGAACCAGCCTTACGTGGTGAAGGGTTTCTGGAAGCACCGCACGTGGCAGGACCAGAACGGCCAGACACGACACGAAAACTTACTCTATATTACTGATCTGCAGAGCCTGTAACGAACACGGATAGAACGGATAAAACGGATTTGTATGTTTAGTTATCAGAAGAGTTTTGTAAATCCTACGTTGCCCGTTGACGAAGCGCAATTCTTTGCGCTCGTCAGGGCCACGCAGTGGGCAGAGAACATCGACAAGTTCCGCGAGACTGGCGACGCTCAGCTGAAGCGCAAGCTGCCAGCATTCATCTTTCAGGCGACGTTCGACGAAACGGAGTCAAAGAAGGGCAGACTGGGGCGCTGGCGCAAGCAGGCGGCAACACGCCTGACGGGACTTGTGGTGATGGACGTTGACCACATTGAGAATCCATTGACGCTCTACCAAGGTTGGGTTGAGAAGGGTATGGATTGGAAGCAGTTGGGCATTTTGCTCATCTATATCACCCCCAGCGGCAAAGGCTTGAAGATTGTCTTTAAGGCTCGCCTCGAATGGGGTAATCTCATCGACAACCAGCACGCTATGGCAGAAGTCTTGGGCGTGGAGGTTGACGAAAGTTGCAAGGATGCAAGCCGCATGAGCTTCATCTGCAAGGAATCGGATATTTTGTATTTGGACAAGGAACTGTTTACTTATGAGAACAAGGAGTTTGCTGAGCGATATAACGCTCTATATCGAGACGGTCATTCACAGGGTAGTAATACGAACACGAATCGCACAAATCAAACGAATAGCTGCGCACAGGATAAAGATTCGTCAGATTCGACAGATTTGTGTTCAGAAATAACGTGGCGCGGATATGATATACAGTCTATTATTGATGCTCGCTATGCAGACAAGCTGCCATGCGCAGCAGACTCAAACCGTCACAACGAGAGTCTTAAACTGGCGACAGACCTGCTCATCATGCTCGACGGTGACAAAGCCCAGGTGTTGCGCATTGTGGAGGCGCAGCCGTGGGTCAGGGAGATCATCGACGAAAGGGACGAGAACGTGGAGCAGACGGTTTCCTCAGCCGCTCAGCGCATGGCAGAGAGAGAGAAGAAATACCTCAGCCAGCAGCCGAGTAAGGCCATGCAGGATGCTATCAAGGAGGCGACAGGCAAGACGTACCAGGAGATTACGCAGGCCAAGGCGTCAACGTCGGTGGCGGTGACGGAGGGTGACATTGAGCGTTGGCTTTGGGACTGGGGTGAGCAGATTGAGGCACTGAGCAAGGACTTCCCGCTGTTGCGCGACATCTGCAAAGGTCTGAAGAAGAACCAGTATCCTGCGGCTGTGTTCGTGGCAGGTGGCCTGATGATGACCTTGATGACCAGGTGTACTTATCGCTTTTACCATCGTCCTGAAGAGTTGCGCCGTCTGAACAACTCGACGCTGATCATTGGCGACCCTGCAAGTGGTAAGAGCTTTGCCACGCGACTGTTCAAACTCCTTGCGGCTCCTATGGTTGCGGCTGACAAAGACGGTATAGCAGCCATCAACCGCTACAAGGAGGAGATGAAGACCAAGGGCGCGAACAAGGAGAAGCCTCAGAAGCCAAAGGCGTTGTTCAGGGTGCATCCGGCTCGTACGTCGAACGCCCAGTTCATTCAGGACATGGTGAACGCTGTGGAGGTTGTGGATGGTACTGAGATGCAGCTGCACATGCTGACCTTTGATACGGAGCTGGACAACACCATGACAGTGCAGAAGGGTGGCTCGTGGATTGACAAGCAGTCGCTGGAACTCAAAGCCTTCCACAACGAAGAGGATGGTCAGGCGTATTCAAATCTGGATAGTATAGTGCAGAACTTCTACGTTTTTTGGAACTATATCTATACTGGTACACCTGTGGCCTTGAAGAAGAAGGTGAATGCTCAGAACTTTGGTTCTGGTCTGGCTACGCGCCTGACGTGCATCCCCCTGCCTTCTACGAACTTCGAAATGATGGAGCGTGCGCAGACAGTCGATTACGAGAGTGACGGCAGGCTCAAAGAGTGGGCTTTCAAGTTGGATCGCGTGAAGGGTGAACTCTCTGTGCAGAAGATCGTCGACGAACTCTACGACTGGACGTCACGTCGCATGGAGGATGCCAAGGAGAACGACAGCAAGGCTGACGAAATGCTGCTGAAGCGCTGTGCCTACCACGGCCTGAACTTCTCAGTACCCTTTATCGTGATGCGCCATTGGGCTGATATCCATCAGGACGGCCAGTACTGGTGTGGTGAGTTTGAGACAGACGCAACAGACTGGAAGTTGACGGAGCTGTTGGTAACTATTCAGTACGCCTGCCAGCGTCATTACTTCGGGGCATTGGCCGAGAAGTATTTTGATGACAAGACGCGCGATGCTGCTGCCAACACGCCACGCAGGGCTAAGACTATCGAAGCCTTTAACCGCCTGCCTGAGGAGTTCACGGCCGAGGACGTGATGCGCTGCTTTGGCCTGACACAGAACAACGCGGCTCGCGCCAGGGTGTTCCGTCTGCTGAAGGACGGTCTGGTAGAGAAGGTGGATGAGTTTGTGGAGAACGGCACCACCAAGGCTAAGTACAAGAAAACTGGAGCTGTGATGATTTGATGTTGACTGCGTGCAGGGCTTCGTCCCTGCCAACGCAGTTACGCAGTTACACAGTTACGCAGTTACATAAGGTTTTTTAAAACAAGAAATAAGATGGAAAAGGTAACAATCAACAAACAAGCACGACTGAGCGAACACTTTACGCTCGGAGAAATGTGCAAGACAAGTGCGAAAACCGCTGATGGCAACATCCCTTCGCACGTACATATCGAGAACTTGAAGCGCCTCTGCGGCTGGTTGGAGATGCTTCGCAGCGAGTGGAACCAGCGCTACAGCCTCTCCCCTAACCCCTCTCCAAAAGGAGAGGGGAACTTTAAGGGAGAGGGGAGTGAATGCGAAGAGGAGCCGATTATTATCAATAGTGGGTATCGCTCTGAGGCTGTGAACAAGGCCGTTGGCGGTGTGAAAGGCTCAAACCACCTGACGGGCTGCGCTGCTGACATCCGCGTGGCAGGCATCGAACAACTGGTGCGCTACGCCACCATCCTGCTCGACATCAGCGACGAAAGCCAGGAGGACTTCGACGAACTGCTGTTAGAGCGCTCACCCAAAGGCACCTACTGGCTCCACTTCGCCGTCAGGCCATCAGGCAATAGGCGTAAGGTTCGTCTGATTCAGACGTAAACAATAACTAATGGTCTGAGAAGTAAACAAAAGAAAACCAAGAATTTCTTTTCTTTTTACTCACTTATTCGTACCTTTGCAGGCGATGAAGAAGAGTGTTGTTTATTGTTTATTGTTTATTGTTTATTGGTTATTGTTTATTGGTTATTGTTTATTGTTTATTGTAATCGGTGAGTATGACGCAACCAAGATTGCTTATATATCCCCTCGGCGAGGGCGTGATGGCCTTTAGCTCTACGCGGCAGGGTGGCTATAGCGAGGGACGCTATGGCGAGTTTAACATCAACCGCTATTGTGGCGATGACGAGGAGAGTATCCGTCGGAATCGCGAAGCGCTGTGCCACCTGCTGGGAGTTGAGGATGACCGTCTGCTGATGCCGCACCAGGTGCATAAGACGGAGATTGTCGTTGTCGATGAGGCGTTGCTGAGGCTGCCTGTGGAGGAACGTGCCCTGAGGTTGGAGGGTGTGGACGCGCTGATGACTGACGTGGCTGGCGTATGCATTGGCGTCTCTACTGCCGACTGCATCCCTGTGCTGTTGTACGACAAGAAGCTTCGAGCCGTCTGTGCCATTCATGCTGGTTGGCGTGGCACGGTTCAGCGCATCGTGGAGAAAAGTGTCCAAAGGATGGCGGAAGTCTATGGCACCCAGCCTTGTGACATCATTGCACAGATTGGTCCTGGCATCCATCTGGAAAGCTTTGAGGTGGGCGACGAGGTCTATGATGCCTTTGCCCAGGCAGGATTTGATATGGAACCTATCAGCCGTAAGTTCCCCCAACATGACGGCGAGAGTCCTTCTCACTCTACGCTTTTGCCTTCCAAATGGCACATCGACCTGCCTGAATGCAACCGCCTACAAATGGTGAAGGCAGGCGTTGCTGAGAACAAAATCACGGTTTCGCCCGTCTGCACCTTTAGGCAATCTGACATGTTTTTCTCTGCCCGACGACTTGGCATCAACTCTGGGCGTATCTTTACTGGTATTTTACTACGATGAAAAATGGTTTTCCAAAAGAATAGATAGCTGCAATGAAGATATGTGTATTTTGTTCTGCGAATGCGAACATTGATCCAGACTTCTTCCGCATGACGGAGGAGCTGGGAAGGTGGATGGCACAAGAGGGCCATACGCTGGTGTATGGTGGTGTGAACCAGGGACTGATGGAGTGTGTGGCAAAGGCTGTCCACGAGGGCGGTGGAAGGACTATCGGCGTCATTCCGCGCATTGTGGAGAAGAGCGGCCGCATCTCAGATTATGTGGAGGTGGAGCTGTTGTGTGACGACCTGACTGACCGTAAGCAGATGATGGCTGACCAGAGCGACGTGTTCATCGCCCTGCCTGGTGGCATTGGAACGTTAGACGAGGTGTTTACGGTGGCTGCGGCAGCTACGATAGGCTATCACCAAAAGCGCGTCATACTGTATAACATGAAAGGTTTCTGGGACGGACTCGTTGCCCTGATGTCAGACCTTCAGGTGCGCGGCATGGTGCGTGGCCAGTGGGAGACGTACGTCAGCGTGGCCTCGACGCTTGAAGAGATTAAGCAGATGATCAATACACCTTAGTCCAGCTGGTGATGCTGTATTCGTCGTCGCCTACCAGATAGGACTCCAGTCTGTTGTACACGTAGTTCTCAGGATAGTACATCCCAATCATCTCCTTCATATAGAAATTGATCATGGCGAGGGAATAGGTTGAGAAGTCTTCCTGCTTGGAGTAGGCGATAAGGAATGAGCGGTAGTAGGGTGAGTCTTCCTCAGTATAGCGCCTGGTTTCTCCGTACCGCACGTAGCCTTCATACATCTTGGCGGTATTAAGGCTCCACAGGAACTCCTCTGGGTACTCGATGATTTCGACATAGTTGCCCTTTTTGTTTTTCTTCCAGAGATAGTCCGTCAGGTTGCGCTTGGAATGGGGCGGAATGGCTATCATTCTCTTCCTGGACTTGACATCGACGCGGTTGTTTTCGTCGTAGTAGCAGTATTTGCTGCCGTCGCCGTCGATGCGGAAGCAATGGCTGCGATCGATATAGATGGTCTGGTCAGTCTTGTTCCTGATTTCAACGAAGAAGACACGGTCGTCCTTGTCGTTGTAGATGGGGTTCAGGATGCGTTTCTTGCGGAAGTTGATCTCGATGTCTTCGTTCGACATGAGCGAGTTTGTCCTGACGCCAAAGATGGCGGTGAGGTCCTTAGACTTGATGCCAGGTCTCACGAAAGGCTGAACCAGCTCTTCGCGGCAGTGGCAACGGTTATATCGCTTGATGACCTTTTGGTTATGCTTGTCTGGTCCCACATAGATCAGTTTATGCTGCTGCGACGGCTCCTGCGCCATTGAGGGGATGGAGCACAAGAGGCAGATGAGGGTGAAAAATGTCGTTCGTATCATCATAATCTTCGGTTTTATTAGTTGTTTCCTCTGGCCATTGCCAGAGCGTGCCGTTAATTTTCTGTTGGCAAAAGTACGACAAAATCAACGGCCAGCAAAAGGAAATCCCCTACTTGTGGAGGGGGGAATCCCTAAAACCAAACTTTTATGGAAGTTGCAGGGCCTACTTCATCTCCCCAAAACTAACGTTGAAGGGGGCTACTTCATCTTGATGCACAGCTTGGTGAGGTCGTCGCTCCGTGCATGCTGTCAACCTTCTCGCCCTCAAACTGCAGCTCAGGCTAACTTCTTCATAAGTTCTTCTCGATTTTTCGGCAAAGGTAAATAAAAAAATGCAAAAAATCATGAGAAAGTTCCAATTTTTTTGTAATTTTGCACCATGATTTAAGAATTCTTTCTATTAGATGATGACAGAAATAGTTAAAGAAGGTGGCAAGACCATCATTAAGACCGTCGATCGAATTGAGGCGTCGAATGCCGATGAATTTGAGAATGACATCCAATCGGCACTCCAGGAGGCTGGTGTCAACTTGGAGATGGACTGTGCAGAACTGACCTATATAGCCAGTTCAGGACTGCGAGTGATACAGAAGACCATGCGCGCCGTCATGAAAGTCAAGGGACAGTTTAAATTGGTCAACGTGAATCCTTCAGTCTTCAAGGTGCTTCAGTTGACGGGCTTCACCAAGTTCATTACCGTCGAACAGAAACCCTGACGGCATGGCACGCGAGAGTGATCTGCAGGAGCAGCTGGCCAAGCTTCAGGAGGAGTATGACCAGTTGGAACGCGACTTCGACAACATGTCGGAGGGCTACCAAGATTCGCTGCTGTTGTACGACAAGCTGGAAGAGAGCTATCGGGAGTTGGAGGAAACGAACCGCAAGCTCGACATTGCCAGAATGAAGGCCGAGGAGTCGTCGAGGATGAAGTCGAACTTTATCCAGCAGATTTCCCACGAGATTCGCACGCCGCTTAACATCCTCTCAGGCTTTACGCAAGTGGTCACTACGCCAGGCATGGAACTTGACGACGAGACCAAGGACGACATCTCTCGCCAGATCTTGGAGAACACTGATCGTATAACGCGTCTGGTAAACAAGATGCTGGAACTGAGCGATGCAGGCTGTAAGACCGTCATAGAACGTAACGACCAGGCCGCCGCCATAGAGATAGCCGCTGAGGCTGTCGAAGCCAGCGGCATTTCCGCAGCACCACACCTCGACTTCTACATGAATATTTCACCAGAGGCTGAGGCCGTCGTGCTCACCACCAATCGCCAGTCGGCAGTACGTGCCCTCACCCTCGTGCTTGGCAATGCATTGAAGTTCACCAAGCCTGCCGAGGCTCATGCACACCATGACATACCAAAGGAGAAGAAGCAGGCCTCACTGCTGATTGACGTCAACGACCAGATGGTTCGCTTCGTCGTTGAGGACACAGGCATTGGCGTCCCTGCAGAGGAGGCAGAACATATCTTTGAAGAGTTCGTACAGCTTGACAACTATTACGACGGCACTGGCATCGGACTGACCGTTGCCCGTTCGCTGGCCCGCCGCTTGGGAGGCGACATCGTGCTCGATACCTCATACACTACTGGAGCCCGCTTCGTAATAACCCTGCCCAGATTGAAAAATTCTCTGACCAAGGGAAGAATTGAAATGAAATAAAAAGAAGATGCCCCACGAATTGCAGGGCATCTCTTATTTTTATTAATCAGGCCGTCAGTTTAGAACGGAATCTTGTAGCCGAGGGTGATGGTGAATACCTGGTTCTTGCCATTCTTATCGATGATGTAATTATCCTTGAAGACTTTGGACAGACCGATGTTGTAGCGGGTGTCGATGACAAGGTGGTTGGGGAACTCGTAGCTAATGCCAACAGGAATAGAAACGTCAAACTTCTTATACATGTCCTTGATAGAGTGGTCGATGTCACTTTTGTGGCCGGCAATAGTTTCTTCGCCCTTCACCTTAGCAGTAGTGAGGAAACCAAACTGTACACCAGTGCGGATGGAAAGACCTGCTAAGACGTAGCAATTGAGGGTGACAGGCACGTTCAGATAGTCAGCCTCAATTCTGAGGTCTTTAACTTCATCTGTATAACCTAAGTATGTCCGCTTGTAGTCTTCCCAGGCGCTACCTTGCATGGCGAAGTTGACACCTGCAGAGAGGCTGAACATCTCAGTGATCTGATACTCCAAGTCAGCACCGGCAATAAGACCTACTGCAGGCTGCTTGTCGAGCTCAACATAAAGCTCTTCACTACTGACTTTTGGCATGTTACTAATCATAGAAGCCGTAATACCGACACGGGGTTGGATACTGAATGTTCCTGGCTCAAACTGTGCCGAGGCTGTGATGGTGGCCATCATCATAGCGGCCAAAACAAATAAATTCTTCATAATTGTTATGTTTGTTTTGAGGGTTAATAAAGAATTCTTTTTCATCAAAAGGACATAAGTCCTTCGCTTTGATGCCGCAAAGATAAACATTTTCTTTGGAACTATTAACTTAAAATGGAGATAATTCAGTTAAATTTTATTAAATTACGACATTATGCCTACCTTTTAGCACCTTGACACCAGTAGAAATGAGTAACTTTGCACGATAATAATAAAGAAACGTTTCGAAAGAAGATGATTAAAGTCAAGGTAGTTAACCGTGGGCACCAACAGTTGCCTGCATATGCTACGCCCCAGAGTGCCGGCCTGGACCTGCGGGCCAACTTGGAAGAACCAGTCACTTTGCGCCCCTTGGAGCGCAAGCTGATTCCGACGGGATTGCACATTGCGCTGCCCGAGGGCTACGAGGCTCAGGTGCGCCCCAGAAGCGGACTGGCCTTGAAGCACGGCATTACGGTGCTGAACACCCCAGGAACCATCGACGCTGACTATCGCGGCGAGGTGGGCGTGGTGCTGGTAAACCTGTCGCAGGACGACTTCACAGTGAACGACGGTGAGCGCATTGCCCAGATGGTGATAGCCCGTTGCGAGCAGGCCGAGCTGGTGACTGTCGAGGCTCTTGACGAGACAGAGCGCGGCGCTGGAGGCTACGGACATTCAGGTATTAAATGAAAGAAATGAACGAAATGAAAGTAATGAGAAATGAGAATGTAAAAATGAAGGAATGCCTGCCACAGTGGATGGGGGAATTTCTTCATTCCTTCATTTGCATTTCTTTCATTTCCTTCATGTCTTTCATTCCTTTCATTTCTTACGCCCAGGACGGGCGAAAGTATGACGCTTTCTTCCTCGATGCCATTTGCCAGCGGGAGAAAGGAAATAACGATGCTGCATTCGACTTGCTGAGACATTGTGTGGAGATTGACTCCACCCGTTCGGAGGCTTACTTCTATCTGTCTCAGTACTACATGGGGCTGAAGGACAAGGATGCCTCGCTGCGGAATGCCAAGAAGGCTGCTGACCTGGAGCCTGACAACGTGACCTATCTGGAGTCGCTGGCCTCAGCCTACCTGCAGCAGCACCAATATGCCGAGGCTGCCGATGCATTGGAACGCATCTACGACAAGAGCCGCGACCGCGAGGATGTGCTGAGCATGCTGGTACAGCTCTACGAACAAATGGAAGACTACGACAAGGCCATCAGTACCCTGTCGCGAATAGAGGTGATGGAAGGCAAGTCGGAGCGTCTGTCGTTTGCCAAGAGCCAGTTCTACACCAAGAAGGGCGACAAGAAGGCCGCCATTCAGGAGATGAAACAGTTGGCAGACCAGTATCCTCACGACTTGAACTACCGCTGCATGTATGCCAACACGCTATACGTCAACGGTCAGAAGAAGAAGGCGCTGGCGCTGTATAACGAGGTGTTGCGCGAAGAACCAGACAACCGCAATGCCATGTTTGCCATGCTGGCTTATTATAACGAGCAGAAGGACAGCGCACGAGCTGCTGAAACCACGGAGCGCATCCTGTTACACAAGGACGCCTCGCTGCAGGACCGCATAGGGCTGATGCGCCAGATGATTGCTGAGAGCGAACAGCAGGGCGGCGACTCCACCCGCGTGCTGCAGTTGTTCCACCGCATGCTCGACGTGCCACAGCCTGATGCCGACTTGGCCTTGTTCTGTGCCACCTATATGAATCTGAAGAAGATGCCCAACGACAGCATCCGTCCCATCCTGGAACAGGTGCTCATCACGGCTCCCGATAACGCTGCAGCACGCCTGCAGCTGGTCAGCTACGCCTGGCAGAACGAAGACCGCGACCGCGTCATCAGCCTCTGTCAGGATGCCCGCCAGTATAATCCTGAGGAGATGGCATTCTACTATTATCAAGGCATAGCCTACTATCAGGAAGGAAAGATGGACGATGCCCTGAACTCTTTCCAGAACGGCATCAGCGTCATTAGCGACGACAGCGACCCAGCCATTGTCAGCGACTTCTATGCCGTCATGGGTGACATCATGCACCAAAAGGGTAGGGAACAGGAAGCCTTTGCCGCCTACGACTCGTGCTTGGTGTGGAAAGAAGACAATATAGGCTGTCTGAACAACTACGCCTACTACCTGAGCGAGAAAGGGCTGCAGCTGGAGAAGGCCGAACAGATGTCGTATCGCACCATCAAGGCTGAACCCAAGAATGCCACCTTTCTGGATACCTACGCCTGGATACTGTTCATGCAGAAGCGCTACAGCGAGGCCCGCATCTACATCGACCAGACGCTGCAGTGCGACAGCGACTCCTCGGCAGTACTGCTGGAACACGCTGGTGACATCTATTTCCACGTAGGCGAGGAAGACAAGGCCGTCAGCTTCTGGCAGAAGGCTTTGGAAAAGGCTTCGGATAATTCAGAAATCAAAGGAGAACGTCAACAAGTATTGATAAGAAAAATTAAACTTAAAAAATTTATAAAAGAATGAGACCATTACAAATCCTTAAGATCGCCGCATTGGCACTTCCCTTGACACTCGTCGTGTCATGTAGCTCCCATCGTAAAGTCTCCAAGCAGAAGTCTGATTCGACTGAAGCTGTAGCACAAATCGGCCCAATAGGCCAGGACGCCTTCCTCCAGAAGGTGAGTGAGAATGCTCTGCAGGAACGCTTTGTTACCTCGAAAGTAAAGTTTACCGTTGGCGTCGGAGCACGTGAGATGACGCTGACAGGAAACCTGAAGATGAAGCGTGACGACGTCATCCGTCTGCAACTCATGGCCTTCGGCTTTGTAGAAGCTGGACGCCTGGAGTTCACCAAGGAGTACGTACTGATTATGGACCGCATCAACAAGCTCTATCTGAAGGTGCCCTACGTTCAGGTTGACTTCCTGCGCAACAGCAACATCGACTTCAACGTGCTTCAGGGCCTCTTCTGGAACGAGCTGTTCCAGCCTCGTACGTCGAAATCCAAGGACGACCAGCTGAAGAACTTCAAGGCCGACATGGGTAACGAGGATGCTGTCATCTCGTTGGAAGACGGTAAGCTGTCATACCGCTGGCTGGCTGACAAGGGCACTGCACGCTTGAACATGGCCAACATCCTGTATGCCGACAAGTTCCGTGGCAACTACCAGATGAACTGGGACTACGAGGACTTCCAGAGCTACAACCGCAAGTATTTCCCCATGGACCATAAGATTTCGTTCACGACACCTGACCGCGAGATTAAGATGTCCATGATCCTGAACTACATCAAGTCCGACGAGAACTGGGAAACCCGTACAGAAGTGTCTTCCAAGTATCGTCAGGTCACCATGGACGAGATACTCCAGCGCTTCATGTCACTCTGATTTTCCTGAATGAAGCGATTAGGCATACTTCTCTTACTGGTGTTCTTCGCCACGGCACCCTACGCTCAGAAGAAGCGTACGGTAAAACCCGCGGCGAAGAAGACCGTTGTGGCCAAAAAGCCCGCCAAGACCAGTGCGGCTAAAAAGACCAAGAAGACAACCACGAAGAAGAAGAAAGCCGTCACACCCAAGGGACCTTCCGTCCAGAAACTGCAGAACCAGCGGAAGGAGATTCAGCAGCAGATCAAGGTCCAGGAACAGAAGCTGCGTGCCAACGAGCTCGACGTCAAGAAGCGCTTGCAGAACCTCATGGTGCTGAACACGGAGATAGAAGGCAAGCGCCGCACCATCGACACCATCCGTCACGACATTTCTAACCTCGATATTGAGATAGAGCGGCTAAGTACCCAGCTCGACATGCTGCAGAGCGAACTCATGGAGCGTAAGCAGAACTACGTCAAGTCCATGCGCTACATGCATCGCAACAAGTCATCGCAGAGCCAGCTGATGTTTATCTTCAGTGCCGACAACATGACCCAGATGTTCCGACGTCTGCGCTTTATGCGGGAGTATGCCTCCTACCAGCGTGTCCAGGGCGAGAAAGTGAAGGACAAGCAGGAAGAAGTCAATCTCCAGTTCCAGAACCTGAACATTGCACAGGAGAAGAAGCGCCACCTATTATCTAAAGGTGAACAGGAGCGCCGTTCCTTGGAAGGCAAGCAGACGGAGCAGCAGAACGTGGTGAACACGCTGAAGAAGGAACAGAAGACCATTCAGGGCATCATCGCCCAGCAGAAGAAGAAGGACGCCGCGCTGAATGCTCAAATTGACAAACTGATAGCCGAAGAGGTGGCTCGCCAGAAAGCTCGTGCTGCCGCTGAGGCCAAGCGCCGTGCAGAAGCGGAAGCTGCCAAGAAGCGTGCTGCCGAACTGGCGCGCAAGAAAGCCGAGGCTGAAGCTGCCGCTCGTGAGAATGCCCGTCGCATAGCCGAAGCCAAGGCCAAGGAGGAAAAGGCCAGACGTGAGGCACAGGCCGCCAAGAACAAACTTGAGCGCGAAGCAGCAGAACGCCGCGCTCGCGAGGCTGAGCAGAAACGTTTGGAGGCAGAGCGTAAGGCAGAAGCTGAGAACCGTGCACATGCCAAGGCAGTGGCTTCGGCCCGTAAGGAGGCTGACGAGGTTTTGCGTGTGCCGACGGAAGACATGCGTCTCAGCGGCAAGTTCGAGGCAAACCGTGGCCGACTGCCCATCCCCATCACAGGACCATACCGCATTGTCAGCCACTTCGGACAGTATAATGTGGAAGGCCTGAAGAACGTCACCCTTGACAACAAGGGCATCAACATCCGCGGCGAGGCCGGTGCCCAGGCTCGCAGCATCTTCGACGGCGAAGTAAGCTACGTCTTCGGATATGGTGGTTCGATGGTTGTCATGGTTCGCCATGGCAGCTACATTTCCGTCTATTGCAATCTGGCCAGCGTCAATGTCCGTCGCGGCCAGCACGTCTCCACCCGCCAGTCACTCGGCCGTATTGGCCAGGACAACATCCTCCAGTTCCAGCTCCGCCGCGAAACCGCCAAGCTCAATCCCGAAAGTTGGTTAGGACGGTAAACACAGAATTTTACATATTGTTTTCTTGGGTAGCGTTGCAGAATTTTCACAAATAATGTTAACGCCATGCAGTCTTTTTGATGTTTTTGTATCATATTGGCAGAGAGACAACGTTTAAACATCATTCGACTATGAAAAAGATCTACGCATTTCTGTTATTTTTGCTCTCGCTGACTGGGGCGAGGGCCGAGGATTTGCAGTTCCGACCGATGCTCACTGAGCGCAAAACGTGGGCTTACGTCTATCATCACTTCGAGGAGCGTGAGACTCCTGGACCTGATGGCAATTACTATGACCACTCGATGTGGATGGCGTACTATCAACTGAGGGGTGATACCATTATTGATGGACGAAAGTACAAGAAGATGTTCAGGGTGGACGAGCGTTATAACACGACAAAGTACTTCGGAGCTTTCCGTGAGGACGAGGATGGCAGGGTGTACCTTTATGACTACTACGGCAACAAGAAAGACAAGAAGATGATAGACTTCAGCTGGAATTTCGATGACGATATAGAATTGACAGAGTCAATAAATACCGATGTCACCGACAGCATTGGCGTGGATACCATCAAGGTAAATGGTAAGAATTTCCGCCGTTATCGTCATTATGTGAAGTGGACTGGCGTCGATTATTTTGTTGACGGGTGTGCCGTTGAGGGTGTCGGTTACGAGGAAGCCGGACTGGTACACTATATTTACGAGCCAAAACCAACCTGCATCTGCGATTACGAGTCATTGTTCGGGGTCTATGATAATGACTACTATTTCGATGCCTTGGATTTCAATGACCCAAAGGAAATTGATCTGACGGATGACGAGCGTCAGCTGGTATCGAACAACAACGATTTCGCTTTCAACCTGCTGCGCACTGTCCGCAAACAGGAGAGTGATAAGAGTCTGGTGCTCTCGCCGTTGAGCATCACCTATGCTTTAGGCATGCTCAACAATGGTGCCGCAGGACAAACGCAGGAGGAAATTAACCGTGTGTTGGGCTTTGGCGATGCTGGTGCTGACGCCATCAATGCCTTCTGCCGCAAGATGCTTACTGAGACAGGAACACTCGATAGCCGAACCAAAGCCCTCATCGCCAACACCATCTACGTCAACGAGGGGCTGGGCTTCCGGCTTCAGGAGGGTTTCGTGGACAAAGCCCGCACCTTCTACGATGCCACGCCCGAGGCTCGCGACTTCCACGACGGCGTAACGATGGACGTCATCAACAAGTGGGCCAGCGAACATACTGAGGGCATAATAGACAAGGTGTTAGACGAAAACACCTTCGATGCGAATGCTGTCAGCTATCTGCTGAACGCTATCTGCTTCAAGGGAAGCTGGAAGTCGAAGTTTGACATGAAAGACACACGCGACGAACCCTTCGGAACGACGGGCACCATCGTGCCGATGATGTGGCAGAGGGAGACATTCTATTATGCCGACGACGATTTCTGCCAATATCTGATACTTCCCTATGGCAACGGTGCCTACCGCATGACCGTCTTCCTGCCGCACGAAGACAAGACGTTGTCTGACGTGCTGGAGGGTCTCTCCGGCCAGAACTGGCAAGATTGGCAGAAGAAAGGCGGACTTCAGGACGTCGACTTGAAACTGCCGCGCTTCGAGACCTCTGTCGACCAAGACTTAGTTCCCGTAATGGAAGCCTTAGGCATGCAACGTGCCTTCTGCCAGATGGCCGAGTTCCCGTACTTCTGTAATACCGACACCTATATCGGACTAATGAAGCAGAACGCCAAGATACATGTTGACGAGGAGGGTACCGAGGCTGCCGCCGTCACCGTTATTGCACTGCCAACAGGAACGCCGCAGTATTACGATTTCCACGCTACGCGCCCGTTCCTATATACTATTAGCGAACAGTCTACGGGCACCATTCTCTTCATCGGGCAGTACCTTGGCAACGACGGAACTGATGACATTCAAGAGTTGAAACCCTTAAGGACGGAAGACGTGCGGTCTTACTACACCCTTGACGGTCGTCGAGTTACTGGCCAGCCCACAAAAGGTATCTACATTCAGAACGGACGAAAGCTCGTAATTAAGTGAGAATAGTTAAAGTTAATTCTTGTTACTAAAGTGCAAGGGATGCCACTCTTGTACGTTTAAGCAATAAACAAAACTAGAATGCTATGACGAAGAACGTATTCATACTTGTTGTTGCTCTCTTAATGGGTAACTTGACAGCTGCAGTAGCAAATGTCAATGACGTTTGCGGAGATGTCATTTATGTAATTGACGATGGACTTGACAATGATTCGGTCTTCGCTACGGACATTGCTTACTACCGCATCCTGTCTGAAGAAAACAAGACGGTAGAGCTGTTCATGCTCCTTTCTCCACAAGGCGCAAGCCTCTCTATTCCACAGACGGTGACTAACAATGACGTGGACTATACGGTTATTTCAATAGCTGATAATGCTGCATACGATCTTGGGTCGGTGGTGGCTGTGACATTGCCCCCCACTATCAAGCGCATTGGTAGGAATGCTTTTGGTTTTTGTGGTAATCTGAAAACAGTCACCCTGCCCGAGGGATTGGAGGAGCTGGGTGATTATGCGTTTGCCAACTCCTCTATAGAGCAGGTCAATATTCCGGCCAGTCTGAAGCATATAGGAGTATCCGCTTTTAAAAGCAACTGTCTGAAAAGCATTACCGTTGCTGGGGGAAATACGGTGTACGATTCGCGTGAGGACTGTAATGCCATTGTTGAAAGGACAACAGGCACACTTGTCTTAGGATGTAACAGCACCAGAATTCCTGCTTCAGTCAAAGTCATTGGCAATGGTGCCTTTAATGCCTGTAAAGGTTTTGAAAGACTGGAACTTCCGGAAGGTCTTACCAAGATAGGTGATGCCGCCTTTGCCAACTGTTCTGGACTGAAGGTAGTAGAACTCCCCCATAACCTTACCAGCATCGGCAATCAGGCGTTCTTCAGGTGTTCTGCCATCCAGGAACTGCGGATTCCCAGATCAGTAGAACACATTGGTGAGAAAGCTTTGGACGGTACTGAGGACATGCTGCTGAGTGTAGAGAGCGGCAATCCTTATTATGACTCCCGTGAGAACTGCAACGCCATCATCGACACAAAGACCAACCGCCTGATAAAAGGTTGTAATAAAAGCCATATCCCTTCGACAGTCAAGAGCATCGGAACCAATGCCTTTGAGATGTGTAATGGCATCACAGAAGTCAGTCTTCCAGAAGGACTGACCGTTATTGAGGGCTGGGCATTCCATGGCTGCAAGAACCTGGTTCAAGTGTCAATCCCGAAAAGTCTTACCGTTATCGGCAACGGAGCCTTTGCCTACACGGCGATTACGGAAATGAACCTGCCAGATCAGGTAGATAGCATCGGTAGCAATGCTTTCACAGCTTGCCGCTCATTGGAACACGTCAAGATTCCAGAGACTGTAAAGTGTTTTGGTGATATGATTTTCGACAGCTGCACATCTCTCAAAGAAGTCAATCTGCCGTCAGGGCTAACCAAGGTGGGAAGTAGCATGTTTAGCTATTGCAACTCACTAACTCATGTAGAGATACCGGCGGGTGTCAAGAGCATTGACTATCAGGCTTTTTATAATTGCAGTGCACTTGAGTCCATCAACTTTCCTGACGGACTGGAAGAGATTGGCCTTTCTGCTTTTATGGGTTGCACTAACATCAAACAAGTAAATCTACCCAATACCGTCCGCTACATCAGCAGCAACGCTTTTGATTACTGTAAGGCTTTGAACAAAATCTGTTTGGGCAACCAAGTAAAGGAAATTGGCTGGGAAGCTTTCGAACATACTACTATCAAAGAGATTACCTTACCAGCAACCCTACAGAGGTGTGGACAGTACATGTTTGCTTACTGTGACGAATTGGAAAACATTACTGTCTGTGCCAAAACGCCGCCTCGTATAGAAAACGACTGGCGCTGCATGGTGCCCAGAAATAAGTTCTCCACCATTACGCTCTATGTGCCAGAGGGCTGTGCCGATGCTTATCGATCGGCTGTTGAATGGAAGAACTTCACAAATATTGTAGAGAAAAATATGGAGACATCCAGTCAGACTGACGGAATCACTTCACCTACTTCCTCCTCAATCACTCAGCCAGTTCTCTACGACCTACATGGCCGCCGCATGACTGGCCAGCCCACAAAAGGAATCTACATCAAAAACGGACGAAAGCTCGTAATTAAGTGAGAATAGTTAAAGTTAATTCTTGTTACTAAAGTGCAAGGGATGCCACTCTTGTACGTTTAAGCAATAAAAACAAATAATGAAACTTTTTGGAGCAGGCGGGATTTCCTGTGTCTACCCAAATATCATAGACAGCCTGTAAAGGAAGAAGTCTACGTCCACGACACCATGTAGTTGTGCTCTGAAGTTCTTGATCTTAGCATTGAGTGATTC
>JAEEGG010006437.1_pt1 | contig 27546 bp, 19 predicted proteins | sample 9134161 | NCBI WGS metagenome assembly JAEEGG01 (sample SAMN16246543, study PRJNA631951) | gut metagenome | biome: gut microbiome; feature: rumen; material: CR-attached | host: Bos | place: Iran: Karaj | collected 2018-10 | reverse complement strand
TCCTGCGCTGCGGCGAGGTGAAGCTGGAGCTGCTGGAGCCGACATCGCCCGAGAGCACCATCCAGAAGTGGATTGACAAGGGCAACAAGGGCGTTCACCACGTAGCTTTCTGCATTGAGGACGGCGTCGCCAACGCACTGGCCGAGGTCAGCGAGAAGGGCGTGCGCCTCATTGACCAGGCTCCCCGCAAGGGTGCCGAGGGCCTGAACATCGCCTTCCTGCACCCGAAGTCAACCGCCGGCGTGCTGACGGAACTCTGCGAACATTAAGGGGAAAGCCCACCCAAGCCCTCCCCAAGGGAGGGATGTCTGAATAGTGGATGAAGGGTGAGGCTATACAATAATAATCATTTTAAAGTATAATAATAAAAAAACAAGGAGCACCCTATATGTAACTAAACATCCCTCCCTTGGGGAGGGCTTGGGTGGGCTTATTATGAGTAAACAATTAGAGAAAATCAAGCAGCTGATTGAGAACCGCGAGAAGGCCAGGATGGGCGGCGGTGAGAAAGCCATACAGAAACAGCACGACCGCGGTAAGTACACTGCCCGCGAGCGCATTGACATGCTGCTCGACGAAGGGTCGTTCGAGGAGTATGACATGTTTAAGGAGCACCGTTGCCACAACTTCGGCATGGAGAAGAAGCAGTTCCCCGGCGACGGCGTGGTGGCTGGTTCAGGTACGATTGACGGACGTCTGGTCTTTGTCTTCGCCCAGGACTTTACCGTACATGCCGGTTCGCTGAGCGAGACGATGAGTCAGAAGATCTGCAAGGTGATGGACATGGCCATGAAGATGGGCGCTCCCGTCATCGGCATCAACGACTCGGGTGGTGCACGTATCCAGGAGGGGATCAACGCCCTGGCTGGTTACGCCGAGATCTTCGAGCGTAACATCCTGGCTTCGGGTGTGATTCCGCAGATCAGCGGTATCTTTGGTCCCTGCGCCGGTGGTGCCGTCTACTCCCCTGCCCTCACCGACTTCACGCTGATGATGGAAGGCACGAGCTATATGTTCCTCACAGGTCCGAAGGTGGTGAAGACCGTCACGGGCGAGGACATCGACCAGGAGCACCTCGGTGGTGCATCGGTTCACTCGACGAAGTCGGGTGTCACCCACTTCACCGCCAAGACCGAGGAGGAAGGTCTGCAGATGATCAAGACGCTGCTCTCGTATATTCCTTCTAATAATATGGAGGTGGCTCCGCGCCGCAAGTGCAGCGACCCCATCAACCGTCTGGAGGACGAGCTGAACGAGATTATCCCCGAGAACCCCAACGAGGCCTACGACATGTACAAGGTCATCCTTGCCGTCACCGACGACCATGAGTTCTTCGAGGTGCAGCCTAAGTTCGCCAAGAACATCATTGTCGGCTTCGCCCGTTTCAACGGTCAGAGCGTCGGCATCGTGGCCAACCAGCCTACCTGCTATGCTGGTGTGCTCGATGTGAACGCCTCACGTAAGGGTGCCCGCTTCGTCCGTTTCTGCGACGCCTTCAACATCCCCATCATCTCGTTCGTCGACGTGCCCGGCTTCCTGCCCGGTACTGGTCAGGAGTACAACGCCGTCATCCTGCACGGTGCCCAGCTGCTCTACGCCTATGGCGAGGCTACGGTGCCCAAGATCACGGTCACGCTGCGTAAGTCGTATGGTGGCTCGCACATCGTGATGGGTTCGAAGCAGCTGCATACCGACCTGAACTACGCATGGCCCTCAGCTGAGATTGCCGTGATGGGTGCCTCAGGTGCTGCCGCCGTGCTCTATGCCAAGGAGGCCAAGGCCAAGAAGGAGGCCGGCGAGGACGTGAAGGCCTTCATCGCTGAGAAGGAGGATGAGTACAACGAGCTGTTTGCCAATCCCTACCAGGCTGCCAAGTACGGCTATATCGACGATGTCATCGAGCCGCGCAACACGCGCTTCCGCATCTGCCGCGGACTGGCCCAGCTGGCTACCAAGCGCGACGCGCTGCCCGCCAAGAAACACGGAAATATTCCAATGTGATTTACGATTGACGGATTTTCGATTTTCGATTTAAATGTATCGAGGATCGGAAATCCGCCAGAGTATTCAATTGAAAATCGAAAATCAGTAAATCGAAAATAATAATGATGAAAATCGAAAACGAAATAGGTGCTGCTATAGCGATGGCGCTCCATGAGCATCTTGGCAACAACGTCCACGACGTGGAGACAGGCGTCATCACGATTGCTGATCACATGACGATGTGGAACCTTGCCTCGCTATCTATGACAGCCCGACCCTAAATCAATATGTGACATGAAGGAATATAAGTATACCATCAACGGCAACAAATATGAGGTTGCCATCGGAGAAATCGTCGACAACATCGCCACACTCACCGTCAACGGCGAGGAGTTCAAGGTGGAGATGGAAAAGGAGGAGAAGCCCCACCCCCAACCCCTCCCCCGTAGGGAGGGGAGCAAGGACTCTGCTTCGGATAATGGTAATGACGCCGCTCCCTCACAGGGAGGGGTTGGGACGGCCCTGAAGTCGCCACTGCCCGGCGTCATCACCGACATCCTCGTCGAGGTTGGTCAGGAGGTGCAGGCCGGCGACAACGTTATCGTGCTCGAAGCCATGAAGATGGCCAACAACCTGCAGGCCGAGAAGAGCGGTAAGGTGACCGCCATCTGCGTGAAGGTTGGCCAGAGCGTGATGGAGGACGAGGCACTCGTCGTCATTGAGTAACAGAAAAGCAGGAAGAAGCATTAAGACATGATTACAGTCACAAATCTGGCTATTCAGTTTGGTAAGAAGGTTCTCTACAAGGACGTGAACCTGAAGTTTACGAGTGGTAACATCTACGGCATCATCGGCGCCAACGGTGCCGGCAAGTCGACCCTGCTCAGGGCTATCAGCGGTGAGCTGGAGCCTAACAAGGGTTCGGTGGACATACTGCCGGGCGAGCGCCTGTCGGTACTGGAGCAGGACCACTTCAAATATGACGAGTTCACGGTCATGGATACGGTACTCATGGGACACCAGCCACTCTGGAAGAACATGAAGGAGCGTGAGGCGCTCTATGCCAAGCCTGAGATGACCGAGGAGGACGGTAACCGTGCCGCAGAACTGGAGATGGCCTTTGCCGAGATGAACGGCTGGGAGGCTGAGAGCGAGGCTGCACAGCTGCTGCAGAACCTCGGTGTGAAGGAAGAGCAGCACTACAAGCAGATGAGCGACATCTCGAACAACGAGAAGGTGCGCGTGATGCTGGCCAAGGCACTCTTCGGACATCCCGACAACCTGCTGCTCGACGAGCCTACCAACGACCTCGACCTCGACACCGTACAGTGGTTAGAGGAGTATCTCAGCAACCTGGAGCAGTGCGTGCTCGTGGTCTCTCACGACCGTCACTTCCTCGATGCAGTATCGACGCAGACCGTTGACATCGACTTCGGCAAGGTGACGCTCTTCTCGGGTAACTACTCGTTCTGGTATGAGTCGTCGCAGCTTGCCCTGCGCCAGGCCCAGAACCAGAAGATGAAGGCCGAGGAGAAGCGCAAGCAGCTGGAGGAGTTCATCCGCCGCTTCTCGGCCAACGTGGCCAAGTCGAAGCAGACGACATCGCGCAAGAAGATGCTGGAGAAGCTGAACGTCGAGGAGATTACCCCGTCGACGCGCAAGTACCCGGGCATCATCTTCTCGATGGAGCGCGAACCGGGCACACAGATTCTCGAAGTGGAGGGTCTGAAGGCCGTTGATGCCGACGGTACGGTGCTCTTCGACAATGTGTCGTTCACCATCGAGAAGGGTCAGAAGACCGTCTTCCTGAGTCACAACCCAAAGGCGATGACAGCGCTGTTTGAGATTATCAACGGCAACCGCGAGGCTCAGGCTGGCACGTTCAAGTGGGGCGTGACCATCACGACGGCCTACCTGCCACTCGACAACACGGAGTTCTTCCAGTCGGAGATGAACCTCGTCGACTGGCTCTCGCAGTGGGGACCTGGCAACGAGGTGACGATGAAGTCGTTCCTCGGACGTATGTTGTTCAAGGAGGAGGATGTGCTGAAGCACGTCAACGTGCTTTCCGGAGGTGAGAAGATGCGCTGTATGATTGCACGTATGCAACTGAAGAATGCCAACTGCCTCATCCTTGACACGCCGACGAACCACCTCGACCTGGAGTCGATTCAGGCCTTCAACAACAACCTCATCCAGTTCAAGGGCAACATCCTCTTTGCATCGCACGACCATGAGTTCATCAACACCGTGGCCGACCGCATCATCGAGCTGACGCCCCGTGGCACCATCGACAAGCTGATGACCTACGACGACTACATCTACGACGAGGCCATCAAGGAGAAGAAAGCCGAGCTGTACGCCTGAAACATGCTCTAAAAAGGAATCAGGCTTCATGGTTTCTGGAAAAAGAGACCATGAAGCTTTTTATTTGGCACGCTTTTTGCTATTCTACATGCAAAGTAACATATAATAAGGTTTATTATGACAGAAAAAGATATCAACATCGAAGATGGAGAGAACCTGCAGGAAGAGCAGGACGTACAGGCCGAGACAGAGGAGGCTGCTGCCGAGGAAGCAGCTGCCACCGAGGCTGCGGAAGAAAAAGACCCGTTAGAGGCTGCCGAGGAACAGATTGCCGAGCTGAAGGACAAGTACCTGCGCTCGGTGGCTGAGTTTGACAACTACCGCAAGCGTACGCTCAAAGAGCGTGCCGAGCTGATTCTGAATGGCGGCGAGAAGGTTCTGACTGCCATTTTGCCAGTTGTCGACGACATGGAGCGCGCCATTGAGAATGGTGCCAAGACCGACGAGACTGCCGTGCTGCGCGAAGGCATGGAACTGATCTACCACAAGCTGCTGAAAGTGCTTGAGAGTCAGGGCGTCAGCGTGATAGAGACCGAACAGGCCGACTTCGACACCGATGTCCATGAGGCCGTGGCCATGGTGCCGGGAATGGGTGACGACAAGAAAGGCAAGGTGATTGACTGCGTACAGAAGGGTTACAAACTGAATGACAAGGTGATACGCCACGCCAAAGTGGCAGTTGGACAATGAAAAGAGACTATTACGACGTGCTGGGCGTCAGTAAGACGGCCACCGAGGACGAGATTAAGAAAGCATATCGCAAGATAGCCATCAAATACCACCCCGACCGCAATCCGGGTGACAAAGAGGCAGAGGAGAAGTTCAAGGAGGCCGCTGAGGCCTACGACGTGCTCCACGACCCGCAGAAGCGTCAGCAGTATGACCAGTTTGGCTTTGAGGGCCTCTCGGGTGGAGGTTTCGGCGGCTTCGGTGGTGCCTCGATGAACATGGACGACATCTTCTCGATGTTTGGCGACATCTTCGGTGGTCATGGCTTCGGTGGCTTTGGCGGTGGTCCGCGACGTCCCCAGCAGCATCGTGGCAGCGACCTGAGACTGAAGCTGCGCCTGACGTTGGAAGAGATAAACCAAGGTGTCACCAAGAAGTTCAAGGTGCGCAAGGATATTCCCTGTGAGCATTGTCACGGCACGGGTGCTGAGACGGGTTCTGGCGTTGAGCAGTGTCCGACGTGTCACGGCCTGGGCGTCGTCACCCATACCAAGCAGAGCATCTTCGGTATGATGCAGACGCAGAGTGTCTGTCCGACGTGTGGTGGCGAAGGAACCGTCATCAAGAACAAGTGTAAGGAATGTGGTGGCGAGGGCATCGTCAAAGGCGAAGAGGTGGTCGAGATCAAGATTCCCGCCGGCGTAGCCGAAGGCATGGTGGTCAACGTTCCCGGCAAGGGTAATGCCGGACGCAAGAACGGCATCAATGGCGACATTCAGGTATTCATTGAAGAGGAGAAGAACAGTACGTTTGTAAGAGACGGTAACGACCTTATATACAATCTGTTGCTCGACTTCCCTACAGCAGCGCTTGGAGGCGACATAGAGATTCCCACCATAGAGGGCAGCAAGCTTCGCGTGAAGATTGACAACGGTACTCAGCCAGGCAAGACGCTCCGTCTGCGTGGCAAGGGTCTGCCCGCTGTGCAAGGCTACGGCAGTGGCAGGGGCGACCTGGTGGTCAACATCAGCGTCTACGTGCCGAAGACCTTGAGTCGCAGTGAGAAGGAGGCCATCGAGCAGTTCAAGGAGAGCGACAACTTCAAGGGCGACAAGCAGACCAAGGAGACCATCTTCCAGCGGTTCAAGAATTACTTTAGTTAAGCCCCAATCGAAAATCGAAAATTCCCCAGTGACATATCAAGAGACGTGTGAGTGGCTGTTCTGTAAGACGGCTAACTTCGAACATCAGGGCCAGACGGGCTATAAAGCCAGTCTGGACAATATGATGCGGCTGGACGACCACTACGGTCACCCGCACCGGGACTTCAAGTGCATCCACGTTACCGGCACCAACGGCAAGGGTTCAGTCTCACACACGCTGGCCGCTATTTTGCAGTCGGGTGGCTACAAAGTAGGTCTCTACACGTCACCCCACGTGCTGGACTTCAGCGAGCGCATCCGCATCAATGGCGCGCCCATCAATCAGGATTATGTGGTGCGGTTTGTCGAGGAAGGGCGCAAGCAGTTTGAGGCCATCGGCTGCACATTTTTCGAGATAGCCACGGCGATGGCCTTCAAGTACTTCAGCGACGAGCAGATTGACATTGCCGTGGTTGAAGTGGGATTAGGCGGACGCCTCGACAGCACAAATATCATCACGCCCGTTCTCTCGGTTATCACCAACGTCAGCCTGGAGCATACGCAGATTCTCGGGAAGACCGTCGAACAGATAGCCTTCGAGAAAGGCGGCATCATCAAGGACGGCGTGTCCGTGGTCATCGGTGAGACCTCGCCTGAGTCGCGCCACGTCTTTGAGTCGTTAGCACAGCAGCGCCACGCCCCTATCCGCTTTGCTGAGGACGAGCAGGAGATCCGCTCTGCCACACTCATGGCCGACAGCAGCGTCATCAGCTACAAGACCGCCCACTGGGGGACGTTCATTGGCGAGCTTTACGGCAATTATCAAATAAAGAACACGCGTACCATATTATGCGCTGCCGACGTGCTGGTCGGACTGGGCATTGTCAAGAGGCAGAAGAAAGTCGTCAAAGAGGCTTTCGCACACGTCAGTGAACTCACCGGTCTGATGGCTCGCTGGCAGACGGTCAGCACTTCGCCAACGGTTATCTGCGACATCGGCCATAACATGGCCGCGTGGGAAAACCTCGGCAAGCAGTTGGCTGCCCTCAAGGGCGGAAAGCTGCACATCGTCTTCGGAATGGTCAGCGACAAAGACGTCAACGGCGTCTTGGCTCTTGCTCCCAAAAACGCCACCTACTACTTCACCCAGCCCTCGACACATAGGGCACTTCCCGTCGAGCGACTGCAGGAAGCCGCCAGCCTGTCAGGACTCACGGGCGACTGCTATGAGACGGTGGAAGAAGCCTTCGCTGCAGCACAAAAAGCAGCCCGGAAAAGCGATTTTATCTTCGTCGGAGGCAGCAATTATGTGGTCGCTGACTTCCTGAAAAAGGGCGTTTAGGTGTTTTTAACACTCCCTTAAAAGTTTTTTGCGTTCTTTCCTTTGTTTGTTTGGTTTATTTTTTGTTACTTTGTAGGCAAATACTTTTAAACTTAAAACAAACAGTTATGGCAAACACAGAAAATGCGACTCTTTGTGGTCTGAAAAGAGAAGATTTCCAGGCCACTATCAATGGTAAAAAAACTGATCTGTACATCCTGCGCAATCGCAAGGGTTACGAAGTAGCAATCACAAACTTTGGCGGCGCCATCTGCGCCATCATGGTGCCCGACAAGGACGGAAACGTGGGCAATGTCATTGAGGGACATGCCAACATCCAGCAGCTCATGAACGGCGAGGAGCCTTACCTCTCGACGCTGATCGGACGCTGGGGCAACCGCATCTGCAAGGGCCAGTTCACGCTGAACGGCAAGGACTACCAGCTGGCTATCAACAACGGCCCCAACCACCTGCACGGCGGTCTGAAGGGCTTCAATGCCAAGGTATGGGATGCACGCCAGATGGGTCCCCGCTCGCTGGCCCTGCACCGCGTCTCAAGCTACGGCGAGGAAGGCTACACGGGCGAAGTCGACGTGACAGTGGAATTCACCTTCACCGACCTCAACGAACTAGTCATCGAGTATCTGGCCAGCACCAACAAGAAGACCATCATCAACCTGACGCACCACGCCTTCTTTGCACTGGCAGGAGCCGCTGATCCCACCCCCACCATCGACGACCTCGTCTGCGAGATTAATGCCGACTTCTATCTGCCTACCGACGACACCGCCATTCCTACGGGCGAAATCCTGAAGGTTGAAGGCACGCCGTTCGACTTCCGCGCACCCAAGACCATCGGTCAGGACATCGACGCTGACTTCGAGCAGATTAAGTTTGGTAACGGCTACGACCACAACTACGTGCTGAACAAGCAGGAGGAAGGCGAGCTGAGCTTTGCTGCCAGACTGACCGACCCGAAGAGCGGACGTACGCTGGAGTGCTACACCACCGAGCCCGGTATGCAGCTCTACACAGGCAACTATCTGGATGGCTACAAGGGTGCCAACGGTGCTACGTTCCCCCGTCGCTCGGCTGTCTGCCTTGAGACGCAGCACTTCCCCGACTCACCCAACCGTCCTTACTTCCCCAGCGTCGTGCTGAACCCGCACCACCGCTTCAAGTCAAAGACCATCTATCGCTTCGGAGTCGTTGAATAAGACTTGAGTTCTGAGAATTGAGAATTGAGAATTAAATTACATAAGCTTCATTTCTCAATTCTCAGACTTCAAAGAATGAAAAACAAGTAATAATATTAATATGAGATAGCAGAAAGAGATTATAATAATTCTCAGTTCTAAAATCTCAATTGTCAAATTAAACTATATGTCAGACAAACAAAACCAGAACTATCTGTTCCCGTTGATTATTGTGTTCATCGTGTGCTTCCTCATTGGATTCATCACGACAATGAACAACTCAATGATCGCCTTCTTGTCGGAGGCATTTAACCTGACTGCTCAACAGGGTCAGTATGTCAACACCGCCTTCTACGGCGCCTATCTGCTGGCGATTCCATTTGCCATGCTGATGAGCAAAATCGGCTATAAGGGCACACTGTTGCTCGGTCTTGCCGTTGCTGGTATCGGCTTCGTTATCAACTCATTTGGCATCAGTGCTGCAATCTCTGCTGGAAGCAATGTCTACGTTGTGTTCCTGCTCTCCATGTGTATCGTTGCCATGGGTGTGGTAATGCTCCAAAACGTGGCTAATCCCTATGTGATGGTGCTTGGCAAACCTGAGAGTGGCGCATTCCGTATGACGCTGTCACAGGCTCTGAATTCGGTAGCTACGACAGTTGCTCCGCTGTTCATCACATACGTCATCATCAACGGCAAGACACCAGCTCCCGAGTATGTTCCCGGACCGTTCCTCGGACTGGGTATCTTCACGCTGATTATCTGCGGTATCCTGGTGTTCCTGAAGCTGCCGAAGATTGACGAAGGCAAACAGGCCGAAGAGGCCAGTGGCGAGAAGAAGGAATACAAGTCGAGCGTCTTCAAGTACACCCATGTATGGCTCGGCGCACTTGCCATTTTCATGTATATGGGTGTGGAGATTGGCGTTCCTTCGATGCTCCCCTACCGTTTCCAGCTGCTCTATCCTGACATGGACTCTGCCGCTTGTGCCTCTATGGCCACGACGTATCTGGCCTATTACTGGGGCGGTATGATGGTGGGACGTTTCGTCGGTGCTGGTATCCTGACGAAGTTTGAACCCCGCAAGCTGCTGACAGCCTGCCTGTGCCTCGGTGCCCTGTGCATCCTGCTGTCGCTGCTGTTCTCGTCGTCGATGTTCGGTATCTGGCTGATGCTGGCTGCTGGTCTGTTCCACTCAGTGATGTGGCCCCTTATCTTCAACTTGGGTCTGCAGGAGCTTGGTCCTCACACGAAAGCTGCCTCGGGTGTCATCAACACGGGTGTCATCGGCGCTGCTATCCTCATGCCTGTCATGGGTGCCATCGTCGACGCTGCTGGTGTCATCATAGCCCTCTGCGCCATGTTCATATTCTACGCCTACATCATCTGGTTCTGCAACTGGGGTAGCAAGATTGGTATATCTGCAAAATAAACTACTAATACAATATTAACATATAAACAAGAAAAAGACATGATTGACATTGAATTTGTAAGAAGCCGCTTCATCAAGCACTTTGACGGAAAAACTGGTAATGTGTACACGTCGCCCGGTCGTATCAACCTGATTGGTGAGCACACCGACTATAACGGCGGATTCGTATTCCCCGGAGCAGTTGACAAGGGCATCACAGCCGAGATGCGCGTCAACGGTACTGAAGACACCGTGATGGCCTACGCCATCGACCTGAAGGACCGTGTTGACTTCCACCTCGACGACCCCGCAGGCCCCAAGGCCTCTTGGGCTCGCTATATCTATGGCATCGCCCTCGAAATGCGCAAGCTGGGCGTTCCCGTGAAGGGTTTCAACATTGCCTTCGCCGGTGATGTGCCCCTCGGTGCCGGTATGTCCTCAAGTGCTGCTATGGAGAGCTGCTTCGCCTGCGGTCTGAACGACCTCTTCGGCGAGAACAAGGTCTCGCAGTGGGATATGGCACTTGCCGGACAGGCCACTGAGCACAACTACTGCGGCGTCAACTGCGGTATCATGGACCAGTTCGCCTCCGTCTTCGGCAAGGCAGGCTGCCTGATGCGCCTCGACTGCCGCAGCCGCGAGTTCGAGTACTTCCCCTTCAAGCCCGACGGCTATCGTCTGGTTCTGCTCGACAGCGTCGTGAAGCACCAGCTGGCCGGCTCGCCCTACAACGACCGCCGCAACTCGTGCGAGAACGTCGTGAAGCACATCCAGGCCAAGCATCCGGAGGGCAAGTTCGAGACCCTGCGCGACTGCACTTGGGAGCAGCTTGAGGAAGTGAAGGACGAGGTAGGAGCCGAAGACTACAGCCGCGCCAAGTTCGTGCTCGGCGAGAAGGACCGCGTGCTCGCTGTCTGCGACGCCCTGAACGAAGGCGACTACGAGAAGGTCGGCGAGATGATGTACAAGACTCACGAGGGTCTGTCGAAGGACTACGAGGTCTCTTGCGAAGAGCTCGACTTCCTGAACGACATCGCCAAGGAGTGCGGTGTGACGGGTAGCCGTATCATGGGCGGCGGCTTCGGCGGCTGCACCATCAACCTCGTGCGCAACGACCTCTACAAGCAGTTCATCGCTACTGCCAAGCAGAAGTTCAACGAGAAGTACGGCCACGAGCCCAAAGTCTACGACGTCGTCATCGGCGACGGTTCGCGCCGCCTCTGCTAAGGCTTCATTTATCCTACGTAGAAGGCATCGGGAGTTTTCCCGGTGCCTTTTTTTTGGCCGTTACAAAAAAATGCCGTACCTTTGCACACAGAATGAAAGAGACAATCATACTGGGCATCGACCCGGGCACGAACATCATGGGCTACGGACTGCTGAAGGTCGTCGACGGAAAGGCCGAAATGATGACGATGGGCGTCATCGACCTGCGCAAGGCCGGCGACGGCTACCTGAAGCTGGGCCATATCTTCGAGCGCGTCACGGGCATCATCGACGAGTGGCTGCCCGACGAGATGGCCATCGAGGCGCCCTTCTTCGGCAAGAACGTGCAGTCGATGCTCAAGCTGGGACGTGCACAGGGCGTGGCCATCGCCGCCGCCATCCACCACGGCGTGCCCATCCACGAGTATGCCCCGATGAAAATCAAGATGGCACTGACCGGCAACGGCTCGGCCTCGAAGGAGCAGGTGGCGGGTATGCTGCAGCGCCTTCTGAAACTTAAGGACGACGATATGTCAAAGTTCATGGATGCCACCGATGCCCTCGGCGCGGCCTACTGCCACTACATGCAGATGGGACGGCCTGAGAGCGACGCGAAGTACCGTGGGTGGAAGGACTTCGTCAACAAAAACCAAGATAAAATAAGCAAGCGAAAGCAATGACAACCATCAGACTCACCGCAGCCACCACGAAGAAGCCCGAGTGGGCCATGACTCACCCCGTGGACTTCACGCTCGAGACGGGAGAGCACATCGCCATCGTGGGACGAAACGCAGCTGGCAAGTCCATGCTCGTCGATATGATTACCGGCCGCCATCCCGTTTTCCCGGGCATGGTCGAGTACCACTTTAACGACAACTCCGAACGTCTTGTGAGTGAGAATATCCGCTACATCACCTTCCGCGACACCTACGGCGGCGACAACGACCGCACCTACTTCCTGCAGCAGCGGTGGAACCAGATGGAGATTGACGAGGAGACGCCCACCGTAGGCAGTAAGCTGGAGGAGGCCTACCAGCTGGCAGGCAGCGACACGCCCGAGCGCCGACAGCTGCAGCAGCATCTCTACGAACTGTTCCATATTACGCCACTGCTCGACAAGTACCTTATTCTGCTGTCAAGCGGTGAACTACGGAAGTTCAAGCTGGCCTCCTCGCTCTTCGGCAACCCGCGCGTGTTCATCATGGACAACCCCTTCATCGGCCTTGATGCCGAAACGCGCGACCAGGTGAGGCAGCTGCTCACCATGCTCTCGCGCGAGCAGCAACTGCAGATCATCCTCGTGCTCTCAAAGACCGACGAGATACCCGAATTCATCACCCACGTCGTCGAAGTTGACGATATGTCCGTACTGCCCAAGGTGACGCGCAGCGCCTATCTCGACAGCCGCACCCCTGCCCCGACTGCCGTGCTCAGCGAGGAGAAGCGTCAGCTGATATTGTCTCTCCCCAATCATTCCCATTCCACCAATTCCTCCCAAGAAATCATCGCCTTCAACGACGTCAGCATTCGCTACGGCGAGCGTACCATCCTCAGCCACCTGAACTGGCAGGTGAACAGCGGCGAGCATTGGGTGCTGTCAGGACAGAACGGCTCGGGCAAGTCAACGCTGCTCTCACTCGTCTGCGCTGACAACCCTCAAGCCTACGCCTGCGACATCGCCCTCTTCGGCAACCGCCGGGGCAGTGGCGAGAGCATCTGGGAGATCAAGCGCCGCATAGGCTACGTGTCGCCCGAGATGCACCGCTCCTACCAGCGCGACATACCCGCCCTGCGCATCGTCGCCTCCGGACAGAAAGACTCGGTAGGACTCTACGTGCAGCCTACCGAACAAGAGAAGGAGCAGTGCCGGTGGTGGATGCGCATTTTCGGAATCGAGCACCTTGCCGAACGCTCGTTCCTCCAGATGTCAAGCGGCGAACAGCGCCTCGTTCTACTGGCGCGTGCATTCGTCAAGGACCCCGAACTGCTCATCCTCGACGAGCCGCTGCACGGCCTCGACAACACGAATCGCCGCCTGGTGAAGGACATCATCGAGACCTTCTGCCAGCGCCCCGGCAAGACCCTCATCTTCGTCAGCCACTACCGCGAGGAGCGTCCCGCCTGCATCGACCACGAAATCTTCCTGCAGCGCAACTGACAATACTTTTATAAATAACCAAACCGATATGAAAATACTTTTACTATCAGCCCTCGCTTTGCTGATGCTCTCAGCTTGCGGAGGAGGCAAGAAAACCCAGGCAGAAACCGTTGAAGCAGCAGACTCAACGACCGTGAATATTAAGGAGGAAATCGCAGGGCGCATCAAGAATCTGTATGATGCCATCGCTCAGCAAGGGGAAGAAAACCTTGACAGCTTTGCCTGTCATACATGGTGGAAGACGGTGGCTGCGGTCGATGAAAAAGATGCTCAACTGGCTGAGATCGGCTTCTTCAATGAAGATATATGGACAATGATGCAGGATAGCAATCCCGATTATTTTGAGATTCGCGACATCAAGTTTGTGGAATTGGACGTCGAGAAGGGTACGGCTTTGGTTGATTTCGTGCTCTGGAGTTCCATTCAGCTCGTTCACCAGAAGTTCAGATTTTGTCGCGAGGATGGCAGCTGGCGCGTGCATAACATCATCAGGTACGATACGGATGCAGACGGGAAAGAGACCGAGAACGACTATTTGGCTGGAATGCAAAATTATCTTGCAGAGCCGCTGGAGGAAGCCTCAGAACTGACTTTTGAAAACATGGATGGCATTTATGACAGCCTCGATGAAAACATGAACAGCGAGAGCCGTATCTGTCTGCATAGGGATGGCACTGCCACATGGGGTATGATAGGCAGTCTGAACTACACGGAATTCACCTATACCATTCGCGGGAACACCATCTGCCTGCAGCCAAAGGATGTTGACTCCGAGGAAGACTGCTATGAATACGATGCTGACACCCGTACCCTGAAGAACGAGCAGGGAGCAGTCTATTATCGTCAGGTAGCCGACTAATTCAGGAAGTAATCCTTACTCCCCTCACTCTCACGCCTCGAATAGCGCCGCTATTCGAGGCTTTTGGAGCCGCCAAACGCCCCGTTTGAAGCCACCAAACGGGTCGTTTGGCGGCTCCAAAAGAATCTGCTGAAGTGTCGGTTTAGGTGTCAGTTCCCCCTTCCAGATGCCTTTACGACACCATAAAAGCAGCCTATTCCTGCTGTCATTTAAGTATAATGATTGTCAATCGCACTTTTTACCCTACACTCCCGACACTTCCTACACCCAAGAAAGTTCAACGGGTGCTGGAAGTGTAGGAAGTGTTGGTTGTTTCCTGCGATTGACAATCATAGCATTCGCGGCTTTCGTTTTCGTCTCCATAGGACTCTTGAGACATTTGCGAAAGGTTTGGCGCATAGTCATCCACAGAATAGATGTTGACCTAAAACCCGGTGCCTTTTCGCCAAAACCCGCCCCCTTTTGCCCAAAAGGCACCGGGTTTTAGAAAAAAGGCACCGCCTTTTTTACACAGCGGAACCGACCCAAATGTGTACCCGCCGGGTAAAGCGCCTCAACCCGGCGGGTAGAAGGCCTCTACCCGGCGGGTAGCTCAAAGTAGAGTTTCCCTCAAACCCTCACTTCCCTCAGCCTGCGGGAAACAGTCAGAATCGTCTGAAAGTCCCATTCCACCGTGTTTCTTACTTCTCCCTCAAAGGTGAGGGAAGTGAGGGTTTGAGGGAAAGTGCCCATAAGAATACAGCAGGAATGACTCTATTGTGTACACAATAATCATTTTTTCCCGTTTTTCTTTTTTAGTTTCCAAAAAACTTCAGCGACCGCGTGTTGGCCATCGACCAGGATAATCCCTTCGACATGCCTGAAGGCTATAGCAAGTTCGACTATCAAGTACGCTATACCACCCAGCATTCACTTTTTCTTTCGTATTTCTTTGTCAGTTCAGAATTATTCATTATCTTTGCGGCGTCAAGCAAATCATTGGACTATGGAAGAAAAGAAATACCCAACGATGGAAGAAGAGGACGGTTTTGGCTGTATGAATGCAGAAGAATCTGCCGTTGCATACACACAAAGAAACAATGTGACATTCTTGAATCAGGAGGAGACATTCGATTACCCCCAAGACTATGACCCTGGCTTCGGCCCTTATTCTATGGAAGAAATGAATGCCAGAATTGACAAGGCCGAGTCTGATAGGGACAATCCCGACAAATGGATTCGCGTCGACGATTTTTGGGCTGCAATGCGAAAAGAGCATCTAAGGCTATAATAGAATGGCACGAAGACGTTTGGCAGTTGTTTAACGACCACGTTGACTATGCGCGCTATGAGTTTGGTGAAAAGACGGCAAATAAGTGGCTACACGAAATGGCTACAATAGATAAGTGGCTACGCCAGTTTCCAGAGTCATACACGCCAGAACCTTTATTAAAGGATAGGGATAAAAGATCTAGATTCTGTCGTCTTTTGAAAAGGTTCAAGATCATATACTACTATGAGCCAGAAAGTGATACAGTTCATATTGTTGACCTTTGGGATACACTGCAAAACCCTGCAACTCTTATTCAAAGAATAGACTAATTAGATACTTTTGTGTAAATATTCTCCGAATCGCTTGGCGGTTCGGAGAATTTTGTATCTCTGACTTCGTCGAAGATACTCACGCTCTTGCGTACCTATAGTAGCAAGCGCTACACGATTACGAAAGAAAAAAATAAAAAACTCGTCTTTTTGTTTTGTACTTTGCTCACTTTTTTGTATCTTTGCAATCAAGTATTGCCGAAAGCGCCGCAAACGGCGCAAGCCTCAACGAGGCAGGAATCCCTGAGTGCAGGGTGGCGGTATGATTTTTGTTGGTTAATCATAGCATCAGCTATTATTTCGCGTATAGCCAAAAGCGTAGGAAACTGTTTGGAAATAAATATCGCACAGAAATAATATCTGGATAGGTGTCTGGACAGGACATCTTATTCTACCTATAAATAGCGATGCAATCACACTTCGGTGTGTTGCATACTTATTAGGTAGATGAGGTTTCCTTCCTACGCTGCCTCATAGCTATACGCAATAAGGTGCTTCACACCTTTTTTGCGTCGTGGCGTGATTGATAGTCAGGTGCCAATTAGAGAACAATAACTATCAATCAGAAATATGGCAGACAACGTTACTACCAATTCCCTGTTCTTTACCAATCGAGAAGGGAACACATTGATGAAACAGTTTGAGGGTTTCTTGAGCAAGAACCCCCAAATCAAGAATCTTGATGCTGTTGTGGGCTTCCTCCGTGCATCAGGCTATTTTGCCTTGCGCCCCTTTCTTAACAATATTAATAAGGTACGCGTACTGATTGGCATCGACGTAGACAAATACATTGCCCGTGCAGCCCAGCACAGGGAACTGTTTATTGGTGCTGAGGAAGAGGTGAAGGAGGACGCGCTGAAACAGATAAAGGCAGACATTGAGAGTTCCAGATACACCAAGCAAGTAGAGGATGGCATATTGCAGATGCTGCAGGACATGAAGGATGGCAAGTTGGAGATGCGGGCCCACCCATCGAGAAAGATTCATGCCAAGATTTACATTCTCTATCCAGACAATTATGACCAGGACATGCTGGGTGCTGCTATCACGGGCAGCAGCAATCTGAGTGGTTACGGGCTTGGTATTTCTGAAGACAAGCAATATGAGTTCAACGTCAAACTTACCCGATTCCCCGACGTGGATTTTGCGAGAACAGAATTTGAGCTGCTTTGGAAAGAGGCCGAAGGAGTACCTATTGAGGCTGTCGATATCGACGGAACAATTGGCGGGACCTACCTGAAAGGCGACGTCACCCCTTACGAACTGTATATCAAGATGCTGATGGAATACTTCAGCGACCGCGTGCTGGCCATCGACCAGGACGACCCCTTCGACATGCCTGAAGGCTATAGCAAGTTCGACTATCAGGCTGATGCCGTCGTTGAGGGCTATCAGAAGCTGATACGCTACGACGGATTCTTCCTCGCTGACGTGGTGGGTCTCGGAAAGACGGTCATAGCTACGATGATAGCCAAGAAATTCCTGATAGAGAACGGCCCTGAGCATACCAAGATTTTGGTGGTTTATCCTCCGGCAGTAGAACAGAACTGGAAGACGACCTTCCATGACTTCGGCATCGACAAATACACCCAGTTCGTCAGCAACGGCAGTCTTGGCAAAGTGCTCGACGAGAACGACTACAACTATTGGAATGCCGACGAATACGACTTAGTACTGGTGGACGAGGCCCACAAGTTCCGCAATCACACCACAGGCGCCTTCAATCAGTTACAGGAAATCTGCAAGATGCCTCGCTTGGAGACGGGCTATATCCCTGGTTATAAGAAGAAAGTGATGCTGATATCGGCAACGCCTATGAATAACACGCCGGCAGACATCTACAACCAGATACTGATGTTCCAAGACCCGCGTCATTGCACCATCGATGGCGTACCTAACCTGACGGCCTTCTTCTCGCCTCTGGTGGTTGAGTTTCGTAAGTTCCGCAAGCAGGAGGGCTTCGACCTGAAGGAGTTTAAGAAGCTGGCCGAGCGGGTGCGCGACAGGGTGATCAAGCCTCTGACCGTCCGCCGTACACGAACCGACATCGAGAACATCGCCCGCTATAATAAAGATGTGAACGGGTTCCCAAAAGTGGATAAGCCCATCAAGAAGGAATACGAGCTGAACGACCACTTGGCCAACCTCTTTGAGAAGGCCATGCACGTGCTTGACCAAGAGCTGACCTATGCACGCTATCAGGCCATCGCCTATCTGAAGCCCGAGGCCTCGAATGGTCTTTACGATAATGCGGAGCTTATCAGCCGCAGTCTGGCCGGTATCCGTAAGAACGGATTGGTGAAACGTCTGGAGAGCAGCTTCTATGCCTTCAAAATCTCTGTTGAGAATTTCCGTCAGGCCAACGAGAACATGATTACCATGTGGGAGAACGACAAAATATTCATTGCTCCCGATATGGACATCAACCTGCTTTATGCGCAGGGCTATACGGACGACGAGATTGAAGAGAAACTAAACCAAAAGTCAGAGACCAATCCGAAGAATGCCGTGTTCAAGCGAGAGGATTTCCGCCCTGAATATATTGACATGCTTCATCAAGATCAGAAATTGCTTGACGACATGTGGCTGGATTGGGAACACATTGACGATGACGACGACTCGAAGTTTGCCAAGTTCGAAGACCTGCTGAAGCATGAGCTGTTCAAGAAGAATCGCAACCCGGAAGGAAAGATTGTGGTGTTCTCAGAATCGGTAGATACGGTAGAATACCTGCAGCGTCGCATAAACCGTCCAGACATATTGGTGATTTCCTCCCAGAACCGTAGCCATTTGTTCAAGACCATCCGCGAGAACTTCGATGCCAACTGGAAACAGAAGAAGGACGACTATAACATCATCCTGACTACAGACGTGCTGGCAGAGGGCGTGAACCTGCATCGGTCGAACATCATCATCAACTACGACACGCCTTGGAACTCTACGCGACTGATGCAGCGCATAGGACGTGTGAACCGTATCGGTTCTACAGCAGGCATCATCTACAATTATGTATTCTACCCGTCGCGTCAGGGTAACAAGGAAATCAAGCTCAACCAGATAGCGTTGAGTAAGATTCAGACCTTCCACACGACGTTTGGCGAGGACAATCAGATATATTCTACAGAGGAAATCATTGACCGTGACCTCGACAAGCTCTTCCAGGAGGGCATCAAGCGCGAGCAGGAAGACCGTAATCTGGAGTTGCCGTTCTATGAAGAATTGCGGGCACTCTATCAGCAGAACCGTAAGGAATATAAGCGCATAGAAAGGCTGCCAGTAAGAAGCCGTACCGGTCGCGAACCCCGTGAGTTTGATGGCGTTACGCTATCGGGCGACTCACTGGTATTCCTCAAGACCAACTTCCGAAAGCTGTTCTATCTGGTGAACGACCAGCAGACACGCGAGTTGTCCGTGCTCGATGCACTGAACTATTTCAAGGCAGCACCTGAAGAGAAGGCTGTGCCAAGAATTGACCAGCACCATGAGCACGTGGAGAAGGCCTTGAAAGAATTCAACAAAACCAAGGAGCAGGAACTCCATGAGGAAGAATCGAACCAGAACCAGCGCAGCAACCTTGGTGCTCAGGTCACGACAGCGGTCAGTCTGCTCAACAGTATGCTGCCACACATTGACGATGGCGATACGCGCCTGAAGATTATCCAACTGAAGGAACTGGCAGAGCGAGGCACCATCACCTATATCGCCAAACGTCTGCAGCGTATACAAAAGGACTTGCAGCGCCAGGGAGGAAGCAAGGCGAAACTGACCTTCGAAGACGCCTTGAAACAGGTGCTCGACATGGCCATCAAATACAATACCTATTATCGCGAGAGCCAGCGTGCAGAAGAGGAATCTGATGCCGTCATCATTCTTGCAGAGAGTTTTCAAAACAACTAAGCCTTATGGACTACAGACCTATTATCGAATCAAGATACAATCGTGAGAACTGGCAGTTACTGTTACACGACATTTTTGGCAACAAGATTAAATTCTGGCACACACCATCTGTCGTAGGTACCAGTAGTCAGTTTGCCAAGCAAGCACTATGGCTGGGCACTATCACCCTGAGTGACGGGCAAACCATCAGCGTCTATGAAGTAGAGTTGGCCGACAGCGTTGATATAGAGCGCAACCGGCGGGGCATCCGCGATATGCTGCTGACTGCCTGGCGCAACAATGGTAATGCAGGAGCCTTTATGTTCTGCTATCGCAAGAACGAGAGTGTGCTTCGTTTCTCGTATGTCAGCGAGGCTTGGGTGTTTGCCGAAGACGGTACTTACCAGAAGGAGTCTACTGACACCAAGCGCTTTACCTATCTGCTGGGTGAGGGGCACCGAAGCCGCACCGCCATTCAGCAGTTTGAGAAACTGCGCAACAGCAAACTTTCGCTGAAAGACCTGACCAAAGCGTTCTCTGTTGATGCCGTCAGCGATATGTTCTTCGATGGCTACAAGAAGCAGTACGAGGACATCATCCAGTATATTACTGGCAAGCGGATGGTGAAGGTGGCCAACAAGTGGGAAGAGCAAATCAAGAACGACCCCTGCGAGGGAATCATGCAGGAGTTTGCCCGCTTCCCCAACCCTGAGAAAGCCGTCCGCGACTATGTAAAGAAACTGATGGGCCGGCTCGTCTTCCTCCAGTTCCTACAGAAGAAAGGCTGGCTGGGTGTGCCTGCTGGTGAACCTTGGGGGACTGGCGACAGAGAATTCATCCAGAACCTCTTTGCCAATTGTCAAGACAAAGACCACTTCATAGACAACGTGCTTGAAGTCTTATTCAACGACCTCAACACGGAGCGTAAAGGTGATTTGGCAACCCCCTCTTTGGGATGGGGCAGGGGGAGGCTTATTCCTTATCTCAACGGCGGCTTGTTCGAGCGTGATGCCACAGACGAAACAGATTTCCCTCTGCCTGCCAAATACATGCAGAGCCTGCTCGACTTCTTTGCCTCCTACAACTTCACCATCGACGAGAACGATCCTGACGATGCAGAGGTAGGTGTTGACCCAGAGATGCTTGGCCGCATTTTCGAGAACCTGCTGGAGGACAACAAAGACAAGGGCGCCTTCTACACACCAAAGGAAATCGTCAGCTATATGTGCCGCGAAAGCCTCATTGCCTATCTCCAGACAGACATTGAGGATGAAGCTACCAAAGAGGCCATTCGCCAATTCGTAATAACTCATAATGACAGCACTCTTGGCACTAATGAGAAGTTCCGTCAGCAGGTGGATGAAGCGCTTTGTAATGTCAAAATCTGTGACCCAGCTATTGGCTCTGGAGCATTCCCAATGGGTCTTCTGAAAGAACTTTACCAATGCCGTACAGCCCTCGAAGGAATTACACAAAGCAAAGCTGCAGAAATAAAGAAACACATTATCCAGCAAAATATCTACGGTGTAGATATAGAGAGTGGTGCCGTTGACATCGCCCGCCTCCGCTTTTGGCTCTCCCTGATTGTTGACGAAGAAACACCGCAGGCATTGCCCAACCTTGACTTTAAGATTATGCAGGGTAACTCGCTGTTGGAGCAATATAAGGGTGTTGATTTGTCCAATATAACAGAGTTAAAACAAGACAAGGTCGGAAATTATCAAACCACCATGTTTGACGATATGCTTGATGTGCTGCGTCTCGACTTGCGAAAGAAACTTGACGAATACTACAACTGCACAGACCACAAGCGCAAAGCAATCCTGAAGCAAGACATTATAAATAATGTAAAGCGGCAACTCAAAGAACAGAGCATCAACGTTGACTTTGGTGACCTCGACCTTTCAGGCAACAATCAATTCATGCTTTGGCATACCTGGTTCTACGATGTATTCTCACAAGGAGGTTTTGATATTGTTATAGGCAATCCGCCGTATGGGGCAAAATTGTCGAATAACGAGAAAAAGATATATCGAGATTTGTATCCAGAAACACAATTCAAGATTGATACTTACTCACTATTTACACTCCTTTCGTTGAACATTTTATCTGAAGGAGGATTCTGTTACTATATTATCCCCAATACATTATTAGACAATTATTTTGAGGAAGAAGTTAGAAGAAAACTGCTGCAATACAGGGTATACGAGATAAATGATCTTTCTGATAAAGTCTTTGACACTGCAGTAGTTCATTCTATGATTTTTGCTTTTTGTAAGAAACAATTGTCTGAATACAGTATTCGTGTAAGTACATCTGAGAATCTTGGAAATATAAATGTGCTTATACCGTCTTCATATTTCGATAATCAGCCACAATGTACATACTCTATTCGCACATATGGTTCTAGTAATTTAATGGATAAATTGAGGCTTCAAAGCATTAGGCTTGCAGATGTTATCGACATTCGTCAAGCAATCAAGTCAGGAAATGATGCTTTATACATTTCCGAATATAGGAAGGATAATAACTATCAACCGATTTTAAGAGGAAAGGACATAAAAAAGTATTCGATTAGGAACCCTCATCTTTATCTATATTACGGAAGACATCTTGCTTGTCCCAGAAGCAAAGAAATCTTTGAACAACCAAAAATCTTAATAAGAGAAGCTGGTGCTGAGATTACTGCTACCTATGATGATAGTAATTTTTATATAATGTCATCGTTGTATAATGCAATACTCATAAACAAAGAGTTCTCATTGAAATATATCTTAGGCTTGCTGAATTCAAAATTGTTTCAATATCTGATGTATAAGCTTACGTTCGAGAAAACGAAAGGCGCATTTACAAAAGCTAAGATTTACCATTATTATGAACTTCCAGTGAGGAAATGTGCTGACTCAGAGCAAGAAGCTATTATCAATAAAGTAAACGCAATTCTATCTGCCAAATATGACAATCCATCTGCAGATACGTCTGCTTTAGAATATGATATCGACCAGCTTGTATACCAACTTTATGACTTGACAGAAGAAGAAATAAACATCGTAAAAAGTAATAACTAAGAAAAAGCCCCAATAAGGTATTCTTATTGGGGAACATCCTAAAGAAGAATCATATTATTTCTTCTTTTCGCGTTGCGACAAGGCACTGCCAGCAATGCTCTTTGTGCGTTTACTAGAACGCCCATCACGCAAAGCCTTTGAGGCTTCTTTCGCAACTTTTACCGAAGTAACTTTCTTGGCCATAAGCATTTTAATTAAATTAAATACAGAGGATGAATCTGCCACCATCCTTAGCTAGTCCATTGTTGGTCGGACTATCCCACCGTTTTTTCATTCATATGCATGACGTACATAACGCATTATGAACGAGTTGAGACCAGAACCAGACTGAGCCAGTTGCTTCATCGTCTCAACATTATTCCTGCCAGCACTAGCATAACTCCATGAGTAAATTCTTCCATCGCTAAATTTTACTCTAATACGAATAGGTTCAATCTCATATCCAACAATAGAGGAATTCCCTCCGATATTATAATAATTCTGCATAAACTCATTGTTAAAAAAAAGATTTTTAATCTTAGTGACTTATCACACTTCACAGGCTACGACTCATATTATATGAGAAGATTCGCATTACAATGAACTCTTGACGAGACCATGACCGTAGTTCTCACGAAAATGTAGGATTCCTGTTTTTCAGGATTATTGGCTTGCAGCTCTTGTTATCCTTTCTGAATTATTATCGCGCTTACCAATTCACAGTGTTTCTCACTGTCTTTTGCGGTGTTTCTCACCACATGTAAAATGACTTACAAAAACCGTGCCAACTATTTAATATAGATTAATAGTGCTAAATAGTGTGACACAATGGCATGTTTCATGTGGTAAAAATCCTCTTAATTAGGCCAAATTACCCAAAAACTCTTCTTTGGCATTTTTCATACCAAGTCCGATGTGCTACGGGGACAGGGAATAACACCTCTGCTTTGGAATCCGAAATCGACCGCCTCGTCTATCAGCTCTACGGCTTAACGAAAGAAGAAATCAAAATAGTTGAACAATCATAATAGCTGCAATATGACAAAACTCGAAATACTTTACAGCATCATAGAGTGCTCGACCTTGGTCGCTTCGCTCTGCGAAGAACTCTCGCGAAGTGGGAGTAAAGCTGAGTAAGAATGTGCTTCAGCAAGTAGAGGTGCTCGGCTTTGCCGCTTGCTACCCGCTCGAACTTGTTCGCTTGCCAGAGCAAGAACGGGACGCAAGAACTGGAGGAGGGTATCATCAAGGAAGAGATATTGCCTGCATTGGGCAATGCTATAGCGCCACGCTTGGAACCCATCAAGCGCGACTTGGTGCTCGTAGTGGAATATCACCCAGGTAAGCTATCAGCATAACTTTGAGCCGTAAGACAAAGATTAGTGAGATTATGGGTGCCAAGACGCTGACACCTCGCAGCAGTACGCCTTAGTAACTACGGAAGTAGAGCAGCAGGAAATCACGGGATGTCATGAAGGGCAGGGTGCAGAACTCCTGATAGTCCTTTGTGTTGTTGGTGACAATAACGTCGCATCCGGCTGCAAGGGCACACTGATATTGCAGCATGTCCTCGTAGTCCTTGACCTCCTTTGCCAAGGCGGCATAAATCTGACTGCCGTCCATTGGAAGGATTTCAATGCCTACGCAAAGTTCCCTAATTCTTTCGTATCGCAGGTGCTGTGGCTCTTTACGCCAAATATATCCGAGGTTCGCATAAGAAAGAGAGGACGCAAAAAGTTGAATCTTTTTGTTTTCACCCAACTGGAGAATAGTTGCAGATTGAGCGGACTCTTGCCGATTCTCCTTCAAATCGACAAGGATATTGGTGTCGAGAAAAACCTTCATCATCTGTCGAGTCCCAAGATATACCTTGTGCGTTCATCCTTAGCCTCCTCTGATGTAAGCCTTGTGTCTTCTATCAGCTTTGCTATGCGCGGCGAAATCTTTATCTCCGCCATCTTCTTGGCCAAGAAATCGTCATCTGCTCTGCGTTTGGCCTCCTCCGCTTCGCGGATTGTTTCCTTCATGAATTCCACAACCAGATGCATGTCGTCGACATCCAATGAACGCATGATATCCATGTATGGTGCCATGGGAGTGGATTGTAATCTTCTTGCTAATGCTGTCATAATTAAATCTCATTTCGATTTCAACTGCAAATATACAACATAAAGATGAAACATACAAATAAAAATGCCAAAAAACAACAAATATGAGTAAAAACCCGAGATTGACGCCACCGCCGCTCCCGGCGTTTCGTTAATAAACGGCGCAAACCTTTACGCAAAAATTACAACGCCGACGGCACTTTTATTTGGCGGTTTCGCGAATTTTCCATATCTTTGCAGTCGCAATCAGAAAAACAAGCAATAAAACAATTACAAAACAATGAAACCATTAAACAAACAGTTCGCGCCGAAGAGCGTGATGCCCGAGAAAGTGATTCAGTTTGGCGAAGGAAACTTCCTGCGCGCATTCGTTGATTGGATTATCTGGAACATGGACCAGAAGACCGACTTCAACGGTTCGGTGGTCGTCGTACAGCCTATTGAAAGAGGTATGGCCGAGTGGCTCAACGGCCAGGACTGCCTGTACCACGTGAACCTGCAGGGCCGCGAGAACGGCAAGGCCGTGAACACACTGGAGCGCATCGACGTCATCAGCCGCGCCCTGAACCCCTATACGCAGAACGCTGCCTTCATGGCACTGGCCGACCAGCCCGAGATTCGCTTCGTCATCTCGAACACGACGGAGGCCGGCATCGCCTTCGACCCCGCCTGCAAGCTCGACGACGCCCCCGCATCGTCGTACCCCGGCAAGCTGGTGCAGCTGCTCTACCGCCGCTGGCAGACGTTCAACGGCGACCCCTCGAAGGGCCTGATCATCTTCCCCTGCGAGCTGATATTCCTGAACGGCCACGTGCTGAAGGACTGCATCGAGAAGTACATTGAGCTGTGGCAGCTGCCCACGGCCTTTAAGAAGTGGTTCGAGGAGTCGTGCGGCGTCTATGCCACGCTGGTCGACCGCATCGTGCCGGGCTTCCCCCGCAAGGAGATTGCCCAGATTCAGGAGAAGATCTCGTACCGCGACAACCTCGTTGTACAGGCTGAGAACTTCCACCTCTGGGTCATCGAGGCCCCGAAGGAGGTTGCCCAGGAGTTCCCCGCCGACAAGGCTGGCCTGCACGTGCTGTTCGTGCCCTCTGAGGAGCCTTACCACAAGCGCAAGGTGACGCTGCTCAACGGCCCGCACACCGTGCTCTCGCCCGTAGCCTTCCTGAGCGGCGTGAACATTGTCCGCGACGCCTGCAACCACGAGGTCATCTCGAAGTACATCCACAAGGTGCAGTTCGACGAGCTGATGCAGACCCTCGACCTGCCGATGGACGAGCTTGAGAAGTTTGCCGGCGACGTGCTGGAGCGCTTCGACAACCCGTTTGTCGACCACCAGGTGACAAGCATCATGCTCAACTCGTTCCCGAAGTTCCAGGCCCGCGACCTGCCCGGCGTGAAGACCTACCTGGAGCGCAAGGGCGAGCTGCCCAAGGGCCTCGTGTTCGGTCTGGCTGCCATCATCACCTACTACAAGGGCGGCAAGCGCGAGGACGGCGTGGAGATTGTGCCCAACGACGACCAGAAGATCATGGACCTGCTGAAGGAGCTGTGGGCTACCGGCGACACGCAGAAGGTGACCGACGGCGTGCTCGGTGCTGAGTTCATCTGGCAGGAGGACCTCAACAAGATTCAGGGTCTGAACATGATGGTGAAGAACTTCCTCGACCTCATCCAGCAGAAGGGTATGCTCGAGGCTGTGAAGACAATTCTCTAAGGATTGGACGAGTATATTGAGATAAAGGGTGCGCGCGTCAACAACCTGAAAAATGTTGACGTGCGCATACCGCGAAACAAGTTCGTGGTGATTGCCGGAGTCAGTGGCTCCGGTAAATCATCTCTGGCCTTCGACACGCTCTATGCCGAAGGTCAGCGGCGTTATGTGGAGAGTCTGTCGAGCTATGCCCGCCAGTTCTTAGGGCGCATGAACAAGCCCGAGTGCGACTTCATTCGCGGCATTCCGCCCGCCATCGCCATCGAGCAGAAGGTCATCTCGCGCAACCCGCGAAGCACCGTCGGCACGTCGACCGAAATCTACGAGTACCTGCGGCTGCTCTATGCACGCATCGGCCGCACCTACTCGCCCATCAGCGGTCAGGAGGTGAAGAAGCACTCGACGGAGGACATCGTGCGCCAGATGCTGCAATACCAGAAGGGCACGAAATTTGTGGTGATGGCCCCTGTCCGAGTGCCCGAGGGCCGCACGCTGGAGCAGCAGCTGAAGGCGTATATGCAGGAGGGCTATGCGAGGATACAGGTCCCCGAAGTCCCCGAAGCTCCCCTTTCGTCCCCCGAAGCTCCCCTTTCGTCCCCCGAAGCCCCCCTTTCGTCCCCCGGGGGGGACACTATAGTCCGAATCAGCGACTATCTGCAACGCATTAGTAATGAAGCCCCCTCGGGGGCCGTAGGGGGGGCTTCGGGGGCTTCAGGGGCTTCTGGGTCCGTCTACCTCGTCATCGACCGCATGTCAGTCGACGACGCCAAGGATACCATCGCGCGCCTTGTCGACTCGGCCGAGACGGCGTTCTACGAGGGCGGCGGCGAGTGCCGGCTGATGTTCCTGCCGTCGAACATCGTCTACGACTTCTCCATGCGCTTCGAGGCCGACGGCATGACCTT
>JAEEGG010006436.1_pt1 | contig 27549 bp, 27 predicted proteins | sample 9134161 | NCBI WGS metagenome assembly JAEEGG01 (sample SAMN16246543, study PRJNA631951) | gut metagenome | biome: gut microbiome; feature: rumen; material: CR-attached | host: Bos | place: Iran: Karaj | collected 2018-10 | reverse complement strand
GGTTCAAGTTCGATAGCAAAACCAAGGAAGTGTATGTGCTTCGTAAGATTGGAGAATAAATTGCGGTTAAATAATTTTGCTAATTTTGCGACACTATTTTTAACAGGTATATAAAGATGAAAGCATTCAAGGCATACGACATCAGAGGCGTTTATGGTGTTGACTTTACAAAGGAAGATGTTTATAGGATTGGATTTTTCCTTCCGCAGATAATGAAATGTGATAAAATACTTGTCGGCAGGGATGTTAGGGTTTCGTCGCCAGAAATATTCGATAGCTTGTCGAAAGGTCTTACCGATGCTGGTGTTGATGTGTATAATGTAGGAATTTGCACAACTCCGCTAGTTTATTGGAGCACAGCAAAGTTTGGTTTCGATGCATCGGTAATGATTACAGCATCACACAATCCGGCATCGCACAATGGTTTGAAGGTTTCTGGTCCAAATGCAACGCCAGTAGGCTATGATGACGGACTTAACAAGGTGGAAGAACTTGTGCTTAATGGTACGGTTACGCCTGTTGAGAATAAGGGGCATGTTGTCGACTATGATGTGTCCGACAAGTACATGGATTTTATGCGTCAGTATGTTCCCGACATTTCAAATTTGAAGGTAAGCGTGGATTGTAGCAATGGAATGTCGGCCTTGTTTATTAAGAAGTTGTTGGGCGACAATGCTTTATATATCTGTGATGATCTTGATGGAACATTCCCAAATCACGAGGGAAATCCGCTAATGCCCGAAAACCGTGAAATGCTTCGTGAGCATGTGCTCGAGCATAAGTCTGACATTGGTGTAATCTATGATGGCGATGCAGATCGCGTAATGTTTCTGGATGAGAAAGGCCAATTTGTTTCTCCAGATTTGATGATAGCCGTGCTTTGCCATTACTTCCTCGAAGAGAAAGGTCTGAAAGGCAAAGTATATCAGGATATTCGTACATCGAAGGCTGTAGGAGAGTATGTTGCTAAGTTTGGTAGTGAAATGGTAATGTGGCGTGTTGGTCGTGCTTACGCAGCGAAGAAGCTTCGCGAAGTTGATGGCATTTTCGGTGGCGAGTTGGCTGGTCATTATTATTTCCGTGATTTCTATTATTCCGATTCCGGTATTCTTGCCAGTCTGTTGATTCTGCGTATTGTAGCGAAGATGAAGAAGCAGGGAATATCGGTTTCGCAGTTGATTTCAAATATTAGCCACTACGAAAATTCTGGTGAAATCAATTATGAGGTTAACGAGAAGCAGAAGGCGATGGACATGGTTGTAGAGCATTTCCGCAGTCAGGCGAAACCCGATGCATTCTACGATTTCGATGGCTACCGCATGGAATATCCCGACTGGTGGCTTAATATCCGCCCTTCGAATACAGAGCCTTATCTGCGTTTCCTTTGCGAGGCAAAGTCAACGGAATTGCTTGAGAGCATAAAGTCTCAGGTGGAGAAGATTATTGAGAGTGTAAAGTAACTATTCTAGAAATACTTCGAAATCTTGCCGATTGCATCGGGAAGAGCAAACAGCACGACATTGTCACCCTGACGGATTTGCGTATCGCCCATGGCGATGAAACTCTTGTTGCCACGTACTATGCCACCGATGATGATTCCTTGCGGGAACTTTATGTCTTTCAGTTGGTTCTTGGTAACTACGGCATCCTTCGACACTACAAATTCAAGAACTTCTGCCTTGGTTCCGGTTAGGCACTTAATCATAGCAACTTCAGCCTTCATTGTAAGTGCGTAAATCATGCTCGCCGTGCTTAATTTCTTGTTTATTATGGTGTCGATTCCCATGCGTGAGGCGACATCTATGTAGTCCATGTTTTCGATTTCGGCAATTACCTTTTTCACGCCGTAGCGCTTGGCCATCAGGCAGGTAAGTATGTTGGTTTCGTCATCACCTGTAACAGCTGTGAATACATCTGTGTTTTCAAGTCCTTCATCGAGCAGGTTGTCAATGTTGCGACCGTCGCTGTTGATAATCATTGTGTTGGGAAGCATGTCGACTAACTTTTTGCTCTTTTCTGGATCAATTTCGAAAAGCTTGATGTTGAGTTGCGATTCAAGGAACTTTGATGTGCGGATTCCAATGCGGCTGCCGCCGAGAATCATAATGTTGTGCAGTTCGAGCTTCGAAATGCCTATTGCAGAAAGCAAGTCCTGCATAATTTCCGGCAATGTTATGATGTAGATGTAGTCGTTTGTCTGGATAATGGTTTCGCCGTTTGGGATAATTGTCTCAAATTCGCGAGTAATGGCGGCAATACGGAAGTCGCGCAGGTCGGTAAGCTTTGCAAAATTCTTCAGCATCAGGTTTCTGAGAGGAGAACTTTCGTCAACCTTTATTACAAACATGGTAAGTTTTCCTCCCGAAAATTCAAAGATTTCGGTTGTGCCAGTCTGCTTGATTACGCCAACAACTTCTTGTGCAGCAATGTATTCTGGGTATATGAGCCTATCGATTCCAAGGTTTATGAACGACAATTTATTTACAGGCGAAAGGTATTCCATGTTGTCGATTCGGGCAACGGTTTTCTTTGCACCGAACTTTTTGGCGAATACGCAGGCAAGAACATTTGAGTCTTCCGAATTAGTAACAGCAATGAAGAGGTCGCAGTTTGCAACGCCAGCTTCCTTCAGCACCGAAAACGATGTGCATGAGCCATATAGCGAAATAAGGTCGTAGGATGATTCCACTTCCTTGAGAATTTCCTTGTTGGTGTCGATTACAACTATGTCGTGTCCTTCCTTGACGAGCTTTTTCGCCAAATATCTGCCTACATTTCCCGACCCTGCAATAATTATGTTCATACTTTAATATTTTATGTTCTTGACCAGTACTTCGTTTATCTTTTCCATTATTACCGAATAATATCCTGGGTATCTGTTTGGTTCGACCTGCATTTCGGCGCATCTGTCGGTTTGCCACTGCCTTAGGTAGTTGTAGTAGGGCAGTGGCTTGCCCAGAAGTATCCTTGCATCGCGTTTTACCTGTAACTTGTCATCGATGGCGAAAATTGCGCCGTACTTCGATGGAATGTTAGAATCCTTTGCCAGTTGCAAATTGACATAGCCAGTTTCTATTTTATAACCGCGCTTGTCGGGAATGAGAACCGGGCGCACATTTATGCCGTTTTCCTGACATACAATAAGGAACAAAAGGTGTATCAGCGACTTCTGCATATTTTTCATTTCCCTTGAGAAAATGCCATTAAGCATTGAACTTCCTTTTTCGTCAGCGATAATGTTTTCATTTTCAAATATATCTCTTATGATACCAAGAGTTTCAAGTCCAGTGTTGTCGCCAAGTCGAATCCAAACTTTTCTCGACAGATCGCGCATATAGTGCGAAAACTCGTAGTCGTCGAAAGTATTGTCAGTGATTTTTTCAATCATTACAGTACCTGCGAGTAGAGATGGTTCTGGCGATAATTTTGCCGTATAGTTCCTAAATTCGTTTAGGAAAATCCTTGATATGGAGAGTTGTGCGACTTCAGCAATCCTGTATTTTTCAATTTCGCCACATTCTTTCGAATAAACCTTTCGCGTTAGTTCGCCTGAAAAATCACCGAAATTCTCGACAATGATGTTTTTTATGCCCTCAAAAATCCTTTCATCAGGATCATCAAGGAGACTTAATATTGATTTTACTTGTGCCTTTTCCATCTTATTCGCGTCTTGATACTTTTATAACACCATCAATTTCGAGCATTCTACGTATTAGATTGTCAAGATTGTACTTGTTTTGCACGAAAAGGTTGATTTTTCCAGTGAATATTTCGCCGTTTGTTTCGAAATGCAACATGTTTGAGTTTACGTTGGCTTCTTGTGATATTAGCTTGGTGATATTGTAAACCAGTCCTAAATGGTCGATTCCCTCAATGTTGATTTGTACTTCGTACGATTGTCCCTTATAGCTTTCCCATTCTATTGTCACAATCTTTTCTCCGTGTGTGGCTGCTAGTCCTTTCAGCTCCGGACAATCCTTCTTGTGGACAATTACCATGTTGGTAGGAGTGATGTAGCCGACAACTTCGTCGCCAGGAATAGGGTTGCAGCATGTTGCAAGCGAGAATCGTTTTTCGGCATCATTTATAACAAAGGTGTCCTTGTGACTTATTTTTCCGTCTTTTGCGCTTGTACTCGACTTGCCCATTCCTAGTTTCCAGAACTTTGTGAAGAAACCATCCTGTTTGGTGTTGTTATGGTCGTCGAGCATTGTCATTATTTCGGTTATGTCGTTCTCCTTGATTTGTCCGGAACCAAGTTGATAGAAGAACTCGTCGTCGGAATTTATGTCAAGTTTTTCGCGTAGATGGCGTATGTCTTTGCTTTCGAGTACAAGGTTTAGTTCCTTCTGCTTTTTCTCGAATATTCTCCGACCCTTGTCTATGTCGCTACTCTTGTCGGCTTTCAAAGCCTTTTTTATCAAGCTTTTGGCGCGAGCCGACATTGCAAAGTTAAGCCATTCTATCTTTGGTGTCTGTTTCCTTGATGTGAGGATTTCCACCTGGTCTCCGCTATATAAAGTCTGTGAAAGTGGAGCCATCTTGTGGTTTACTTTTGCGGCTATCGCATGGTTTCCAACATCGGTGTGAATGTCGTAGGCAAAGTCGATGACGGTTGATCCTTTCGGGATGTCAACAATTTCGCCTTTAGGCGTGAAGATGTGTATTTCCTTTGTGAATATGTCGAGTTTGAAGTCGTCGAGGAAATCAAACGAACTTTCGGTATTGCTTAACGTTTCCTTCATGTTTTCAATGAGGGAGTTAAGTCCTGGGTTGTTTCCCTTTTCCCCAGTCTTGTATTTCCAGTGCGAGGCGATACCCTTCTCGGCTATGTCGTCCATCTTTCGGCTACGAATCTGTATTTCTACCCAGCGACCAAGCGGTCCCATAACGGTAACATGCAGAGCTTCGTATCCATTTGGCTTTGGCTTTTTTACCCAGTCGCGGATTCTTCCAGGGTGGTATTCGTATACATTGGTTATCAGCGACATGATACGGTAGCATGTTTCGCGGGCCTTGTCGTCGGTCATGTCGTCTGGGTGATCAAAAATTATCCTTATCGCAAATAGGTCGTATACATCTTCGAACGGAATGTTTTGCTTCTGCATCTTGCGCCAAATGGAATATACCGATTTCATTCGGCCTTTGATTGTGCATTTTATTCCGTTGTCGTCCATAATCTTCCTAAGCGGAACTATGAAATCGTCGATGTATTTGTCACGGTCAATTTGTGTTTCGTTTATCTTTTTCGAAATTTCGTTGTATGCTGTGGGATTTGTGAATTTAAGCGACAGGTCTTCGAGTTCTGTTTTTATTGAGTAAAGGCCAAGTCTTTCTGCCAATGGCGCATACACATTGCTGGTTTCGCTGGCTATTTTCACCTGCTTGTATTCGGGCATCGAATCAAGGGTGCGCATATTGTGCAGACGGTCTGCCAACTTAATCATTATCACGCGGATGTCTTCTGACATTGTCATAAGCATCTTGCGGAAATTTTCGATTTGCTTCGATGCATCCTGGTCGAGGATGGTGGATATTTTTGTAAGTCCTTCGACAATGCTTGCAATCTTTGGTCCGAACATGCGCTCTATGTCGGCAACGGTGTAGTCGGTGTCCTCGACCACATCGTGCAACAGTGCGCTGGCAATGGCTTTTCGTCCCAGACCTATTTCCGATGCGACAATCTTTGCAACTGCTATCGGGTGGATGATGTATGGCTCACCGCTTTTGCGTCTCATTTTCGAATGAGCTTCGTTTGCAAGTTCGAATGCCTTGCGCACGAAGGCAATGTCCTCGTCGGTCTTAAGCCTTTTTGCCGACTTAATAAGGTCAGTGTAAAGCTGTTCAATGTATGTCTGTTCTTCTGCTGTCAGTGCCATTGCTATCAATTTTAACAAACAAAGATACTACTTTCTGTCAAGAGGTACAATTAAAAAATGATTTGTTACTAACTTTTGATGTTAATTGTGGAAAACTGTGCGTGAAAAACAAAAAAGGCGGTCGAAATAACCGCCTTTTGTCGGAGTGGCGCGACTCGAACGCGCGACCGCTTGCACCCCATGCAAGAATGCTAGCCAACTGCACCACACCCCGCTTTTTGAATTGGACTGCAAAAGTAATCCTTTTTGTCAGTATAGCAATGAATTTTTTGAAAAACTTTTACTCCATTTCCAATGTGCAAATTGTGTCGGTAATTTTCAGTTTGTAAGTGCCACCTTCAACCAACGGGCGGTTGTCGTCAATGTGACCTATTGGGAAGCCGAAACCTACAGGGTATGAATATTCGTCGGTGTGAGCCTTGACGATTTCGTAGGCGGTTTTGCCAAACGGACTGGCATTGTCCTTCATGTCGCTGAATGTGCCGACGACAAGTCCGCGCAATTTAGCCAGCTTGCCACTCATTTTCAGATTTATCAACATGCGGTCGAGGTGGTATAGGTATTCGTTCAAATCCTCGATGAACAGAATCTTGTCGTCGCAATCGATGGCAAAGTCTGTTCCCTGCAGACTATAGATTATCGACATGTTTCCGCCTATGAGGGTGCCTTTTGCCGTGCCTTTTCTGTTAAGCTCGTTTGGTTCGGCGATATATGCAATTTTTTCACCATGCAAAATCTTGAAAATGTCGCTTATGCATTCGGCGTTTGGGTTGTTGTGGATTGCCTTTGCCATTTGGCAATGCAGACTTTTCACACCGTTTTGGCTTGCTAGTATGTGAAGGTTGGTTATGTCGCTGAATCCAAGAATCCATTTCGGGTGCTTCTTGAATTTCGACATGTTTAGCTTGTCGACAATATGATTTACTCCGTAACCACCACGCGAACAGAGTATTGCATCAACGTTTGGATTGTCAAGAGCTTCCTGCAGATCGGCAAGCCGTTCTGCATCGGTGCCTGCCATCTGGTTGTGTCTGCCAAGGCAGTGCGGTGATATTTTGACTTCGTATCCTATTGTTTCCAAATACGATTTTGCTGAGGCAACAAAGTCAGGATTAATGTATCCAGCTGGACTTACTATTGCAATTCTGCTTCCTTTCGATAGAAATGGAGGTGTCTTCATCTTTTTTTATTTTTTGCAAAAATGCAAAAAACAATAGCCCATTTTATGTCTTGTCGTAATTGGTTGTTAACATGGTCGTGTAAATTTCTATTTTGGATTCAATGGAATAAAAATGTTGATATTTATTTTGAGCATGTATTTTTGAATCGAAAAAAATGATAACTTTGCAACTTGTTTATTTATTAGTATCTAATTTTTAATTAAAGGAAAATGAGAAAGTTTTTTGTTTTTGTAGTAGCATTGTTGATGACAACAATCGTTACAGCCCAAAGGGTTGATGTTGAAGAGACAACTGGTGTTTTTGGAAAGGCAAATTATCCAGCAATGGCGACACAGGTAATGTTTTCTGATGCAAAGTCGGTAATAAAGGAATTTACGAATATGATTAAGACATACAATCCTGAGTCATTGGAACAGAAGAAGAGCCTTATTACCGTTGACAATGTGATAATTCCGGCAATAAGCGAAAATCCAATTGATATTTATGCAAACATAACCCAGTCAAAAGGATCTGATGTTGTAAATATGGTGGTGGCTTTTTCGTTGGGAGCAAATGTTTTTATTACATCATCGCAGGCTCCATCGATGTTTCCTACAGCATCAAATATTCTTAAGGTTTTTGCCAATGATTTGACTGCAAAGAATCGTGATGCTATCCTCAGTAAGCTTGGTAAGGAATTGGATAAGGAAGAAAAGAAACTCGCATCGAATGAAAAGAAGGCTGCTAGCTATCAGAAGTCAATCGATGGTTACCAGAAGAACTTGGATAAGGCTGAGTTGAAGAAAAAGGAAGCTAATGATAATATTCAGAGCACCAATGCAAAGATTGAAGCATCAGAACAGCTTATTAAGGATTATGCAAGAGATATAAATCCAGAAAACAGTGGCGATGTTATCGAGAAGGCTTCAAAGGCAAGAGATAAGGAAACAAAGAAGTTGGAATCTTACAAGAAGTCATTGGGCGGATACAATAAGACTATTGAGTCATCAAACAAGGATATTGAAAAGAATACCAAGGGTAAGACCAAAGCAGAAAATGGCCTTTCTACAGTAAATAAGAGCATCGAAAAGCAGAGAGAAGTTGTACGCGAAAAGAAGGATGCTTACAAGAAGGTTGAAAACATGTAAAAACAAATAGAAATGAAGTTTGGAGTAGTAATTTTCCCGGGTTCAAATTGTGACCACGATATGGTTTATGCGCTTCGCGACATCCTTAAGCAGGAAGTCGTTGAATTGTGGCATAAGGATACAGATTTGCAAAACTGCGATGCAATAGCAATCCCCGGCGGATTTTCGTATGGCGACTATCTGCGTTCGGGCGCAATTGCAAAATTCTCACCTATAATGGAAAAGGTTGTTGAATTTGCTGCAAAGGGCGGTTTTGTGTTCGGTGTATGCAATGGTTTCCAGATTCTTTGCGAATCGGGCTTGTTGCCAGGCACATTGCTTCACAACACAAATCAGAAGTTCATTTGCAAAAATCAGTACATTAAAGCCGACAACAACGATACGGCAATGACAATGTCGATTCCTAAGAACAAACCGCTTAACATCCCGATTGCACACGGCGAAGGTCGCTACTATGCTCCAGAAGATGTTTTGAAGAAACTTCATCAGAATGGCCAGATTATATGGCGCTACTGTGATAACGAAGGCAACCTTTCGGAAGCTGATTGTCCAAATGGTTCGCTGATGAACATTGCTGGCGTTTGCAATGCTGGTAAGAATGTCTTCGGAATGATGCCTCACCCAGAAAGGGCTGTGGATCCGGAACTAGGCAATACCGATGGTCAGTACATTCTGAAGTCGATAATTGACTACCTCGAAGATAGAAAATAAAAGATGAATTAGATTTATAAAGCCGTCCACAAGACGGCTTTTTTTATTTTGTAATCTTTCCGCTATTGCTTATTTTCGGCAGATTGTCGTAAATGTCTGCAGCGGTTAGTTCCTGTATAATCTTTAGTACGCGATTCTGCGGGTCGATGTGCGGACCACGGTTAGGCTTTGTCTGGTATGTGGATATTATTTCGCCATCGATAAAGTTGCCGTTTGATGCATTTACCCTTATTCGGAAAATTGGAGCAAGTCCCATTTCGTCATTTATGTTTATAGTATTGTAGGTAAAGAAATTTCCCATGCTGTAGGCTATGAATTTTCCTTTGTATATTTCGATGGCTCTTGTTACATGCGGACCATGTCCAAGCACTATGTCGGCGCCATTGTCGATGGCATCGTGGGCGAACTGGTAGGCGTTGCCACGGTTCTGTTCTATGTAGTAGTCATCGGCACGAGTGAGATGCCTGTATTTCTTTCCTTCGCCACCGCAGTGCATCGAAACAATTACAATGTCGCAGGTTTTGCGTAATGTCTTTATTGTGTTGGCAACCAATTGCTTGTCGTGAAGGTTGGCGATGGCGGTGTTGGGTGAGAATGCACAGAATCCATACTTTACTCCATTTTTCGTAAAGGTACACGACGGTTTTGTTGCATAGCCTGCCCAGTTGAATCCCATTTTGTCGAGGATTTTGGCTGTATTTTCTCTTCCGTATTGACGGAAGTCGTTTGCGTGGTTGTTGCCGACACTTATCAAGTTGAATCCAGCATCCTTGTATCCATTGGCGAAAACAGATGGCATCCCGAAGCAGAAAGGCTTACATTCGGGAACAAGGGTATCGGCGAGCACACCTTCCATGTTGCAGAAAACTATGTCGCCATTGAAGTATGGTTTTACCTCGTCAAGAAAGCCATGATAGTTTTCGCTTGGCGGAAGATAGCTTCTGTCTGGGAAAATAGAACCATACATAACATCTCCGACTGCAACAACCGTTATGGTGTCGTGTTTAACTTGTGCCGTGGCTTTTTGTGCCGACAAAATTAGCGTTGATGTAGCAAGCAAAAGGATTATTTTCAGTTTATTCATTGTCGTTTTTAGTTTTGTTGCTAATAAGTAAAATGCCACCAATTATAATAGGCATTCCAACATTTATGAGGTATAGCAGGAGAGATGCAAGTGTTATCGCTGTCTCCTGAGTTGTGAAAATTCCTATGAAAAATATAGCGAAGGATGTTCTGATGCCTAGTTCGGCGGCGGCAATGCTTGGAATAAGGTAGGTGCAAATGTAGGTGGATGAAATAGCAACGAAAGCATTGCTTGGTGCAATGTCGATTCCGAAAAATTTAAGGCAAAGGAAGAACTGAATGCTGAATACGACATACCTAAGCATACTCATTAATATTGTCGTCAGTTTCTGTTTGTTGCTAATGTCGCATTGTGGAATGTATTTGGCTAGGTGCTTTTGTGCAAACTTAGTGTTACTCAATGCTGTGACAATCATGTCGAATTTCATGTATACAATGATTGCTACAATTGTGCATGATGCGCCTATTGCGATAAGTATGCCTGTAGGAACCGATTCGTTGTGCATTGCGCCAATAGCAATCAGTCCTATAATGCCAAAAATCAGTGTGGTGCAGAATTGGGCGGTGTCTCCGAAAATCGTCAGGTACGATGCTTTTGTACGGTTTCCCTTTTCTACGAAAAGTACCCTGCCGGCAAATTCTCCGACTCTGTTTGGCGTTATGGTTCCAACGGTTACACCTGACATTACAGCTTTCAGACATCTGCCGAAGCCAATGTTCTGTTCGCTTCTTATAAGGTTTCGCCATTTCCAAGTTTCTAATAGCCAATTTATTGGCATTAGTAGCAATATGATTGTGAGTATTATTCCGCGAGTAGTGCTGATGTTTGCAAAATAGGACGGAAGTTCGCCAATGTCGGGGGATGTTGCTACTTTGTAGGCGATGTATGCATACGCCAGCACTGCTATTGCAACCTTGACTGCCGTCTTGATTATCCTTGCTGATTTTGCATCCATTACTTGTCCTTGTTAACAATTGGTATCAATGCGGTGGAAATCAATCCGAAAACTATTATCAGCAAAGTTTGAAGTCCGTGTGCGACCAGAGCAAACGATGCTCCTGTTTCGCTTGGGATACCATATATTATTAGTGTTTGGATTAGCATGAAATGGTAAGATCCCATTCCGTTTGGCGAGGGAACTATCATTCCGAAACTTCCTGCAACAAAGAGCATTAATGCGGCAAGTATGCCTAGTGAACTCAGTTCTTCGAAGGCAAAAAAGCAGAAATACAGCATTACGAAGTACAAAATCCATATCAGGAAGGAATGAAATATGATGCCTAATTTGTGCTTTGCATTTTTTAGGCTTAGAATTCCCGTCCAGAAGCCATTAATGAATTTGGAGATTTTTTGGCAGAACTTGAACCTGTCCAGTTTTCCTTTTGCAATAGCCACAAGCAGGCAAATTCCTGCGATTCCCAATACTGCAAGTATTGAAATCGTCAGCGGAGAGAATACTTTTTTCAGGTTGTCGTTTATTTCGGGGTGCTGGGCAATGAAGTCGCCGAAAACATTTGCCTGAGTTGCAAATGCTACGATAGTAAGTAATGCAACAAGAAGAAGGTCGAGAAGTCTTTCGCTTACGACTGTCCCCAGAACCTTTGAGAAATCATGTTTTTCATAGCGGGAAATCAGGGCGCACCTTGTAACTTCGCCGAGCCTCGGTATGGCAAGGTTTGCAAAGTAGGCGTTAAGTACGGCAAAAAAAGTGTTCACAAACCTCGGCTTTTCGCCTGTTGTTTCAAGCATAAGTTGCCATCTGCGGGCGCGACTGACATGACTTAACAGACTGATTACCGATGCAGGTATCAGCCAGCCCCATTTTATGTCGGAAAGTGTATTTGCAAAATTTTTAAAGTCGAAGTCCTTGTAAACCAACATGAATATGGCTATGCCAAAGCCAATGAACAGTATGATTTTTATGGCAGTTTTCAGTTTTTTGTTCATGCTGGAAAAATTTTCGCAAATATATCATTTTTTATTGCGACTTTTGCATTATGGTTAGACCAAAAAAATATCTAGGACAGCATTTCCTTACCGATGCAAGCATTGCAGCTCGTATTGGCGATGCTTTACAAAATGAATCGAACTTTCCTGTGCTTGAAATTGGGCCGGGAACTGGAATTCTTACAAAGGAACTGATTAGACGAAATTTTTCCAATCTCATTTTGGCGGAAATAGATACAGAGTCTGTTGAATATCTGAAGAAAAATTTGGATACGGCAAAGTTCAACCTGCAAGAAGCCGATTTCCTGAAGATGGATTTGTCAGCCTTGTGCGATTCCGAAATGTGCATTGTGGGCAATTTTCCTTACAATATTTCAAGCCAGATATTTTTCAAGGCATTGGAAAACAGGGAAAAAGTTTCGGAAATCGTCTGCATGATACAGAAGGAGGTTGCCGAACGCATAGCATCGAAGGAGGGTAGCAAGGTTTATGGCATTTTGAGCGTGCTGATGCAATTATATTATAGGTGCGAATATCTTTTTACTGTTCACGAGCATGTTTTCAATCCTCCGCCAAAGGTGAAGTCGGGCGTTGTAAGGTTTGTGCGCTATCGTTCTGCAATTGATGGCGTTGACGAGAAGAAACTTTTTTTAGTAGTAAAGACGGCTTTCAATCAGCGGCGCAAGACCTTGCGCAATTCCTTGAAGTCGATGATTTCTCCCGATACCAACATGACGCACCGTTTCTGGAATCTTCGTCCCGAACAGCTGTCGCCCGAGGATTTTGTTGAATTGACACAACTGATTGACAAAGCTTGATTATTTGTAATTCATTAATTATCCATATATTTGCACCGTAAAACTGAAGAAATTTTGAACCGAACAAAGATATATTTCGTTTCCGATGCGCATTTTGGCGTTGACAGCCAGTTCACTACCAAACAAAGAGAAAAATTTTTCGTAGAGTGGCTGGATGCTATAAAAGTCGATGCCTCAGAACTTTATCTTCTTGGAGATATATTCGATTTTTGGTTCGAGTACAGCTATGTTGTACCGCGAGGATTCGTTATTGTGCTTGCCAAGTTGCGGGAACTTTCGGATGCTGGCGTAAAAATCAAGTATTTCACAGGCAATCACGACATGTGGGTTTTCGACTATCTGCCCAAGGTGATTGGTGCCGAATTGCATACTGTTCCTGAGCTGCGCGAAATTGCTGGGAAAAAGTTTTACATCGCTCATGGTGACGGACTTGGAAAGTACGACCGCAAGTACAATTTGATGAAAGGAATGTTTCATAATCGTTTCTTCCAGTTTATGTTCAAGTGGATACATCCAGATTGGGGATGCCGTTTTGCATTGTGGTGTTCGCACCGCAGTCGCCTGAAGCACGATTTGCCCGAAACACCTGATTATGAAAAGGAATACCTTGTTATGTATTCGCGCGAGGTGTTGAAAAAAGAACATTTTGATTATTTCGTATTCGGGCATCGTCACATCCCTTATCAGTATGCGCTTGATGATAGTTCCTTGTTTACAAACATCGGCGACTGGCTTTTCAATTTTTCGTATGCTGTGTATGATGGTGAAAATATCTCATTGCAGAAACATCAGGTGCGGAATGAAGAATAGCATGCTTTAGTTGTCTGTTGAATTTGCTGTTGATGTTTTTATTTTTTGCGTGCAATATTTTTAAACCATTAGAGTTATATTTGCAAAAAAATATTTTGAAAAAGTATCTTCTGTCCATATTATTCTTGATGGTTGTTTCTTTTTCCTTCGCACAGAAGGAAAGACCAATGAACTTGCCCAAATTGGACGAACAGACATTGCATTTCGGCTATTCGTTGGGGCTTAACACTATGGACTTTATGATTCGTCCGTCTGACAGATTCCTGACACAAGCAATAGATACTATTTATGGAGTTGAGGTCGGTCGTTTTGTGGGCTTCAACATAAATATCATATCAAATTTTAGGATAGCTAAGTATCTGGATTTTAGGTTTACACCTGGATTGGTGTTCGGACAGCGCAATTTGCACTACAAATGCTTGAAGAAGGGTGATATTTGGTGCCATACAATGATGATTGAATCAACCTTTATCGATTTGCCAATCCAGTTCAAATACAAGGCAGCCCGTATCAGCAATTGGCGACCATTTCTGACTGCAGGCGCCTCAGCGCGAATCGATATGGCTTCACAGAAAAAGATAAAGCCCGAGGAGTATCCGAAGATTCGTTTGCGTAGGTTCGATGTTTATTATGAGATTGGTGGTGGTGTGGATTTCTTCCTCGAATACTTTATGTTCGGCATCGAATTGAAGGCTTCGTGGGGCATTTTGAACGATGTTGTATATGATGGCTCTCAATATGCCGACTATTTTAAGCGACTAAATTCCAGGATGTTGATTATCTGCTTCAATTTTGAAGGCGGAAAATTGGATTTTATAAGGAAACATAGAAAATAATGCTTCAGGAAGCCGATTTTATTTTTTATCCGGAACAACTTTACAATAGGACTTTTGTGCTGAAGTCCATATCGCAACAGTTAGGTTGCCGAGAATCTGATATTTCAGCGTATCGTATTGTACGCAAGTCTATTGATGCGAGAAAAGGGGTGAAGTTCAATGTTCGTTTGCAGGTGGCAATGAAAGGCGATGTTTTCCCTGATTTGCGTGGAAACTTTGAATTTCATGATGTTTCAAAATCTCCTGTCGTAACTATAATCGGTGCTGGTCCTGCTGGATATTTTGCTGCCTTGCAGTGCATTATGTCGGGACTGAAACCTGTTGTGTTTGAGCGTGGTAAGTCTGTTGATGAACGCAAGTTTGATATTGCAGCGCTAAATTCGCAGCATATTCTAAATCCAGAATCCAACTATGCCTTTGGTGAGGGCGGTGCTGGTACTTACTCTGACGGAAAATTGTACACTCGAAGCAAAAAGCGTGGCAATGTGACCGAAGTTTTGCAACTTTTGCACTATTTTGGTGCCGACGAGGACATTCTTGTCGAGGCACATCCGCATATCGGAACCGATAGGCTTCATGCTATAATGCGCAACATCAGAAACAAAATACTTGATTGTGGCGGTGAAATACATTTTTCTTCTAAACTGACTGGTATTAAGGTTGTTGTAAACAAAGTGACTTCTGTTGTTATTAATGGTACTGATGAATATCCATGTGAAAATTTAATTCTTGCAACTGGTCATTCTGCTCGCGACATTTACTATATGCTTAATTCCAATGGCATCCAGCTTCGCGAAAAAGGCTTTGCGATGGGTGTGCGCGTTGAGCATCCGCAGGCGTTGATTGACTCTATTCAATATAAATGCAAGGAGCGAGGGAAATATCTTCCTGCTGCATCGTATGCGCTTGTAAAACAAGTGGATGGACGAGGAGTGTATTCGTTCTGCATGTGTCCCGGAGGAAAGATCGTAAGCGCATTGACTGAAGATAAAACCATAGTTGTGAACGGAATGTCAAATTCTAAGCGTAATTCGCCGTATGCCAATTCGGGCATAGTGGTTGAGTTGCGTCCAGAGGATTATGCTTCGTATTCCGAAAATAAAATCTTTTCTGGCTTGGAATTTCAGAAATTGCTTGAAACATTGGCATTTAGGAATGGTGGCGGTGATGTTGTTGCTCCTGCACAAAGGCTTGCCGACTTTGTGTCGGGAAAAATATCGGCAGGACTGCCAAAAGTTTCGTATGAACCAGGTGTGGTTAGCAGTCCTATGCACTTTTGGATGCCTGAATTTTTGTCAAGGCGTTTGCGCGAAGGTTTACGTCAGTTCGACAGGCAGATGCATGGATTTTTGACAAATGAAGCCGTAGTGGTAGGAGTGGAGTCTCGCACGAGCAGCACATTGCAGGTTGTCCGTGATGCAGAATCTATGCGTAGTGTCTCTATTTCAAATCTTTATCCTTGTGGCGAAGGCGCAGGCTATGCCGGAGGAATTGTATCATCCGCAGTTGATGGGATGGAGGTTGTGAAAAGGCTAAAAGGCTGACAGTCTCGCAGTCTAACAGTCTGATAGGCTTGCAATCTGTTATACAGGTCTTCATTTCGACTGGTCTTCTGGTCTTCTTTATGACAGGACTTCCTATTTCATATAGAAGTTTCTTTGCCTTAGGGCTTCGAAAACCATTGCGGAAACGGATGTTGAAACATTCAGTGAATCAATGTATCCCAGCATTGGGATCTTTATCCTGTGGTCGGCATTCTCTATCCATTTTTCTGTAAGTCCTGTGGCTTCGGTGCCAAAGACAAGGGCGGTCTTTCCACGATAATCGTACTTGTGGTAGAATTCTGAGGCACGGAGTTCGGCGGCGTAGCTTGTGATGCCGTTTTCTCGCAACCACTTTATAGTGCTGTCGAAGTCGGTGCTAACCACATTGTTGCTGAATACGCAGCCGAGGCTCGACCTTACCGAGTTAGGATTGTAAATATCGGTATGCGGGTCGCAGATTATGATGCCATCTACTTTTGCAGCGTCGCCAATTCGACATATTGCACCGAGGTTGCCTGGTTTTTCAACGGCTTCGAGGATAATGAACAGAGAGTTGTCTTTTACGGGAAGGTCTGAAAGTTTCTTTTCGGCAATTTCACCTATTATATATAGTCCGCCAGTGGTTTCGCGGTACGAAATCTTTGAGAAAACCTCTTCGCTGACATCGTAAACATCTGCGGTGTTGAATTGCTTGCCTACAAGGAGTTTTACATCTGTTTCGCTGATAATTTCGGGGCAAAAAAGTATTTTTTGGAATTTTATGTTTGCACTAACGGCAAGTTCGGTTTCCTTTTTGCCTTCAATCAGCACAACATTGTCGGCTTTGCGTTCCTTTGATTTCGACTGATATGCTATTATTTTCTTTATCAGCGGGTTCTTTATGCTGGTTATCGTTGTCATTGTGAAAAAAATTAACCTAAAAAGTTTCGGTGAATTAAGAAAGGTTAGTGCTACTCTTAACCTACGCATTGGACGGCTATATTTAGTCGCCGAAGAATGGGAGCGAAACTTGACACAAAGTTAGAAAATTTAATTGACAATGAAATAAAAAAGATGTGATGTTGCTATATAACCCACAAAAACGAATTATTTTTGCAAAAAACATTTTTATGACACACACATCGGAATATCAGTTGGTTGATGCAGGACTTTGGCACGACTATGAACTAATAGATAGCGGTGATTTTGAGAAACTTGAACGCTTTGGAAAATATATCATCCGTCGTCCTGAACCGCAGGCTGTATGGAAAAAGTCCCTTGATGCCGCCGAGTGGAACCATGCCGATGCTTTTTTCTTGCTTGATGTTCTGAATGCTAACGGGGAAAAAGGTCGTTGGACACGAAAGCGCAGTATGCCCGATGAGTGGACTATCGGCTATGAACATAATGATATGAAAATTTCCTTTGTGCTTAAATTCAACACATTCAAGCATATAGGCGTTTTTCCCGAACAGGCCGATAATTGGAATTTCATTTATGATAATGTGAAGCGTATTGCATCGCCAGATTGCAATGTGCTCAATTTGTTTGCTTATACTGGAGGTGCGAGCTTGGCTGCAAGGGCTGCTGGAGCTAAGGTCTATCATGTCGATTCTGTCAGACAGGTGGTGAATTGGGCATCGGAAAACCAAGCAGCGAGCGGACTCGCAGATATTCATTGGGTTGTGGAAGATGCCATGAAATTTGTGAAGCGGGAAATCCGTCGTGGAAACAAGTACAACGGTATTATAATGGATCCGCCAGCCTTTGGTCGTGGACCAGCGGGCGAAAAGTGGATTATCGAGGATTCGATTGACGAACTTGTTGCTTTGTCGGCGCAACTGTTGAAAGACAAGGATTCTTTTTTTATCCTCAACATGTATTCGATGGGATTGTCGGCTTTGGTTTCGGAGAATGTGGTCAAGTCTCACTTCACTGATGTGTCTACTCAATCTGGCGAAATGTTCTTTGCCGACAAGGCAGGGCGGAGGCTTCCTTTAGGTACATTCGTACGTTTTGCAAAGTGAATATCTGTTAATAAATAGACGCAAAATCTTTTTCCTGTTACATTTATATGTTTGTTGTCTGTTGATAAAAAATACTACATGTCAATTACTTTGTGGCATGTAAGTTGTACTTTTGCCATTCAACATAAAGACTTTATGACGAATGATTATGAAACGGAACATAACCTATGCAGTTTTCCTTTTGCTAATGTTTATGCCTATTCTGCATGTGTCTGCGCAGAAAACATATACTGACTTGCGTGACAAGTCGACGTACAAGGTTGTAGAATTTGGCAATAAGTTGTGGATGGCTGAAAACTTACGTTATTTACCATCGGTAAATCCTTCTGGAAATTTGGAGCCAGAAGATTTTTATACGGAGAAATACTATGTGTATGGATATGATGGAAATAGCGTAGAGGAAGCCAAGGCTACTCAAGAATATAAAACTTATGGTGTCCTATATAACATGACGGCAGCCAAGAAAGCGTGTCCCGAAGGATGGCATCTTGCTAAGGATTCCGATTGGAAAAATTTAGAGAAGATTCTTGGTATATCGGGAAATCAATTAAAAGAAATAGGTAATAGGGGCGATGACCAGGGTTCTCGTATGGCCGGTGATACATCTCTATGGATTGTAAAAGGAGATGAGAAAATAAAGAGTGATGTGTTTGGTTCATCAGGATTCATGGCCTTGCCTGGAGGTTTCTTGGGGTCAAATGGAAAATTCATCAGTAAGGGCGCCAAGGCTAGTTTCTGGACAAGTACTGAATATTGTGAAGGCTATTCGTATTTTCGTAGCATAGGAGCCAATAGTAAATCTATTTATCGAAACAAGGATGACGATAGAACGGCAATGTCGGTTCGTTGTGTGAGTGATTACTATTGGTAAACCGATTTTAGAAGTAGAATATGGTATGAAACAAAAAAGGCGAACATTTGTTCGCCTTTTTTGTGGGGTGGAAGAAGGGATTCGAACCCTCGACCCTCGGAACCACAATCCGGTACTCTAACCAGCTGAGCTACATCCACCATTTTGAGACCGCAAAGATACGCTTTTTTTTGATTGGAAAATATTTTTATTCGTTTTTTTCAAAAATATTTTGTCCGTGTTGTAAGCGTTTGATATTTAGCAGCCTATTTCTTTGTTGTTGCTTTCTTTGTTGTTTTTGTAGCCTTTTTTTCAGTAACTTTTTTTTCAGTACTTGCAGATTTCTTGCTTTCCTTGGCTTTTTTCGTTTCGGTAGTCTTTGTTTTCGGCTCCTTTTTTTCCTCTTTCTCTTTTACTGTTTCCTTTTTCTCTTTTGACGTTTTTTCTTTTGTTTTTGATGTAGTATTTTTTGTTGTTTTCTTAGCTGTGACTTTGGGCTCTGATTTTTCCTGAGTCTTTTGCTTCTTAGTCTTGACTTCTATTTCGTCAAAATCGTCATCATCATCGTCAAGGTCATCGTCATCAAAATCATCGTCATCATAGTTGTCATCATCTTCGTCCTCATCATCGTCATCTTCACCATCATCTTCTATACCAGGGCCGAAAGTTTTCTCTTCACCGTACTTTTCGTCAAAATCGTCATCGTCGGATGTTTCTTCCTCAAGTCCTTCTATCTTTTCGGTGCTGAGTTCGCTTTCCTTGATATCTTCATCATCCTCGTCATCGTCAATGTCGGAGTAAACTATTTTTATTTCATCGTTGTTTATTCTTACGAGGTATATCTTGTCCTCGGTTTCGAAAGGCAATGCACTAACAAGAGCTCCGTCCTTGTTTGGATATTGTACGAGCTTGTCAGCGTATCCGTGAGGATATGCGGCCTTTATAAGATCTTTAACTTCTTTGTCAAGTTTGTCGTAGTCCTTGATAACCCTCGGTTTGTTTGTCGTAGCCATTGTTTTTCAGTTAAGTTTTCTGTATATCTTTTCAGCGGTAAAAGTGAAAAAAAAAATTCAACTACAATAAAAAAAATAAAAATTTTTATTTGACTGATAATGTGTTGATTTTTAAGTAATTATGCAAAACGTATGGTCCGTGCTAATAGTGTGTTCTGTTGTTTTTTTAGTTTGTTTATTCTTTTGTACGGCAAAAAAAGGAGAAATCATATTAATTTTACCACTTGAAAAATGTAAATTTTATGCAAATGGATTCGGTTCGCAAGGTCAAAAGTGAAGTATTGCTTCAGAGCTCTAAAAGTTGGAATAATCAGCAGATGCCTGCATATCTGAAAGGCATTCCACAATGCACAATTTTGAAGATAACAGTGCCTCCTCATACGCAATTGCCAAAGCATACTCATCCGATGATGAACGCTGGTGTCGTCGTGAAGGGCGAACTTCATGTTGTTGATTGCGAGGGCAATGAAATTACATTGCACGAAGGCGATCCTGTGCTCGAATGTGTTGACAAATTGCACTATGGCGAGAATCTGACGGACGAAGACACTGTATTGTATATGTTTTATGCAGGTGTAGTGGGGATGGATTTGAGTCGTTAGCTTCGTTATTTAAAAATTCAAATATTCAATGATTTAATGATTTGTAGGGAAAAATATTTGTTTAATTCCGTATAATCATTATCTTTGCAGAAATTTAATAGTTTAATAATATGGAAACACAGAAATACACCTTAAAATTAATTGCCATTGTTACAGTGTTGTTGGTGCTGGCAGTTAGTGGTTGCAAGAAAAAGGAAACCTACATAGTAACTTTTGATGCCAATGGAGGCACAAGAACTATGGCGGAACAGATTTTCAAGGAAGGAGAAGCGCAGTCGCTAACGCGTAATTCATTCACACGCGAAGATTACGTTTTCACCAACTGGAGCATAATGAAGGACGGCAATGGAACAACATACAGCGATGGAGAAACCATAACTGTCACCTTCAATATGACTTTGTATGCACAGTGGAAATGTACGTTGCCAAGTCCAGCGCCAGTCGATTCCGTAATGATAACCTTTGATGCCAATGGCGGAACTGGAGAAATGGCTCCTTTGGTTTTATTGCCTGGGGAAACACGTATGCTTACAACAAATGCTTTCTCAAAGGAAAATCATTGGTTTAAAGGTTGGAATACAGCGACAGACGGAAGTGGTACTGCGTACGCAGATTCTGCTGAAATTACAATAACGGAAAGTATCACTTTGTTTGCCCAGTGGAGTTTGGGCGTGACAGGAAATGCAAACGGACATGATTATGTTGACCTTGGACTTCCGAGCGGCAAGAAATGGGCGACCTGCAATGTCGGTGCTGATTCTCCTATTGAATTCGGCGACTATTATGCATGGGGAGAAATAACGCCTAAGGAAACCTATACTTGGAGTAGTTATCTATGGTGCAATGGCGAAGAATCTACCATAACAAAGTATTCGGATAATCCAAACGAAGGCTACAACGGATTTACTGACAATCTTAGGACTTTGCTGCCCGAAGACGATGCTGCTACCGTAAACTGGGATGCGAGCTGGAGAATGCCTACATATAGTGAAATGTTTGAGCTGAAAACTAATTGCGTAGTAACATGGATAACAAAGAACGGAATAAATGGACGCTTGTTTACAGGACCTAATGGCAACTCTATTTTTCTGCCGGCAGCTGGCAATCGCTACGATAACACAAGTGGTGGAGCTGGGACTTATGGTAGCTATTGGTGCAGTAATTTCACTACAGGTTTTCCGACAGGTGCAAGGATGTTGTTTTTAGATTCGGGTGATTACGTGTTGGAAAATGGCTACCGTTTTGTCGGACAGCAGGTGCGTGCAGTATTGGTGGAGTAGGAGGCTAAAGCCTGTTTCTGTTTTCACGTTTAAGGTTTCAAGTTTGCTTGCGCGAGCTAAAGGTTAACTTCGTTGAGGGCTGTGCCGTTCAATGTCGGGTCACGTTTTAAACGTGACCGTACACAAGAATTTAATAATTTATATCGGTGCAATGCTTTGCGTTAGTTTTATAACAAATTCTCAAAAGAAAAATGTTGTTGTTTAATGATAAAAATGTATTTTTGCGGAAGAAGTATAATGTTATGCCAACGGAAAAAGAGGCCATATTGAAGTCCATAAAAATGTTAGGCACAAAGGTGTTGCCTAATGGGGCAAGCCTTATACTTTTCGGTTCGCGTGCGCGTGGTGATGCTAGGGATGAATCGGACTGGGACTTGCTTATACTGCTTGACGAAAAGGATGTGAATGGTGATATTTTTGGAACATTTGCCTATCCTTTTGTTGAGTTAGGATGGGAATATGGAACATATTTTAGCCCGAAGATATACTCCTATAATGAGTGGGCAAAACGAAAGGGTACTCCATTTTATAACAATGTAAGCAGGGAAGGTGTTGTCTTATGTTGACGGATGAAGAAAGACAGGCATTGGTATTTAACAAGGTGCGCCGTTCCAATGAGACTTGGGCAGAGGCAAAAGGCATAATTGAAAACAAATACTGGTATGCGGCAGCCAACAGGATGTATTATGCTTGTTATTATATGGTTTCTGCTTTGCTTCTAAAGAACGGGCAGAGCGCACACACCCATGGCGGAATTATTGGATTGTTCGGGCTTCATTTCGTTAAAACTGGAATTGTTTCTGCGGAAATTGGCAAGTTTTATAGCGAGTTGTATGAATTGCGGCAGACAGGAGATTATGACGACTGGAAAACTCTTGCGGAATCTGATATTTTGCCTTTGATTCCTAAGGTAGAACAGTTCCTTGTTACTATAGAACGGCTTATAAGAGATTAGTGACAAGAATTTCATCCAATTTATTTTGATATATTTCGCATCTCGACAAAATAGAAACCGCCATTTCGGAAATGTGTGTTTCTATTTGTAATAAATTGTGTTTTAGTGTGTTGTAGCGGAAAAGATGTGTGTCTTTTTTGAAAAATGATAAAATTTTTGCACGATTTGCATTCCTTTTTGTTTAAATTTTTGTCCTTGTTTAAATATCTTAAACATACAAAATTAAGATGAATATGGACAAAACATCATTACACCGAACAATAATTTACGAGAATGATGAAAAACTTGAAACCTCATGGATTGAAGACAATTCAATCTCGCACGAGTTCTCCGATGGAAAAGGTATTATTCAGCTTAAAGGCTCTGTAACCAAAATTGGAGATATGGCGTTCGACGATTGTGCGTTGACTTTGATTATTATTCCTCCAGTGGTAACAAGGATTGGCGAGGCGGCATTCAGGTGGTGCCAAAAACTTGTTTATGTTTCAATCCCCGATTCAGTAACGGAAATCTGCGACCAGGCCTTTATTTATTGTCCCCGACTTAAATTTGTCAAAATTCCCGAGACAGTGACCAGAATTGGCAACTATGCATTTTGCAACTGCATAAGGCTTGCATCTGTGAACATTCCGGCGAAAATTACAAAAATTGGCAATTATACATTCTTCGGATGTGCATTTACATCGATAGACATACCCAAAGCGGTTACTTCAATCGGTCATAATGCGTTTGGAATGTGCAGCAACCTTACATCATTGGTGATACCCGATTCTGTAAAGCATATTTACGGCTGTGCATTTGAATATTGCACCAGTCTTGAGAATGTAACGCTTTCCGAATCGTTGAAGAGAATTCCGTATGGGATGTTTCTTGAATGCAATAATTTGATTTCTATTGAGATACCTGATTCTGTGAAGATAATAGGCGATGGCGCGTTTTCTGGGTGTAGTCGTATGGGTGCGGTAACATTTGGCAAGTTAGTGACAAAAATCGGCTCGGAGGCATTTCTGGATTGCAGCGGGTTGTTTTTGTTCGAGTTGCCCGATTCGGTGACGCAAATTGGTGGAAACGCGTTCGATGGTTGCAGTATGTTGCCACGAAAGGCAAATGAGAAGATTCTGGCGATAAACAAGAATGCAATGCAAGGTTGATTTACGATTTTCGAATTACGATTGACGATTGCTGACAAGATGCAAAAGGATTTACGATTGCCTGGTACAGTCATCTCGGAAGCCTGAGCGCACATGCGATACGGAACGGGGAGCGTTGTAGCGGTCGGCTATCCGTGATCTCCTAAAGGGATTTACGAATTAGAGGAATGTCCGATTTGCATTCCTTTTTTTGCATAAATTTTTCTCAATATACATTTACATATCTCCAAATTTTGTAAATTAGCACCGAAAAATTGTAATCTTGTAGAAAGATGTAAATTATGCGAAGTGTTTAAATATTATTAGAGTAAATAACTTTTTTATTAATTTAAATTTTTAAAATTATGGCTAAATATTTAATGAAAGCAATGACCTTTGGTTGTATTACATTGGACAATGTACAATGTAAAAAAGGAGATGTATTTGTAGTTGAAACATTGGCAAACAGTTGGCCCAATGAGCTAGATGTTGCAAAATCTGTTGGAAAAAAATATTCAAGTAGTTATGGTTCGATTCCCGGATATGGTTGGGATAGACCTGCTCCGGGTAAGATATACCAGAATAGCAGCTGGGAAGTAACGGTATTAGAATATTAAACTAATTTTAAACAAAAAGGAACTTTCAATATGATTTTGGGAGTTCCTTTTATTGTGTTGCCAATACTAAATTATGCGGATGGTTTAAATATATTATTGAAATCAGAGCAAAAATTATAAACTTGCGATGTCATTATCTTCCGATTCTGTTTAACGGACTTCGGCAGAGGAGGGGGAGGATGATGGAAGAATGTTAAATTAGAAGTCGCTTAAAATCTTATGACAGAAACAATATTCAGATGTTACGATACTTCAACTAGAAAAAATGGTATTTCTACAATAGTAGGAAACGGCATTTTTGATTTGATAGGAACGGACGAACCTTGCCAGACTAAAAGTCTCGGATATGTACTTGCAAGGTCTAAAAAAGCTATGGAGAGTTTCCTTAAATGTGTTTATGGAAAAAGGAATAGGATGTTTGCAAAGTTGATGAGTGATAAATATACAATTGATTGTGAATTACTACTTCCTAAGGCTGATGGTAATAGTCTAAGAGCAGACATTGTTATCAATTTTCCACAAAATAAGACCGTGATAATTGTGGAAGCCAAAACAGTGAAAAGCAAATGCAATGCGAAAGAAGCAATATACCAAGGATTGAATTACGCAAAACTAATGCGTGATAATAATCTTATTGATGAAGAAACTTTTGGTAATAAAATTGTTGTCGGGTTGACAAATGATGACGAGTATTTTTCGTTAGACGAAGATTCTTTTGATGACGAGGATTTTTCGTTAGACAAAGAATCTTTCAAATCTTTCAAGGTAATAAAATGGAGCGATATTATAAATTTGTTTGACAATATAGATGATTATTTGGTAATCGATTATAAAAATTATTTGTTGAAAAATTCTAGGTATATGAATTATTATGATGTAGAAGTGCTGTCAATATCAGCAAAGTATTCGATAGAAGGTGTGAAGCAAGTGGGAGTTTATGAGTGTCCTGCAAGTTATAGCACAGGTAAACGCAGACCTTTATATATGGCTTTTCGTGGAGAAGGAGGTCGTGTTGACACCTTATATAAGGTGGCGGAATTAAAGAAGATGCCAATTGAAGGGACTGAGTATGAAAAGATAAAGTTGAATATGAATAAGAATGAACCCGAAATTGTAGCCAAAATTGACAAATATAGGGAAATTGTTCCCCATAATCGTAATGACGAGGAAGTAAAGTGGGTTTTTATACTAGACATTGAGAAATCTATAAAACTTCCAAATCCAGTCGTTTGCGAAAGGAATAACTTGAATGTAGATAAAAGTCATGGTTTGTCTGATTATTTCAGTTCTCCAGAAAAAATTAACAAATATAAAGACGAGGAGGTGGTTGTTTTTAAGACTAAAAAATCTCAAAAAAATAATGATACAGAAAAATGAACTAACTCATAAAGTGTTGCTAAACAGATAATAAACAAAATATTCTCAATATGAGCACCTACATAGTATTGGGACTTTCGACTAGGCGGCGCGAAGATGCGCTAAAGATATACGAGCGCGCCAACGAACTGCTGAAAGAATTGAATACAGAGGAAAGCAAAAAGATTAAGTTCAATTTTGAAGACCCATCACCAGATGGCGAATACGGATTCTGTTTCGATTCGTATAACGGCGATTTGTGTGGCATCGCTTTCGATATTATCACTGATGTTGTCGCTTCGTTTCCCGAAATGATGTTGCACTTCGTGGAGTGTGGTGAAGGTCCAGTGACGACTGAAGGCTTCTCGGAAAATGGTAAGCTGTTTGAGATGGATGCCCCAAAGGATGAAAATGGAAGATACCTTCTGGACGATGGCGAGAGTGTGGTGTATATTTATCCGCTGGAACTACTCACGGAAGCTCTGAACGAATCGCGCTACACTACATACAACCTATGCCACCGATTGCTTTGGCTCAAGGTAAACACACCCGATGATGCGAAATCGTATGTGCTGGAGGAACCCAGCAACGGGCAGAGCGTCAATGTGGGCGACATCGCACGGAAACTTTTCGGCGACATTAAGGAAGCGCACGCAGAAAAATCGGATGGCGGTGCCGACTTCCCCGCTATGGAAAACCAGACACGCCAATGGATGAATGAGGGTGCAGAGAACATCTGCAAGGCATCATTTATGTATAAGGGCAACTACTGCACGGTTGACATTCTGCGGAAAAACGGCGATAGGTGGGATATCTACAAGGTTCAGCCCGAATTTGCCGAAGGGGAGACAAATCCAGAAGTGTTTGCGCCGAGCCTTGCCTATCAGAAATGGGTGCTTACGCAGTGCGGTGTAAAAGTCGGCTATGCTTACCTTATAGGCGAGCAGCAGGGCAAATCCGATTTGCAAAGGCATGTCATCGATATGAATGCTCTGGTTGAAACTGAATATCCCAAAGTCGGAAAGCAAGTGTGGTTGGCATTGCACTATCTTCGCAACAGAAGGTATGGTCCGTTCAACGAACTTCCCGACCCTTGTGAGGAGGGCTGCCCATTCATGGAATATTGTAAGCAAAATGTTAAGCGTCGTTCCTACCAAACGGCAGAAGACTATGTACCATCACCGAAAAAATATGATGAAGATGACGACTTGCCGTTTTGAAAACCTGGAACTATTAAACTTTGAATTTTTGAACTTTAAAATTATAGAAATCTTGTACAGTCGCGGCGCGCCACGACGCAACAAATCCAAAAAACTGAAACCTAGAAACTTAGAAACAATTGTATATGGAACATCTCGCAAAAGGACTCTCAAAATCGCGCTACACGGCATATTGCCAGTGCCCGAAATTATTGTGGCTCAAGGTAAACAAACCTGATGAGGCAACTGAGAACGCAGCCGTGGAAGCTCGTTTCGAGCAGGGCAACAATGTCGGCGACCTTGCTATGGGGCTTTTCGGCGATTTCAAGGAAGCACACGCCGAGAAATCTGATGGCAGACTCGACCTTGCCGCAATGGCAAGCCAGACGCGACAATGGATGAAGGAGGGCGTGGAGAACATCTGCGAGGCTTCGTTTACATACGAGCGAAATCGCGTATTGGAGAATCTGTTTTCCGATTCGGACAGACCGCTTGTAACGGCGTGGAAGGAATCGCATTATTGCGCTGTGGATATACTTAGGAAAAACGGCGACGGCTGGGATATCTACGAGGTAAAAAGTTCAAGTTTTCCGGAATGTGACGG
>JAEEGG010006434.1_pt1 | contig 27552 bp, 20 predicted proteins | sample 9134161 | NCBI WGS metagenome assembly JAEEGG01 (sample SAMN16246543, study PRJNA631951) | gut metagenome | biome: gut microbiome; feature: rumen; material: CR-attached | host: Bos | place: Iran: Karaj | collected 2018-10 | reverse complement strand
CCATCTTGTAGGGATGGAGCACATAAGACCGGATCTGGGAACCCCACTCGATCCTCTTTTTCTGTCCCTCGATCTTGTCCTTCTCCTCCTGCCTCTTTTTCATCGCGATGTCGTATAGTCTGGAGCGGAGAAGCAGCAGGGCCTTCGCCCTGTTCTTCGGTTGGTCGCGGGTCTCGGTGTTCTCGATGAGAATCTCCTCTTCCTTACCGGTGTCTGGGTCTTGATAAAGATAGCGTAAACGCACCCCGGACTCAACTTTGTTGACATTCTGACCGCCATGTCCCCCTGCCCGGAAAGTGTCCCAGGACAATCTTGAAGGATCCACATTCACCTCAATGGTATCATCCACAAGAGGATACACGAAAACCGAGGAGAACGTGGTCTGACGCTTTCCTTGCGCATTGAAAGGGGAAATCCTGACAAGCCGGTGGACTCCATTCTCGGCCTTGAGATAGCCATAAGCATAGTCACCGTCGAACTCTATGGTGACAGACTTGACTCCAGCCTCATCACCGTCCTGTATGTCGGTGACAGTCGCCTTGTAGCCGTTACGCTCACCCCAGCGGAGATACATCCTCATCAGCATGGCGCTCCAATCATTGGCCTCAGTGCCTCCGGCTCCGGAATTGATTGTCAACACTGCTCCCAGGTTGTCGCCTTCCGACCCGAGCATATTCCTCATCTCAAGAGACTCTATGTCCCTCAAAGCCAAGCTGTAAGCTTGGTCAAGCTCATCTGTCTCAGGGGTTATTCCGGTCTCATCATCGCTACTGTCGAGGCTCTCTTTGGCGAACTCGTACAAAACATCAAGATCATCAGTCTCAGAGAAAGCCTTGTCGAATGCGGTAACCCAGGATTTGATGCCATTGAGATTCTTCATGAAGGCCTCCGCCGCTTTGGGATCATTCCAAAAGTCAGGCGACTCCGTCTTTTTCTGAAGAGACGCCACCTGGTTCCTCTTTCCGGGAATATCCAGGCACGACTCAAGAGTTCCAAGGCGCTCTCGTAAGGCTTCAATCTGTTCTTTTGTGGTCATCTGTGAACAATCATTATTCAAAAGGAATACAAAAATAGGCAACTTTGGGCAAATTCGCTATCTTTATAAAAATATTGTTTATTATGAAAAGATTACTTCTCGTCATCTCGCTCCTATTCGGGTCAGCGGTCTTGTCCATCACATACGGGCAAACTCCGGGTTATGTCACCAAGTCCGGAAGAATGGACCGGAACAAACTCAACATCGGCGTGTACCATCTGAGGCCGTATGCCAGAACTGAAGCACATGTGAAGGACCTTGCTGATTGCGGGGTTAACTTCGTCATCTGCATGGACTATGACAAGCCTGCCCTGGATCTTTTCAGCAAATACTCTGTCGGGGCGATTGTCAGTGGAATAGTTCCCGGATGGTGGGGAGGAGACGGCGACAACGCCGGCATGATGAGGGAGAAGAATCCGATATCCAAATATGAGGAAGCCGCGGCCAAGTTCCAGGACCATCCGGCCATTTGGGGAATCGACATTGGTGACGAGCCTTCAGCCCTCGACTTCCCCTACTATGGAGAAGTCCTGCGAAAGGTTGAGAGTTTATTCCCTAACCAATTCGCTTTCATCAACTTATACCCGAACTATGCTTCGGTTTCACAAAACACGGCTGAGCAGACCAAAAGCCAGCTTGGGACAGCGACCTACGCTGAGCATATCGCCAAATACTGCGAAAATGTTCCGGCCGACTACTTATCCTACGACTTTTACTACAAAAACGTCGGAGTGGCCTTGGACTATCAGAATCTGAGGGTTGTCTCCGACGCTTGCCGCTCGACAGGCAGAGACATGTGGGTCACCGTACAAGTCAACAGCTACGACCCAAAGGTCTGGATCACCGGGAATGAGCTCCGTTTCCAGGCTTTCTCAGCTCTGGCCTTTGGCGCTGAAAGCATCACATGGGCCTGCTACACAGCTGGTTGGTGGGACAACCAGGTCCTTGACAAGAATGGCGATAAGACCCAGCAATACGACAAACTCAAAAAGGTCAATGAGGAGCTCCACCTTATCGGCAAGCAATACATGAACTATTCCGGCAAAAGCACTTCCTTCGTAGGCCAGAAATGGGGCGAAACGCTGGACGGGACTGGAGAGAAGCCTGAGGTGGAATACTCAGATAATGTCTTCAGCCATCTGAAACTGACAGACAACAGCCCTATCATTGTCGGGGAGATGGACTCCAGGAACGGATCCGGTGACAAGGCGCTCTTCATCTGCGTCGCTGACGATCCTTTCGATAAGTCTCCGGCAAGGCACACTCTCCGTTTCAAGGCTGATGGCCGTGAGGTGTCGGTGCTTGGAGGTGACGGTTACGTTCCAATGCGCAGGGATGCCAACGGGTGGTACGAGTGCCAGGTCTCCTCATGTCAAGGAGTCCTGATCGAAGCTGTCAAATAACCGGAAATTATTCAGAGACAACCGGTAAGGTCTTCGAAGGGAGATCGGTCTTGATAAGAATTCCCTTCGGATGGGCAGTCTTAAGAACAGGTTTGGAGACGGGAACCATCGTTTCAGACCTTGTCCTTACGCTTGAGCTCGAGGCCTTCGGATAAGTCTTGCCCGCAGCGGTCAAAGCGGCCTTAAGCATAGTCTCCTCCTCGTCTCCGAACTGATATCCGTCAAGCACGTCATCCTCGGCCTTAATGTTTACCGGAATGCCGTCAGGCATAGCCGGATTATTCTTGTTCTTGTCGGCGAATTTACTGACCATCACATAGATACCCCACTTCTTGATGAGTGAGTAATCAGTCGTTGATTGACTTCCAAACACATTTTCGGGAGACATCATGTAACCGGCGCAGTACTTTCCGTAAGTCTGCTCACCGATCAATACGACATCCATGTAAGGTTTGAGACCGACTATCAGACCTTCAGATGCCGAAGCAGAGCCATTCGTCACGATGACATACAGTTTCTTGAGGTCAAGATTGGCATCGGAAATGTCCTGGGTGATATTATAATCAGCATTCTTGTACTCAAACTTAGTGTCGAAATAAGTGTTGAAGTCATCGTCTTTCCAGGCTTCAGTAAGAATGGAGTTGAACACCTCAGTCTGATAGACATCCTTAGCGGCGACATTGGCATAAGGGGCGATAAGGGAGGCAAGCTCACATTCTGTTATGACAAAGCCACCACCGTTGTACCTAAGATCCAAGATCAACTCTTTGACACCATCTGCCTTAAACTTGCGGAAGAAGTCAGGGAGGGTCTCCATGGACTTGATATCGAACGAGTTATACACAAGATAGCCAACTTTCTTCCCTTCGATGTCGAAAGTCTTGCTTAGAAGGACAGGATCTTCCCAATCCTCATTGGCAGTCATGGAAACGGTGACGAGATCCTTAGCTGAAAGGCCTGGTTGGACACCGAGTTTCACCGAAGAAGCGTTGAACAGGTCCATGTAGTTCTTAAGGGTGATGTCAGAACCGTTCAAAGTCCAGATTATGTCTCCCCTCTTAAGGCCCGCCTTTTCAGCAGGTTTCCCTTTAGAGACATAGTTGACGATGAACACAAGGGCTGTTTGATCCCTATCCGCCCACATGCCTGTAAGGTCATATCCGAAAGACTTGGCTGTACCCTCAACGGAACTGGTCATCTCGCCAAGGTTGTTGGTGAGCATAGTCCAATGGTCCACTTCTTTCGTCCCCTGATGGTAACGGATATCATGCACGACATCGATCGGAGCCTTGCAAGTGTCCGGGGAAAGCCTGTCTAGATCATTGGCTATCTCACGGTTCCAAAGATAATAGACGGTAAGGGCATATTGAGCGAAATAATCCGCCTGGCTGATTTCATCAGACGGCTTTACTATGACGGGTCCCGACGGAGTAGGCTCCTCATTAGGGATTTCTTCCTTGTGCCCGCAGGCAGCCACCGCGGCCACCGAAATCATCACTATCGTGAAATAACGAAATACTCTCTTCATACTCGAATTTATGATCGCATTAAGCAAACAACATGCAAATTTAACACATTTCCGGGATTATGAGTATATTTGTGGATATGATCGGTGTTTTCGACTCAGGCGCTGGCGGCCTTTCCGTCTTGAGGGAGATCCTGAAAATCCTTCCTCGGGAGAGGTATATCTACTTCGCTGACAATGCTTTCTGCCCTTATGGAGAGAAGACTCCACAGTTCATTCAGGACAGGGCGAGATTTATCACCGATTATCTTCTTGAGCAAGGTGCCGACATCGTTGTCGTGGCATGCAACACCGCCACAGCAGCGGCGATCTCCACTCTGAGGCAAGAGTATTCAATCAAGTTCATAGGCATGGAACCGGCCGTCAAGCCAGCGGCCTTGAGCTCAGAGAGCGGGGTGATCGGAGTACTGGCCACCGCAGGTACCCTCAAAGGTTCAAAATACCTCAACACCAAGGGAATATACAAGAACGACGCGAGGATTGAGGAAAGGGTCGGACAAGGCTTTGTGGAACTGGTCGAGAGAGGATTGCTGGATGGGCCGGAGGTTGAGGAGACGGTCCGGGCCAGTCTGAAGCCTTTATTGGACGAGGGCGCCGACAGGATTGTCCTCGGGTGCACCCACTACCCTTTCCTTCGTGAAGTCATCCAAAGAATTGCGGGACCCGATGTGGAAGTTATCGATCCCGCCCCGGCTGTAGCCCGTCAACTCCTCAGGGTCATGACCGCCGAGGGGATTGTCCGCAAAGACGCCCTCGAGCCCCTTCCTGACATAAGGCTCGAGGCCTCGGGAGACCCCACTACATCAAACCGTCTTTTACAGAGAATCATAAGCGAGAAATAACAATGCTAAACTATTCCTACTGCTCGGACAAGTACCAGTACACGATGGGAAAGTCCTTCTTCGAGACAGGCCGCAAGGATGTCACCGCCGTCTTCAACATGTTTTACAGAAAAGCCCCGGAGAACAACAACTGGGCTGTGTGCAGCGGCACTGAGGAAGTGATCGAATGCATCCTTAACCTTGGGAAGGCCGAGCCGTCCTTCTTTGAGAAATTCCTGCCCGGAGAGGATTATGCCGAGTTCCGGAAATATCTCTCCACCATGAAGTTCACCGGGAATGTGTGGGCTTTGAGGGAAGGAGAGATAGTATTCCCCAACCAGCCTATCATCATTGTTGAAGCTCCACTTATCGAGGCCCAAGTTCTTGAGACTCCTATGCTGTGCATAATGAATCATCAGATGGCCGTCGCCACAAAGGCCTCCAGAGTCTGCAGGGCCACCAATCATCCTGTCAGCGAGTTCGGATCCCGTAGGGCTCACGGTCCATGGGCGGCCACCTATGGAGCCAAGGCCGCTATAATAGCCGGCTGCGCCAGCACATCGAATATCCTGACCGGAGTGGCCAACGATGTCCCTTCAACCGGCACTATGGCCCACAGTTTCGTGACTTCCTACGGCAGCAGCGTAGAAGGTGAGCACCATGCCTTCGTGGACTACTGCAGGACACACATGGGAGAGAACCTGATCCTCCTAATAGACACCTATGACACCCTTAAATGCGGAGTTCTCAATGCAATACGCTCATTCAGGGAGTGCGGGATCAACGACAATTATGCTCCTGGCTATGGGATACGCCTTGACAGCGGCGACTTGGCTTACCTTTCCCAGAAGGTACGCAAGATTTTGGACAATCATGGGATGAAGAAGTGTAAGATATTCGCCACCAACTCTTTGGATGAATATCTTATCACCGATCTCGAGCGCCAGGGCGCCTGCATCGACTCTTACGGTGTCGGCGATGCGATCGCCACCAGCAAAGCCGCCCCTTGCTTCGGCAACGTTTACAAACTTGTCCAGATTGGAGGAGAACCTGTCCTTAAACGCTCTGAGGACACGATAAAGCTGATCAATCCAGGATTCCAGATCACTTACAGGATTATCAAAAACGATCCTGACCAGGGAGAGATCTACAAGGCAGATGTGACTTGTCTGAGAGGTGATTCCATCGCCCGCAAGATTGAGGCTGGTGAGGAGTTCACCATCTTCGCTGAAGATGACCGTTTCAAGCACAAGACTTTTGAGGCTGGCTCATATTCATGGAGAGCGCTACAGCTGCAAGTGGTCAAAAACGGGGAAGATTGCTCCGAGAAACATTCACTCCAGGACAAGAGGGCCTTCTTCCAAGACACCCTCCACCATTTCAGCCCGTCCGAGAGACGACTCATCAATCCTCACTACTATAAAGTTGATATCTCGGAGGACCTCTACAACACAAAGATCGGGATACTCTCCAGAATCAACGAGGAGATCGCCGCTTTCAAGATAGACTGACAGTCAAAGCCATGAAAATCAAAGGCTTGAAAGTCCCAGACCTCAAAACGATGTCTATCGGGCAGTTCACGGTTGAGGCCGAGAGTTACGACTATAACTACAAAATGGTGTCTGTGGACTATCCGGACATCTTGGCGGAACTTGAGTCTGAGACTTTCAAGGATGTCCTGGATTGTGGTTGCGGGACAGGAGCGATATTGGGGCTGCTCCATGAAAAGCACCCGGATAAATGTTTCACTGGCATTGACTTAACCCCAAAGATGATAGAGGTGGCGAATGGACGAGGCTTGGAATCCGTGCGGTTCGTCGTTGGTGATTGCGAGAATCTTCCTTTTGAGGAAGAGAGTTTTGACACGGTTATTTGCTCTCACAGCTTCCACCATTATCCAACCCCAATAAACTTTTTCCATAGCGTAAAACGGGTACTTCGGCCAGGTGGGCGTTTGATCCTCCGGGATAATACCGGGTCGCTCTGGTTTCTGTTGTTCAACAATCTCGTAGTAATCCCAAGATGGCGTCGCAAGTCCAATCTTGGCGATGTCAAGTTCTATTCTTTAAGAGAAGTCCGAAGGCTCTGCAAGCGTGCGGGGCTGACTATCGGGAAATTGGAAGAGAGGCCTGGGCACAAACTACACTGTGTCGCCAGGAAACCTGACAACATTAACGACTCGCTCCAGCCAGAAAGCGTCGACTCTGTCGAAAGTTGAGACTTCGTCGCTGTCGATGTCAAGGACACCGATGACTTCACCTCCTCTAAAAACAGGGACGACAATCTCGGATTTCGACAAGGAAGAGCAGGCGATGTGGCCCGGAAACTCCTCAACATCAGGAACAACGACAGTGCGGGCATCTTTCCAGGCCGTGCCGCACACTCCCCTGCCGTAACCAATCCTCATACAAGCCACCGACCCTTGGAAAGGCCCTAGGATAAGCTCTTTACCATCAGCTGACGCTCCTCCATGACCATGTCCGCCAGATGTTCCTGACTGATCAGCTTCTCCGACCAGATAGAAACCCGTCCAGAAGAAACCCATCCTTTCTTTCAGAAGGGCGGCCGCATTGGAAAGCCTGGCGACAAAGTCCGGCTCGTCTCCCAGAAGATGCTTAAGATCACTGACCAACCTCGGATAACGGAATATCTTGAGAGGCAAATGGCAATAGCCATCAGGATTCTTCACCAGATAGTCCTGGTGACGGCCATCAGCCTGGTAGAAGTTACGAAGCGGTTCAAGCTCGACAGCCAGAGGCTCGCCGAAACTTTCCCGGACCTCATCGAACACCTTTCGGGCAACGGCAAGATCTTCAGGATCGGAATAATAAACTCCTGTACGATAACGGGTTCCCTCATCCTCTCCTTGCTTGTTGACGCTAAGAGGGTCGATGGCGCAGAAGAAATCCCTAAGGAGCTCGTCCAATGGAAGAGCGTCAGGGTTGTAGATGACACGGACCGTTTCCGCATAGCCTGTGGTGTCTGTGTAAACCTGCTCATAAGTGGGAGACGGTGTGTCACCATTGGCGAAGCCCACCTCTGTGTCCACAACACCCTCTATATTCCTGAAATAATGCTCGGCACCCCAGAAGCAGCCGCCGGCAAGATAAATCTCTTTCATTGGTCAGCCTCCTCTTCTATTGATTCACGCACCGAGCGCAAGTAGTTCCTGCACTGCTCTATCAATTTCTTGGAACGGCTCACAAGGGCTCCGATGTCATCGAGACTCGTCTTCGGATCCTCGACCTTGGCGGCGATTCCCTCCAATTCGGCCATCGCCTTGGCATAATCAAATTTCTCTTCTGGCATATTCGTATTGTGCTATTTTTCAATTAGTTATAGATTATTAGCTTCGTTCAGAATGGCAGTCGGTCCGGATGACATCCGTGACGGTGCCTTTGACGGTGCCGTCGGAGAACATGACCGAGAATCCGTCGCCAGGTTTCACTCCTGAGGAAGAAGTCAGTTTGACTCCATTCGAATCCAGAGCCAGAGTGTAGCCTTTCTCGAGAATCTTGCGAGGATCCCCGGCGGATATTTTCGCTTCCAACATCTCAAGCCGGTGGGACGCTTCCGAGAACCGTATATCGGCGGCATGGATGACATTTTTCCCAAGCAGGTCAAGCCTTGAGAGCATTGCCGTAAAACGACCCGCAAAGGCCAGGCGCAATCTGGTCTCATAAGATGAAATCCGTTGATCCTCAGCGATAAAGCAATCCAGAAACAAGTCCGCTAGGGCGGTCGGAGTCTTCACGAAAGTGTTGGCCACCATGTCCGCCACATGGTAGTCCTTGTCATGGCCGATTGCCGTGAACACCGGAAACGGGCAGTTGGCGATAGCCACCGCCAAGTCATAGTCATCGAAGCAGGCAAGATCCAGATCAGCTCCTCCTCCCCTCATTATCAACACAGCGTCAAATCCCTTTCCGGATTCTTTGATCGCATCCAAGGCCATGATCATGGAGTCAACCGCATGCTCTCCTTGCATCAGCGCCTCGAACAGGTCCACATCGAACACGAAACCATATTCATTCTCAAGGAGATGGCGCCTGAAATCCCTCAAGCCGGCCGCATCCGGGGCGGAGATCACGGCCAAGGAATATGGCAACTCAGGCAAAGCCAACTCTTTCTGCAGATCCATCAGCCCCTCTTTGGTGAGACGCTCGATGGTCAATCTCTTGAGTTTCTCAGCCGCTCCGAGAGTGAGATCGGGATCGACATCATCGATATTCAGCGAGAGGCCGAAAACGGGGTGATAGTTCACCTGAACCCGGAACAACACTTCCATCCCCACTGCAAGCGACGACCCCGTCACACTTCTGAAAAGGGTGTCTATGTAGTTCCAACGGGAGAGCCAAATCGTAGCCCTGACTTTGGCGACCACAGCCCCCCCGTCACTTTGGGACAGTTCCAAGTAACAGTGGCCGTTACGCTTGTGGTTGAGCTCCGATATCTCTGCCCTCACCCACACGCGGCCGGGGATGACATCCTCCACACCCTCCTTAATCAAGGCGGCCAGATCGACAAGCTCCATATATTCCTTTTCCATCCTTCAATCTTAAGAAGTCTCTTACAAAATTAACAAAAATCCACTATCTTTGCATCATGAGGATTTCCGAAGCAAAATTCGCGGGCAGCAGCGTGACAGCGGCGAATAAACCCAGCCGCAAACTTCCTGAATTCGCGTTCATCGGACGCTCGAATGTCGGCAAATCATCACTGATCAACATGCTCTGCGGCAACAGCAAACTCGCGAAAACCTCATCCACCCCCGGAAAGACAAAACTCATCAACCATTTCATAATCAACGACAGCTGGTACTTGGTCGATTTGCCAGGTTACGGCTTCGCCAAAATCTCAAAGACAGAGCGGGAAGGGCTTAGGAAGATGATCAACGACTACATTCGGAACTCTGAGGAGATGGTCACCCTGTTCGTGCTTGTGGATTCCAGGCACGACATCCAGAAGATTGACCAAGAGTTCATCTCCGGCCTCGGAGAGAATGGGATTCCCTTCGCCATCATCTTCACAAAGTGCGACAAGATGGGACCGAATGTACTCAAAGCCCAGATTGAAAGGAATAAGGCCATCCTTTCGGAGCAGTGGGAGGAACTTCCCCAAATGTTTGTGTCCAGCGCCGAGAACAGCCTCGGCAAGGAAGAGATTCTTGATTATATTCAACAATATATATAACAGATCATGTACATCGAGCACAGAATGGAATTGTTCGCATGCAGGGCCTCAAAAGACTTCGCGTGCAAGGTTGTCGAAAGCTTGAACAAAATCGGGGAACGTGATGGGGACAGCTACCATCTCGGCAACTCCGAGGTTACCCAATTCAGCGATGGTGAGTTCGTACCCTCTTTCACTGACAGCGTCAGAGGCGCGACGGTATTCATCGTTCAGTCCACCTTCCCGCCCACAGAGAACCTGATGGAACTCCTTCTGACCATTGATGCCGCTAAAAGAGCTTCCGCCGACAAGGTGATCGCCGTCATACCTTACTTCGGATGGGCTCGCCAGGACCGCAAGGACAAACCGAGAGTCTCCATAGGAGCCAAACTTGTCGCTAATCTGCTCACCGCCGCGGGAGTGGACAGGATAATGACATGTGACCTTCACGCGGATCAGATCCAAGGATTCTTCGATCTTCCGGTTGACCACATCTACGCCAGCAAGGTCTTCATCCCTTATCTGAAATCCCTGAACCTTGAGAATCTCGCTATCGCCGCTCCTGACATGGGAGGCGCGAAGAGGGCAAACGCCTATGCCAAGGAACTGGCCTGCCCCGTCATCATCTGCCACAAGACCCGTGAGAGGGCCAATGTCGTCGGTTCGATGACCGCCATCGGCGATGTTGAAGGCAAGAATATAGTCATCGTGGATGACATGATCGACACCGCCGGGACCCTTACCAAAGCCGCCGATCTCCTTATGGAGAAAGGTGCCGCGAGCGTCAGGGCATGCGCGACCCATCCCGTCCTCTCAGGACCGGCATATGAGAGGATCAATTCGTCCTCACTGAAGGAAGTCTATGTGACCGACACCATTCCTCTGAGGTCCGATGCTGACACATCAAAGATCAAGGTGGTCTCGATGACCTCGACATTCGCCTCGATCATCAATAAAGTCTATAATTACGAGCCTATCAGCACTGAATTCATCTTCTGATCCACGCCATGCGCACACTTCTCGCCGCCATACTCATTCTCGCTATCGCCATCGCCTTGATGTGCGTTGGAATCATTGTGAAAGGACGGTTCCCCGAGACTGAGATAAGCAAGAATGAGAAGATGCGTGAGCTTGGGATCAAATGTATGAACGAGCAGGAGAAAGAGAGAACCAAGTCTTGCTCAAGGGGTTACACAGATGCTTGTACAGGCTGTGAGTTTTACAAAAACTGAACGATATGAGTCTGGTAGCGATTGTGGGAAGGCCGAATGTCGGCAAATCAACCCTGTTCAACCGTCTGGTGGGAATGCGTCAGGCGATAGTGGATGAAACCGCCGGAGTGACACGCGACCGTCACTACGGCAAATGTGAGTGGGAAGGCAAGGAATTCTCCGTGGTGGACACTGGAGGATGGACGAGCAATAGCGACGATGTGTTTGAGGAGGCCATCCGCAAACAGGTTGAGATCGCTATCGAAGAGGCGGACCTGATTCTGTTCATGGTCGAAGCGGCCACCGGAATAACTGATTACGATGCTGAGATAGCGGATCTGCTCCGCCGTAGCGGGAAGCCGGTAGTGCTTTGCGTCAACAAGGTGGACTCCGGAGATAAGATGTACGACACCTACCAGTTCTACAGTCTTGGACTTGGTGAGGTCTGGAGTATCTCAGCGGCCAACGGCAGCGGAACAGGAGACCTTCTGGATGAGATCATCAGAGTTCTCCCTGAGGACACCGTCGCAGAGGATGACCATCCGGAACTTCCTCACATAGCGATAGTTGGGAAGCCGAATGTCGGAAAGTCCTCCCTCACCAACGCACTCTTGGGAGAGGAGAGGAACATTGTCACTCCGGTTGCCGGAACCACCAGGGATTCCATCTCGACCCGTTACAACAAGTACGGACACGATTTCATGCTGGTTGACACCGCCGGAATGAGGCGCAAGAACAAAGTCAACGAAGATCTTGAGTTCTACTCCGTCATGAGGGCGATAAGGGCCATTGAACACGCTGATGTCTGCATCCTGATGATCGATGCCAACGCCGGGATGGAGGCACAGGACATGAGCATTTTCAACCTCATTGTCCGTAACAGGAAAGGTTGTGTGCTGGTGGTGAACAAGTGGGACACAGTCACTAAGGACAGCAACACGATGAAGGAATATGACAAGGCCCTCAGAGCCCGCATCGCTCCTTTCGACGACATTCCCATCATATTCACATCTGTCATCAACAAACAAAGGATCATGGATGTCCTGGATGCCGCCGCCCACGTCCATGAGAACTACTCCCGCAGGATTCCAACAGCCAGGCTCAATGAGGCCATGCTTCCGGAAATCGAGAATTATCCCCCTCCGGCATGGAAGGGTAAATATGTCAAAATCAAATACGTGACCCAGCTGCCTACCAGTTTCCCGGCTTTCGCCTTCTTCTGCAACCTGCCCCAGTATGTGAAAGCTCCTTACAAGAGGTTTCTGGAGAACAGGTTGAGGGACCACTTCGACTTGTTGGGCTGCCCGGTACAAATATTCATAAGAGCCAAATAGCCATGGAAGAGTCTGAAGATAAGAAAACCCAAAGCGAATCCCTCGGCAAATGGATATTGAAGAACCTCCTTGGAGCGGTGGTTTTCTTCGTCATACTCCTTATCGGGGCCCAAATAATCCTCAAGGTTATGACCCACCACGGCCAGACCATTGAGGTGCCCGACCTGACCAGTCTTAGCGTCAACGAGGCGGCCAGAGAGGCCTCAAAGAGCAATCTCAGGGTTGAGGTGATAGACTCCATCTATGTTCGCAGGATGGAGAAAGGGGATGTCTATAGCCAGAATCCCAAAGCGGGGACCATGGTGAAGAAAGGCCGCCGGGTCATGCTCACAATCAACGCCACCAGAGCGAAGAAAGTCAGCATGCCCAATCTCGTAGGCTATTCGATGAGGCAAGCCAAAGCGGAGCTTAACTCCAGAGGTCTCGCTCTCGGGAAGTTAATCTATGTGAGCGACATAGCGACAAACAACGTGCTCCGGCAAATCTACCACAACAGGGAGATCCGGCCAGGCGTTCAGATTGAGACCGGATCGGAAATAGATCTCCAAGTCGGACTCAATCCCGAGGACAACATGACTTATGTCCCCAATGTCAAGGGGATGAAATACTTAAGGGCTGTTGACGCTGTCCATGACAATTCCCTCAACCTCGGGAGAGTGGTCTTCGACAAGACGGTCAAGAACTATTCGGATTCCCTCAACGCCACAGTCTATAAACAGACGCCGGCAGCTTCGAAGAGCCCGCTTCTTATGGGGTCCGATGTGACCCTCCATCTCTCTCTGGACATCAAGGAAAACTACTAGCCGTGGACGAGGAGAGGCTTTACTCCGAACCCGAGGAGACCGTAGAGGACGAGGAACAGGGGATGTTCGAGCATTTCAGGCTCAACGTCGATCCTGGTCAGACTCCTATGCGGGTGGATAAGTTCATGGCCACCCATCTTGAGGATACCTCACGCCACAGGGTTCAGCTAGCCATCAAGGAAGGTTATGTCAAAGTCGGGGATAAAACCGCGAAGGCCAACCTGATCGTCCGCCCCGGTGATGTTATCCGCTTCATGATGCCGTATAGGCGCAGGGGCACTGAGATTATCCCTCAGGATATTCCTTTGGACATAGTTTACGAGGACGATGACTTGCTCGTTGTGAATAAACCGGCCGGGATGGTGGTCCATCCGGGGCATGGCAACTACGACGGTACGCTCGTGAACGCCCTTGCCTTCCACCTGAGTGTAACTACTTCAGAGGCAGCGCCTTTAGCCGCCGAAGACGAAAGGATGGGAGTATTGGTGCATAGGATCGACAAGGACACTTCCGGGCTGCTTGTTGTCGCAAAGAACGATGAGGCCCAAATGGACCTGGCCAAACAGTTTTTTGAACACAGCATCGAGAGGCTCTATGTGGCCGTGGTTTGGGGTAATGTCAAAGATGACGAAGGCACTATCGATGCGGCGATAGGACGGGATCCCAACGACCGGCTACGCTTCAAGGTATATCCAGAAGACGACGAGAGGGCGAAACATGCCGTGACGCACTATAAAGTGCTTGAGCGTTTCGGCTATGTCACTGTGATCCAATGCCGCCTGGAGACCGGGAGGACTCACCAGATCAGGGTACACATGAGCCACATCGGGCATCCCTTATTCAACGACGCCCGCTATGGCGGATCAGAGATCAGGAAAGGCACCATCTACGCCAAGTACCGCCAGTTCATCGAGAACTGTTTCGAGCTTTGTCCCCGACAGGCTCTGCACGCCAAGACTCTCGGCTTCGTCCATCCTAAGACCAAGGAAATAAAAAGATTCGACTCCAACATCCCGGAGGACATGGAGTCGATGATCTCTAAATGGCGTAAATACGTCTCAGTCTGAGGCCTTTCTAAAACATTGGAGGACGGCCACCGCCGAACCCACCTCTGCCAGGACCGCCACCGGGACCACCAGGACCACCCATACCAGGACCCATTCTCATGTTATTTCCCCTCTTGCCGAATGTTCCGAAACGGTAGGTAAGGGCAACGATGACATAACGTCCGAGGGTGTTGCTCCAACGCTCTGTCCTGACACCATTGGATACAGACTCGCTGATAGTCCTGGCCTGGTCGAGAAGGTCATATGCCCTGACGGCCAGCGTGACCCTGTTCTTGAACAGCAGCTTCTGGATATCCAGATTGACGATCACGGTAGGATCGATGGGGGTAGTATAACCAATATACCAGTTGTAACGGGCATCGGTCTTGAAAGTGAAGCCGGCGGGAAGAGTCCAGTTGATGGATCCGTCTATGCTATTGTTCCAAGTCAACACATCGTCAACACCATTTTTCTGCTGCCCTGCCCTGTCCTGATTAATGGAATACTTGGTACTGCTGTAACTAACACGACCACCAGCCATAATCTCCAGATTGTCGCTACGATAGGTGAACCTCAAGCGCTCGGTGAAGGAAGTGGACCTCGTAATGTTCTTCATGAACATAGGGGCCTTCGCGGGATCCGGATAATCAGCCAAGAACTCCTTGAACTTGAAAACACGGTCACTATCAATATACCTGTCCATGCTGACCTCGGCTCCTGAATCGGTGAAGGATGTCGATTGGGAGTAACGGGCGTTGGTCATCGAGAAGATTGAGAAGTTGGACTTCGCTATAGGAGAATTAACAGAGATTCTCGCGCCACCATTGAACGAGTCCGGTCCGTTGTAAGGGATAGAATAAGACACGCCATCCTTGTCAACCCAAATCGCATTGATAATCGGGTTATGGACAAACCCTCCGTTAATGTTAGCCGTCACCGAGGTGAAGGTCTTCCTGTTGGTCATCCTGAACTCTCCATTCATATTATGGTTGAAGTAAGGAACCAATGCGGGGTTACCACTGGAGATAGAACGAGGATTGGAGTTGTCAGGAACTCGCATCAACTGAGTTGTGGAAGGCTGAGAAGAACGGCCGCGATAGAAGAAACGCACATTCGATGTCTCCCCCATGTCATACCAGACCATCGCGGAAGGAGCGAAATTCAGCACTTTCGAGTTATAGACTTCATCATTGGTCTCATTATGTGTCTTCTGAGGCATAAGCGAGAGACCAACCTGGGCGTGCATCTTGTCCTTCTGGTACTGGAGATCAACTCCAGCGCTCTGATTATCGTACCTGTTGAGAATACTGCTTGAGTAAGCCTCGCTCTTCTTCTCTCCGGAAGGGTTGTAAATCAATGAGTTCCCATTAATCAAATTGGAACCGCTGTCGTAAGCGTCCTTAACCGACTCATTGCGACTCCATGAGTAGCTGTAATTGGCAGAAGCGTAGAAACCGCCGCCAAGAGGCTCGGTGTACACAAGTCTTCCGGACAGTGACGAGCCCTTTGAATATTGGTCAATGCGCTGGTTGACAATTCTTTGCGTATCGTCAGACACATTATCCGTCAAGGATTGGTTGAACCCGTCCATCTTGTTGTTGCTGAAATTGAAATTACCCATGAAGGACAGGGTCCTTCCAGGCATTCCAAGGCGCTGACGGAACAGGAGGAAACCGCCCGCGTTCCAGTTGCGGTTATCTCCGGAGTTGCCTGAGAATCCCTTGCTTGTCAGGTTGGAGGTCCCATTCTCAATCCTGTTAGTCTCGAAATCAGAAAACTGGGTGTAATTGCCTCCACCAAAGTTGATGCTGGGCTGGAAAAGGATGGAAGTGTTCTCGGTGAACTTATGATCCAGTCTCATACCGATCCTATGACCATAGTTAGCGGTCGTGTTGAATCCGGGGTCAACGAGTCCGTTGCGAGTGACCAACATACGGTCCTCTCCCAGAGGAGTCTCTTGGACCGTCTTAGTCAAGACATCCCTGTGGGTGTTGTTATAGACGTAGTTACCGCCTATATTCATCTTTTCGTCAAACAAGTCACCGGCACCGTTGAGACCAGTCATGAAGGAGCGGGTGATTCCGGATCCGCCGCCGAAGCCGCCGCCACCGCCACCGCCGCCTCGCATGTTGCCCATCATATTACCGGAAATATCGGTAAAGCCACGGCCATTGGTGTTGTTGGCGTTGAGAATCAAGCTGAAATTGGAATGCTCATTGAAACGGCCTATGAAGGCACCACCCTGATAACGGAAGTCATCATTACCGGCAGTGACAGTTGATTGGGGAAGATCATGTCCGCCTCCAGCCGAGAAATTGCCCATAAGGCCGTTCATCATGCCCTTCTTGACGCTAAGGTCGATGACCTGCTCCTCGTTGCCGTCCTCGATGCCTGTGAACTCGGCCTGCTCAGACTTCTTGCGGACGACCTTGATCTTCTCAATGATCTTGGCTGGGAGGTTCTGGGAAGCTAACTGGGGATCGTCAAGGAAGAAAGTCTTGTTACCAATGGTGATCTTGGAGATTGTCTCACCGTTAGCGGTGATGGTGCCATCATCGCCAACCTCGATGCCCGGGAGTTTCTTCAGAAGATCGACGAGCATGTCATTCTCCGTCGTCTTGAATGACGACGCATTGTATTCGACAGTGTCTTTCTTTATTATGATAGGATTACCTGTCGCGGAGATGCTTGCGGCGTCCAGGACCTCCTTGTCTTCCTCCATCTTGACAGTGCCAAGATCCATGACCGGGGTACGGACCTCAATATCCTTGACATATTCCTTATAACCAAGGAGTTCCGCCTTGAACACGTATTTCCCGTGAGCTACTTTCTCAATCAACACCTTACCATCCGCCGCACTTAACGCATACTTGTAAGGCTTTGTGGCGTTAGGCTTGGTGATAGAGACTGTGGCAAAAGGCACAGGCTCACCATTCTCATCCTTAAGAACGGCGTTCAATGTGCTTGTGCTCTGCGCTGAAGCGATCGAGAACATCGACATCACGCCGACAATGACCGCAAAAAGTTTCGTAAAGTTCATATTATATATTAAAATTCAAACACTAGTTTGACAAGAAGATGGGGTGGCGGTTTAATTCCGATTAAACAAAAATTGATTATTTTACCCTTCCGGGGTTGTCCTTGATGAATTTTTCCCAACTCGTGGCAGATTTCACTCCAGCGAGAGGGCTCGACGTGGAATAGTAATGGCAGAGAGCTATAGCCAATGCGTCAGTGGCGTCCAGATGCTCGGCTTTAATGTCAACCCCAAGAGTCTTGGTGATCATCATAGCGACCTGTTCCTTCGAGGCCGCACCGTTGCCTGTGATGGCTTGCTTTGCCTCTCTCGGAGCATATTCACGGACAATTTCGATCCCATGCTCCATAGCGGCTATCATAGCGGCACCTTGGGCGCGTCCAAGCTTCAGCACCACCTGGGCATTCTTGCCATAGAAAGGCGACTCCAAGGCCATCTCTGTGCCATGATAGGTCTTGCATACCTCACTCACAGTGTCGTAGATCTGGCGTAGCTTCGAATAAGCGTCTTTTTCCTTGCGAAGGTCAAGTACGCCCATGTCAACGAACACTGGCTTCTTGTCAATCACATCGATCACCCCGAAACCAAGCAAGTTGGTTCCGGGGTCGATACCGATGATAGTTGTTTTCTTCATTATGCCGGGTCGATGGCTCAGCCAATCCTGTCGAAGCCCGTATAAGGACGCAGGGCCTCGGGAATGATGATACCATCCTCTGTCTCATTGTCCTCGAGTAGAGCGGCAACCACCCTTGGAAGGGCGAGGGAACTACCGTTCAGAGTGTGGCAAAGCTGAATCTTGCCTTCCTCATCACGGTAGCGCAGGTGGAGACGGTTAGCCTGATAGGTCTCGAAATTGGAGACCGAGGAAATCTCAAGCCAACGGCCCTGGGCTGCTGACCAAAGCTCAAAGTCGTAGGTGATGGCGGAGGTGAAACTCATGTCTCCACCGCACAGGCGAAGAATCCTGTACTTGAGTCCGAGGCTGTTAACAAGTCTCTCAACATGGGCGACCATCTCATCGAGGGCGGCATAGGAGTTCTCCGGCTTCTCGACACGGACAATCTCAACCTTGTCGAATTGGTGCAGCCTATTCAGGCCCCTGACATCCTTTCCGTAAGAGCCTGCCTCGCGGCGGAAACAAGGGGTGTAGGCGGTAAGTTTCTGCGGAACCTGCTCATTTTCAAGGATAACATCCCTGAAAATGTTGGTAACAGGGACCTCGGCGGTCGGGACGAGATAGAAATCATCCAGACCGACATAGTACATCTGGGCCTCCTTGTCAGGAAGCTGGCCGGTGCCGAAACCAGAGGCCGCATTGACCACCACAGGAGGCTCGACCTCCTTGTAACCGGCAGCTGTGTTGAAGTCAAGGAAATAGTTGATCAGAGCCCTCTGGAGCTTGGCACCCTTGCCCTTATAGACAGGGAAACCCGCACCTGTTATCTTGACTCCGAGATCAAAATCGATGATGTCATATTTCTTCGCGAGTTCCCAATGGGGCAGGGCATCCTGCGGCAGGTGGACCTCAGGGCCTCCCATCTTGACAATCTGGTTGTCCTCAGCGCCCTTGCCGGGAATGACAAGATCGCAAGGGATGTTAGGAAGCAAGACTATGGTCTCGTCCAACTCTTTGTTGTTGGCGTCAGCTTTGGCAAGGAGCTCTGATGACTTGTTCTTCAATGCGGTCACTTCCTTCTTGACGTCCTCGGCCTCTTCCCTCTTGCCTTCCTTCATCAGGCCGCCAATCTTGGAGGAGAGCTTCTTCTGCTCTGAAAGCAGGGCGTCACTCTCGGTCTGGAGAGCCCTTCTGTTGGAGTCCAACGAAAGAACCTTTTCTACTATCTCCCTCGCATCGAAATTCTTGATGGCGAGTTTCGCGATGACTCGCTCCGGATCCTCACGGAGCATCTTGAGTGTCAGCATATCTTGAGTGTTTTATATTCTAAACAAAAAAGAGGACCATGTCGAATACTCGAAGCCAGTCCTCTTTTTTCTATCAATCCTCCGAGTCTAGTTCTCAAAAGGGATAACCGAGACGTAGGATTTGTCAGCCTTTTTCTTAGTGAACTTCACTGTCCCGTCAACGAGAGCGTAGAGAGTGTGGTCCTTGCCCATTCCGACATTCTTGTCAGGATTGTGGACAGTACCCCTCTGCCTCACGATGATGTTACCGGCCTTCACGACCTCACCGCCGAATTTCTTGAGACCGAGCCTTTTGGACTGGGACTCACGGCCGTTCTTTGAACTTGATTGTCCTTTCTTGTGTGCCATAATCTGATGATTTTGAAATTAAGCGATAGCGTCGATACGGATCTTGGAAAGCTTCTGGCGATGGCCATTGAGCTTCTGGAAGCCCTTGCGACGGATCTTCTTGAAGACGAGCACTTTGTCAGCCTTCGCCTCGTCATCGAGGACTGTGGCCTTCACGACAGCACCCTTCACATAAGGATTACCGAGCTGGATCTGCCCTTCGGAGTCAATCAGCAGGACTTTGTCGAACTCAACGGTGGCGTCCTTCGCCTCCGGGAGACGGTTCACGAAAATCTCGTTACCGGCCTCGACCTTGAACTGCTGGCCTGCAATGTCAACAATTGCGTACATAAAAACAAAACTTTTTTAAGTTTCAGCCTGAGGCGCGCACGACCCCGCGTGCGTCTTCCGGAGCCTCCGGGCCATAAAATGGACTGCAAAGATAGTGATTTTCAATAATTACACAAAGTTTTTATGATATTTCTAAAAATCAATTCGGATCCTCGATGTCATCATAGATTTTGCTGTAGTAATTGTCATACAGGCTGCTCGCGTTATGTAGAGCCGACTTGTACACCTCCTTATATCCTCCTAAAACATGGAACCTGATGTCCGCAAGGACGGAAGGGTCATTGTAGTCGCTTCGGAAAGTATTCGGTCCTATCACCGGAGGAGTCGTGCCCCAGAAATAGATGTGCACGGTTGATGTCACGTTGTTGAAGCAGAATCCCCAAATACCCGAATCATAAGGCAAGGATTCAAGTCCCGGTCCGAATGTGATCTTATTGATTTTGGAATAACCGAATATGAAGCAAGCGGATCCGGCATTTTTCAAGCTCGGAAGATACAGATGATCAGTAACAACGCTTCCGAAAGAATACCATCCGTTTATAGTCTCCAACTTTGGTAATGAGAAGGTGACATCGGCTAATCCACTAAAAGAAGATTCATTTACAGTCAAAAGGTTAGCCATCTGAACATTCTCAATATTAGAGCAGTTGTAGAAAGCATAATCTTTGACTTCGGTGACACCGGGCATATTGACCTTTCCGACGTTGCTTTCCGAACCTACTGTCTTGAGCATGGACGCGTTTTGGAAAGAAGCGACGCCTATGGATGTCACGCTACTCGGATTGGATAAGAACACGCCCTCAAGTTTGGAGCAACGATAGAAAACCGAATCAGCTATCTCGGTCAAGCCGTTCCCGAGTCGGGAGAAAAGAAGGTTCGAACAACTCTCGAATGCGGCATTGCCGATGCTTGTGGCCCCAGTGGCATAAGCCCGCTGGATTGAGGAGCAGTTCTTGAAAGCCCTCGCACCTATCGTGGTAACGCTTGAGGGAAGAGACACCGCATAAGATCCAGTGCCGCCGTTAACCATACTGGAGCAATCCATGAACGCTTCGTCTCCTATGGTTGTCAGCACATAATTGGGCCCGACAGGGAAGGTCAGCAGGCTTGAAGCGCCTTTGAAAGCACGGTTACCAATCGTGGTAACTTGGCCCGGGAGTGAAACCCAATCCACAGCATAACGATCATGGAAATACTTGGAAGAAAACACATCTTCGGGAATCTTAGTGACGTTACTATCAAAAGAGGCGACCCCGATAGCGATATCAGAATTAAGCTCGATTGAGGACGGGAATGGAACAATTGAGCCAAACTTTGACCGGTCAGATACTATCAATACGAAATCACGAGCATGTTGGGCACCATAATCAACACCAGAAGTCCTCAGTGTAGCGGAAACCGAATTGCTGGCATAGTGATACCAAATCTCATTATTAGCCTGATAAAAGAAGAAATGTTCCCATAGCGCATTCCAATTGGGATAGGACGATGTATAATAAGTTAAACTCCCAGCTCCAGGAATCGCTATCTGGCACGTCTCGGGAATACCTAACTCCGGTGAACCGGAACTGGGGATAGAGAAGAAGGTGTCTTCATTGATCGAAGGAGGTACCGCGGAGGCCATGTTGATTCTTCGCAGTTGTGGACAATTTCTTAAAACACAGGTTCCTATCGTGAGATTTTCCCCACCGCGAATCTCAACAGTGGTCAGATTAGGGCAATCGACAAAGTTCCAGCCACCTAAGGACTCGACAGTAGCCGGAATCATGACAGATTTGAATGTCGCGCTTCTAAAGGACCCATCCTCAATATACTTGACACTGGAAGGTATCGCATATCCATTGGCGACGGCTGCTGAAGCGTATGAGTAAAGTGTGCCATCAGAGTCGATCAAACATCTCCCCTCATCAGCCACAAAATGATTGTCGCCAGTGAATGACACCAAGTTCGAGCAATCTGTAAAAGGATTCAGGGCTATTGTGGTGAGGTTGTCTGGAATACGGACCGTTGTCAAGGGATTATTGCCGAAGCAACTTTGCCCTAAGTTGTTCACAGAATTCGGCATATGGATGAAACTAAGGTTGCAACCATCGAAAGCTTCTGTGTCAATGAATTCCACACTGCTTCCAAACTCCACATTCTCCAGATTGGTACATCCCTTGAAAGCAGAGCTCCCGATTTTTGTTACCCCTTCAGGAATTGAGACCGTCTGGAGGTTGGAACGATTCCGGAACAAACCTTCGGGAATCTCCGTCAAGTTGATGGGGAACTTCAACCATCCGATACCGGGAGCATTGTTATTGTTATTGGGGGCGATATTCTGAATTTGCGAGGCATAGCCCTGATAAGCCTCTGGCAAAATATAGGATGCGGCGGCTCCATCGGTTGTGGTGTACCAGATGGCATAATCAGGCTGCTTCGCCTTGAACCTGTCGGCAAAATAGACCCAGTTCTGTGCGGTCTTGTATTGATCAAGAAGGTCGGAAGGAACGTAGATCGGGCAGTCGTTGGTGTTGGTAACCACGCGGCCACCTCTGCTTTCTACGACTGAACCCGTTCTCTGGATCTTAATCCATTGCAATCCTGTGCAATTCTCGAACGCATGGACATAAATTCTATCAACGTTTGCGGGGATTGTGACATCCTTAAGGCTGGAGCATCCATAAAAGGCGTATGTACTTATGGTATTCAGGCTCTCCGGCAGGATGACGCGACCGATATCATAACCGGCGAACGCATAAGAAGAAATCGATGCCACACCTTCCGGAACTATATATGTGTCGTCAGGGCCAAACCCTGCGGGAGCGAAAGCAAAGACGGCCTTACCCTGGTATGTCAGGTTACCGAAAAGGCAACGGTGATCGTCTGAAGCGAAAGCACCATTGAATGCACGAAGGTTCGGACAATATGTGAACATCGTCTGGGACAGTTCGGTTAAAGACTGAGGCAAGGTAACAGTCTCAAGGTTCGCACACTCAGAGAACGCACGCATTCCGACACTCTGAACGCCCTCAGGGAGAACAAGTTCCCTGATACCAGAGCCCATGAAAGCTTCAAGCCCGATGGAATTGATGTTATCAAAGGACACTTCCTCCAGATTCTCGCAACCTTTGAAAGCGTAACCACCGATAGACACGACAGTAGGGGGCCAGGCAACTGTCTCAAGATTTGTGGCTCCCTCAAAGGCCGCGAAGTCAATCTCGGCTATAGGTGCGGTAAAGCGTATGATTCCGACTCCACCATTATCGGCCGGAGCAACACAGTTTTCATCATCCAGCTCATTACCTGTGGAACTGAGGTATGTCGCATTGTACTGAATCTCCTCACCGTCAGTGGTAGTGTAGTGGATCTCGTTTAACGGAATGTACGAAGCGGGCATCACCCAGCCGGTGCTGGTACCGTTGGCGATGTTCTGGGGATTCTCAATCCTCACATCCACAGGATCGGAGAGATTCCTGAACTTGATCCTGTTCAAGGGGCGGTTGGCGCGCACCTCATAGGTGCCCTCGTAGCCATCGCTCCTTCTCAAAGTCACAGAGTAACCGTTCGGGAGAGCCACGTCGGGAAGTGTGATAATATAGTAGTTCTGTCCCGGCTCAAAGGTGCCGTTAGGAGCCACCACCGTAACCGAAGTCTTGGGGTTGGACAGAGAAAGAACCACTGGGAGGAGGGAGCTATTCAAGCCGAAAGTCGGAGTGCCGGACAAAGCCTCGCCATTCAAACCTCGCAAGGTCATGGACACGATGTCACTTCTGTTCACCTTGAAGAACGCTCCTGAATAGGCTCCCCGGAAAGGAATCGACAGCGACTCGGACCGACCGATCATAGCGGTGAGATTATCTCCGAAAGTACCTGCTACTCCAGTCTGTAAAATCGGGAGCGTCGTCATTATCTGGGCATTACGGGTGACCCCGTTAGGCGCATAAAAGTACGCATTCTCATCGTTAGGGTAAAGTCCCCAAACATAGTCTTTTGAGTCCTCGTCTTCGTTGCTGGTGCCAGTGACGAATGAAATCAGGCCCTTGAACTTGACCATAGTCTCAGGCTCTGTGTTCAAAGATGTGAACACACTCGACTGGCCATCACTGAATATCCTGATCTTGTCGCCGGGACTCCAATAATTCTTACCTTCGCCCTCGTTGTAGGAGGTTCTGGTATCGCTGGTGGCATCAGCGATGCTGGCTGTGACAATAACCTCTTGGAGCTCGGTCTTGCCATCCAAGGCTGATGGCTCCGGATCCTGAAGGTCAAACTCTGCCTTCTGGCAGGAAGCCAAGGAAAAAACTGCGGCCAGCGGCAATAGAGCCACAATGAAACGCATGATAGTTTTTCTCATGATAGTATATTTTAATTATTACCTACGCTGAAGAATTGCTCCGGGAGTCCCCAGGCTTCAACATAATTGGCTACCGCGGTTTCTGAAGGCACCACAAAGCAGCCGTTAGAGTCTCTGAACGTGATCCCAGCGAACGTGCCGGTTGTAGATGTGTCAACAAGCGGAGGATTCTCTCCGGCCATAACTATTCTCGCTAACTGGTGAGCGGTTGTACCTGTACCGGTCGGATATGAGAAGAGCCTGTTGCGCATATCCGTGATATTCGGTCCGATTCCCACAATCCGAAGAAGGCTTCCCCTTCCCAGCGCGCCAATTCCGATAGAAGTGATAGCGGGAAGTGAAATAGTGGTTAGCTTATGGTTGTAGAAACACCTTGTTCCAAGAGTCGTGACTTTTGGAATGTTGAGGGAAGAGATATTATCGCAACCATAAAAAGCGTGACTACCCAGCGAGGTCGCTCTCGGGAGGCTCACGGAAGTTAGGCTGGAACAATTCCTGAACGCGTCATCCCCTACCGTCTGAACGATGGAGAAGTTGACACCCGTGTTAAGGTTGCCGTTGTTGACGCTTTGGAGCGCCGTACAACCGTAGAAGGTGCCGTCTCCGATTGAACGTATGATTTCTCCAGTCGTCACGCTCACAAGCGAAGTGCAGTTCTTGAACGCGTTCGCCCCGATGGAGGTCGCGGCGCAGGACACGGAAGTGAGCGACGTGCAGCCAAGGAAAGCCTCGGCTCCGATTGAAGTCACTCTATGGGAAGGGAATACAGAAAGAAGGTGACAACCGGAGAACGCGCTGGCTCCAATGGTTGTGATGGTTGTCGGCAGAGAGACATAGTCAATGTAGTCGGCGCGTCCGGCGAATAAGCCGTCCGGGATGCTCTCAGGAGCGACATTGAACAGAGCGATCATGATTGTAGCCTCGCCAATTGACTCCGGGACATCGATGATGGGGTCTATTTTCGAATGGGAGGCATCGATGTGAAGTACACTCCAGCCGCGGAAATGCCCGTTAGGCACCGAACCAAAACTTATATCGTAATAGGATTCGGAATCATCATAATTATGATACCAAATCTCCTTGGGGCTTTGGTAGCAAGCGATATGATTTCTCATCTCATACCAGTTCGGTTGGGCAAGATTCTCATTAACGTAGTCATCGACAGTCAGTCCGGGAACCCAGATCTCCAAGTCGTCCGGTGTGTAGGTGAAAACACCTTGGCCCAATGTCGGAACGACCTCGCCTTCAATCCTCATCTTGGTCAGGCTGGAGCAGCCTAAAAACGCGTTGTCGATAATCTCAGTGACAGATTCGGGGATGGTGATTTCGGTGAGGCTAGAGTATCTGAACGCGCCAAGACCGATTTTTTCCAGAGTGCTCGGAAGGATGACCTTTGTGAATTTGGCTCCTTTCATGGCGGTCTTGCCAATTGTCACCACTCCTTCCGGGACCTGGTATTCGCCGGTAGTTGCCGCGAGGGCATACGAGAGCAATTCGCCGTCAGCGTTGATGAGAGCGAGGCCGTCGCTGGACACCATGCTGTTTTCTCCAGTGAAAGATGTCAGGTTATTGCAATCCAGGAAAGGATTCTGCGAAATAGTGCTGAGGCCGGCGGGAATCTCCACTGTGGTTAGAAGATTATTCCGGAAAGCGTTGGCTCCCAAGAATGTCAGGCTTTCCGGCAGGGTGACAGTCTCAAGTTTACAAACCGCGAATGCCTCCGCCATAATCTGTGTGACATTACTACCGAAGGTCACACCCTCAAGATTTGAGCACCCCGCAAACGCATAGGAATTAATAGTTTCCACACTTTCAGGAATGGTGACCTCTTTAATGGTAGTCACGTTCTGGAAGGCATTCCTGGGAATAGTGGTGATGTCATCGCTGCCTGTTACCGTATAGACATCATCACCAAGATCCTGAATCTGAGGGTCTGTGAACACATTCTCCCATGCGATGTCATTTATGTTCGCTCCTTCTGTCAGAGTGACCAGCATTGCGTTGGGAGCGATGATTGGCACGTAACGATCTTCGTAACGATCCCAGAACTGGCTGTTCTTGTAGTGGTGCAGCTTTCCGGCAGGAACATAAATAGGATAAGGACGGGAAGACTCGAAAACCTGGCCCGGGGCTACGGTCTTCAAGGTAGCGTCGCTTTTCGCTATCTTTGCCCAGTTCATATCCCGGCAATTATAGAAAGCATAGGGATAGACATGCGTGACGTTGGCGGGGATTGTCACATCCACAAGGGAGCTTCCCTCAAACGCATAATCATGAATGTACCTCAAGCTTGAAGGGAACACCACATGGCCTATAAGAGTCTCCGCGAAAGCCCATTTCTGGATACGGACCACTCCTTCCGGAATAGTGTAAGTCTCACCTTCAAGGGCACCAGAAGCAAAAACAAGAAGCTCATCGTCCCTGATAAGGCATAAATGGTCATCGGAAGCATATTTCCCATTAAATTCAGTCAAACTGTAGCAATCAAGGAAAGGGTTACCGATAAAAGTACCATAACGGTCATGGCCTATGCTTTCAACTGAGTCAGGAATTGTGATCTCAGTCAGGTTCGCGCAACCTGCGAACGCGTCCGCACCTATCCATTCAAGACCCTCAGGAAGAGTTATCGCCTCAAAAGCACAGTTCCAGAAAGCGCCCTCCTCAATCCGTTTGATATTGCTTCCGAGATTGATGGTGACAAGGTTGGAGCAGCCCAAGAAAGCATTGAACCCAATGTATTCGACCGTCTCCGGAAGGGTAATGGAACTGAGGTTTTCCTTGGCTTGGAATGCCCTCTCATCAATCTCTGTCAGAGGCAACTTGAAACGGACGATTCCGACTCCCCCGTTCTCGTCCGGGCTAATGTTGCCGTCAATCTCGTTGTCGCTTCCAGAAGCGATTGTGTACTCGACAGCCTCGCCGTCGGTGGAGGTGTACCAGATCTCGTTGATGCCCTGAGTGGTGGACTTCACCCAGCCGGTGCTGACGCCGTCGGAGATGTTCTTCGGGTTCTCGATCCTCACGTCAACCGGCTCCGACAGGTTCCTGAACCTGATCCTGTTCAACGGACGGTTCGCCCTCAGCTCGTAGGTGCCCTCGTAGCCGTCGCTCCTGCGAAGAGTGACGGAGTAACCGTTGGGCAAAGCGACATCGGGAAGGGTTATGATGTAGTAGTTCTTATCAGGCTCAAAGGTGCCGTTCGGCGCGGTCACAGTCACCGCCGTCTT
>JAEEGG010006432.1_pt1 | contig 27559 bp, 27 predicted proteins | sample 9134161 | NCBI WGS metagenome assembly JAEEGG01 (sample SAMN16246543, study PRJNA631951) | gut metagenome | biome: gut microbiome; feature: rumen; material: CR-attached | host: Bos | place: Iran: Karaj | collected 2018-10 | reverse complement strand
GGCTGTTCGCCGATTAAAGTGGCACGCGAGCTGGGTTCAGAACGTCGCGAGACAGTTCGGTCCCTATCTGTTGTGGGCGCAGAAGCTTGAGAGGACCTGACTCTAGTACGAGAGGACCGAGTTGGACGAACCTCTGGTGTACCTGTTGTGGCGCCAGCCGCACCGCAGGGTAGCCAAGTTCGGATGAGATAAGCGCTGAAAGCATCTAAGTGCGAAACTCACCTCAAGATGAGGCTTCACTTAAGGGTCGTTAAAGACGATGACGTAGATAGGCCGCAGGTGTAAAGTCAGCAATGGCAAAGCCGAGCGGTACTAATCACCCGACACTTGCTCGATGGACAAGGCATGACGGGGGCTGAGGCCTCCGCGATGCGGAGTCTCCGCAAGACTCGAGGCTTCTTCAGGAGAGCTTTTCTTTTTCCGCCCTTTGTCAAACCCCATGCGTCTCGAGAGCGAGACGGAAAGACATTGCGGTGACAATAGCGTCGGGGCGCACCTCTTCCCATTCCGAACAGAGAAGTTAAGCCCGACCGCGCCGATGGTACTGCCTTGACCGGTGGAAGAGTAGGTCGTCGCCCAATACCACAGCCCCTTCAATACGAAGGGGCTTTTTTTTTTGCTATCAATGATAAATATGCATGCTTGCGCTGGCTGCCGGCAAGTAATTCACACCATACCAGCACATCTGTAAAGCTACGAAGGCCAATATGTGCCATAGAGAGGCAATACTATCTTTGTGACTCGGTATTGCTCTGTAATACAAATAAATAAAGTAAGCACAGCAGGCTATTAGCGCCCATGTTTCTTTTAAATCCCAAGTCCAGAAGTGCCCCCAAGCCACTTCAGCCCAAATGCTTCCTATCAACATTCCTATGATGAACAACGCCATGCCTGCGCGTATAAGAACATCGCTCTGTTGTAATATTTTTTCCTTCTTTTTGAAAATCCATAATAGGCAGAAAATAAATGCAATAAAAAGAATAGTAAACGACAACATATAGAGCGCAACATGTGGCACAAACCAGATGCTTTGCAAGGAGGGCACCAGCTCGCGATGAAACATCTCAGGCTTCAATAACTTGAGATTAAGGAATATAATAGCCATTATCGCAGCCGAAATCAAGATGGTGAGGTAATGTTTCTTTTTTAACATTAGCAGACCGCCCAACAGCAGAAGCCCCATGCCAATATAAATCCACAAGCGCCACGGATGCTTGACTATCAGCAGGGTACATAAATATATATTGTCGCGATGCCGGTATTGACGAAGGTGCAGCGCGTATGGCTTGAGTCGTAGAGGATGTCCTGCTTGAATCTCAATATTTCGCATGGTTACATCGTCTTGAATGGCTAAGGTTGCCGTTATTCGACGCGGTTTCCCAGAAGGATATTTATCTTCTTCTATTTTTCTGATTATCAGTTTGTAAGGGGAAAGTTGCAGTTGTTCGGTGCGAGTGTTGACAACTTGGTTGTTGAAGGCTATGTTGGACAAATCCATCCTCCAGGTCTGTTCGTCGGGTATTCCGTAATAGCCACCAGCTAAGATGGTGAGCAAACCGATATGGAGGATAATATGACCTGCCGTTTCTTTCCAATTTTTTTGTTGTAAAAAATGTATTATCCTTATAATCAAAACGGTAAAAAGATAGGAGACACTTAGCGCCATATACCACGAATGGTAAAAACGGTTCCACCAAGTGACTACGCAGCCCGACCGTTGTTGCGGCACCAAGCCGATAACCAGGCAGCCGGCCAACAGCAGCAGTAATGCACTCATAATGGCTGCATTAGATGTTAGCCAGTCATAGATTCTCCGTGTTTTTGGAAGAATGCTGATAAGATAAGCTGCGAATGCCAGTGTCAGCATAATGATGACATTGACGGGAAAGGCAAACCATTGGAGGTTTATCGGTGTCATGGTGTTGTTCTTTTGGAAAACAAAGATAAAGAATATTGCCGAAGATTTTTGTATTTTTGTTGTTTCTAAAAAAAACAAGATGTCTTTGAAAAGGTTTGCTTTTTTGCTAATGCTGTTGTTTATGTCGCTTTGTGCTACTCATGCGCAAGCCTACATGAACGATGCCTTGCCACCGTCGAAGCGGGCAGCGCTGTTGCTCAAAAAGATGACCTTGGAAGAGAAAGTGGGGCAGTTGTGCCAGTATGCGGCACCAGGCTATTGGCAAGATGAATCGCAGTCGGCCAATATTGATGCCCACGCCGTTAGTCCTGCTGCTCAACATATTATAGAGCAAACACGGGCTGGCCACATCGGTTCGTTTCTCCATACATTATCATTGCAGGAAGCCAATTTCTTGCAACGTCAGGCCCTGCAGTCGCGCCTACGGATTCCCTTGCTGATGGGGATTGACGCTGTGCATGGCAATGCGCTCCACCAGGGTTGTACAGTCTATCCGACCAACATAGGGATGGCTTCCACTTTTAATCCGTCATTGCTTCAGAAAATTGGCGAAGAGACTGCCAACGAAATGAGAGCCACGGGTATGCACTGGACCTTCAGCCCCAATTTGGATGTGGCGCGCGATGCCCGTTGGGGTAGGGTGGGCGAGACTTTCGGCGAGGATAGCTATCTGGTGACATGTATGGGTACGGCATTGGTAAAGGGCTTGCAGGGCGCACATCTGTGCTACGATCATGTGCTGGCATGTGCCAAGCACTTGGTGGCAGGCGGAGAACCTTATGGTGGTATCAATGCTGCTCCGATGGATATGTCGGAACAGACCTTGCGCGAAGTCTATCTGCCTCCCTTTGTGGCTGCCGTTAAAGCCGGTGTCGTTACAGTGATGCCCGCACACCATGAGATTAATGGCATCCCATGTCATGCCAATCGTTACCTTTTGAAAGATGTTTTGCGTAAGGAATTGGGGTTCAAAGGTTTTATAGTCAGCGATTGGATGGATATAGAGAGACTTCATGCAATGCACCATTTTGTGCCATCAGTCGAAATGGCCTACGAGACAGCCTTTAAGGCGGGTGTGGATATGCACATGCAAGGCGATGGCTTCTTTGAGACGATGGTCGCCGCTGTGAAAGAGGGACGCATCAAAGAGTCGCAAATCGATGAGACGGTGCTTAAGATTCTGGACATGAAGTTCTTGTTTGGCTTGTTTGAGAATCCCTACGTGGAAGAGACACCTGTACCTACTTCTCATCGTCAGACAGCTTTAGAGGCTGCACGCCAGTCGTTGGTATTGTTGAAGAATGATGGCCTTTTGCCGTTGCAAAAGTCTGACTATCAGCGTGTCTTTGTGGTTGGCCCTAATGCCAATAGTCAGACAATTTTGGGCGACTGGTCGATGCCGCAGCCCGAGGCGAATGTGAGCACCGTGTATCGAGGTCTGCGCGATTATCTTCCTGATGTAGAGTTGGATACTATGTTTTTTGAAAACAAGATATTTTCAGTTAATGCAGCTGGTATTGAAAAAGCCGCTCAAAAGGCAGCCCAGGCCGATTTGAATATCGTAGTGGTGGGTGAAAATTCACAGCGGTATGAAGCGTATGGCCGTACCTGCGGTGAAAATTGCGACCGTGATAGCTTGAGCCTTCCGGGTATGCAACAGCAATTGCTTGAGGCCGTGTTTGCTTCGGGTAAACCGACGGTGCTGGTGTTGCTCAATGGACGCCCGCTAAGCCTTCCGTGGGCTAAGGAAAATGTATCGGCCATCCTCGAGGCGTGGGAACCTGGCATGATGGGTGGGCAGGCTATTGTGGAGGTACTGTTTGGCGAGGTGAATCCTAGTGGCAAACTGCCGGTGACTATCCCCTATAATGTGGGACAAGTGCCGACCATCTATAATCACAAACATTCGCAGTACTCGCGGCAGTTTGCCATCGGACAAACGGGCTGCCTCTATCCATTTGGTTATGGACTGAGTTATACCACTTTTTCGTATCATGATGGCCAGTTGACGAAAACGGAGATGACGGCAGATGATAGTTGTGAACTGCGGATTTGGGTGACCAATACGGGAGATAGAGAAGGTGCGGAAATTGTACAACTCTATATCCAGGATGAATATGGCTCTGTGACGCGCCCTGTAAAAGAGCTGAAAGGTTTCCAGCGTGTGGATTTAAAAGCAGGGGAGACCCAACAAGTAAAGTTTGTCATCTCTCCCGAAGAGTTGAAATTCTATACGGCTCGCCGACGTTGGGAAGTGGAACCGGGCGATTTTAAGATTATGGTGGGCTCCTCTTCTGCGGATGAGGACTTAACCGTTTTCAAATTGAAGATAAAATAGATTGAGGATGAGAACACTACGACTTTTATTATTGCCTTTGGCGTGGTTGTATGGTGGCGTGGCCGCCTTGCGCCGCTATCTCTATCGTCGTGGTTGGCTTAAATCTTATACACCCTCCATTTCCACCATCTGTATCGGTAATCTGCGGGTGGGTGGAACGGGTAAAACACCTCATACAGAATATATTGCAAGATTCTTATCTCAATCACATAAGTTGGCCATTTTGAGTCGTGGTTATCGTCGCAAGACCACAGGTTTTGTGTTGGCGCAACAGGATGCCACCGCTGCCACGATAGGGGATGAGCCGTTGCAATATTTCCGCAAGTTCCCGTCGGTGACGGTCGCCGTTGACGAGAAACGAGCCGAAGGTATCCAAAAGTTACAGCAGCAATGTCCCAACTTGGAGGTAGTTCTTTTGGATGATGCCTATCAGCATTTGCAAGTTAAAGCAGCGTGCAATATTCTTGTTACGCCGTTTAATGATTTGTATGTCAGCGATTTTCCATTGCCAGCTGGTAACTTGCGCGAATTCCGCAGTGCCGCTCGCTTTGCTGACATCATCGTGGTGTCGAAAACGCCCGCCGATTGCGATGAAAAGCAACGGGATGCAGTGCAGAGAGCTTTATCGCTGAAAGCACATCAGCAACTCTTTTTTACCGCATACGAGTACCAGCCCTTGCAGCCAGTTACTTCTTTGGCCGAGCAGGTACAGCTGACATTCAATGATACCGTGTTGGTGCTGACGGGTATTGCACAGCCAGAGCCATTGTACCAAGAGCTCGAGTCATGCGGATTAAGTGTTGTCCCCATCCGTTTCCCCGATCATCATGCTTTTTCGGCCGCCGACATGGCACACGTTGTCGAGTTGTACCAGCAGAATCACGCCTGTGCTGTCGTCACCACTGAAAAAGATTATATGCGTTTGCGGTCGGCGGAGTTGGAAAATGTGTTATCTTTGTTGCCTGTTTTTGTGGCGCCCATTAGCGTAAAAATATTATTCAATCAGGAAAATCAATTTAATAAAACTATATTGTCTTATGTTACAGAAGATTAAAGAAAGTGCAGATTATATTAGGCCGTTAATGCCCAATCAACCGAAAATAGGAATCATTTTAGGATCCGGTTTGGGTGGCTTGGTCGATGATGTAAAAATTGAGAGAGAGATCTCCTATAAGGAAATTCCTCATTTCTTGTCGTCCACCGTGCAAGGTCATAAGGGAAGTTTGATTTTTGGAAAACTCAACGGCGTGGATGTGCTCATCATGAGCGGCCGTTTCCATTATTACGAAGGTTATGCCTTAAAGGATACCACCTTCCCAATTCATGTGATGAAGGCGTTAGGCGTGAAAACACTTATCATCTCTAATGCGGCTGGTGGCATGAATCCCACTTTCCAGATTGGCGATATTATGTTGATTAAGGATCATATCAATATGTTCGGCACGAACCCCTTGTTGGGCCCCAACAACGATGAGATTGGTCCGCGTTTCCCCGATATGAGCCAGGCTTATTCCAAACGACTGATTAAGATTGCGCTGGAAACGAGTGCTGAACTGAATATTCACGTGCAGCAGGGCGTTTATATGGGCGTTACAGGTCCTTGTTTTGAAACGCCGGCCGAATACCGTATGTACCACATCTCAGGCGCCGACGCCGTGGGTATGTCTACCGTGCCAGAGACTATCACCGCCCGCTACATCGGACTGGAAGTGTTTGCACTCTCAGTAATTACCGACTTGGGCGTGGTAGGGTTGGTAGAGAAAGCTTCTCACGAGGAGGTGCTCGCCGCCGCCCAAGCTGCCGGTCCCCGCATGGTACGACTGGTCAGCGAGATGCTGCCGAAGATGTAATTAATCAATTGGATGATAAATGAAAAGGGTGGCTGAAATCAGTCACCCTTTTTTATTGGCAATGTCGTTTATCGTCTTGCGTTCTTTTGCATCTGTTGCTGCTGCTTGGCCATCTCTTCCAGTTTCAGCTGCCATTTCGATTTCTTTACAGGCTTGGCCATATTGGCTTGCATTTTCTTGTGCAGTTTTTCATCATTTACGGCCATTCTGAATATCCACATCTGGAAGAAGGTAATCAGGTTGACAAGCAGATAATAATAGGTTAGCGCTGACGAGAAGCTGTTGAACATACCCAGGAAAAGAATGGGCATAATGTACATCATTACTCGCATCATCTTCTGTTGGTCGTCGTTACCCGTTGACATCATACGGTTGTTGAGCCATGTGTAGAACAGCGTGGCTGCCGTCATCAGCAACGTGAATAGGCTGACGTGGTCGCCGTAGAAGGGGATGTTGAAACTGAAATCCAAGATGGAGTCGTAAGTCGATAAGTCGTCAGCCCAGAGGAACGGCTGTTGGCGCAATTCGTATGCTGACGGGAAGAAACGGAACATGGCAATCAAGATGGGCATTTGCAGCAGCATGGGCAAACATCCAGCTGCCGGACTGACGCCTGCTCGCTTGTAAAGGGCCATGACCGCCTGTTGTTTTTTCATGGCATCTTCTTGCTTCGGATAGCGTGCATTGATGACCTCGATTTCAGGTTTTAGCACGCGCATACGAGCCGAAGAAAGGTAAGTCTTGTAGGCAACAGGGAAGAGGACTATCTTCACTATGATGGTCAGTATCAGGATGATAATACCATAGCTGATGCCGTAAACTTCCAACCAGTTGAAAATGGGAATAACGGCAAAACGGTTGATCCAGTGTAGTAAGAAGAAACCCCAGCCCAGTGGCACCTGGCGTTCCAGATTCATGTCGTAGCGCTTCAAGAGCTTGTACTGGTTGGGACCCAAATACATCGACATGTTGAAGCCGCTGTTGTTAAGGTCTTTAAGTTGGAAGTCGAGGTTGGCTGTCATCTGTTTCAACAGGTGCTGCTCATTCTTGTCGGGCAGGCTAACTTCCAGTGAACCAGAGCTAAAAGACTCTTTGTCGGCGATGATAGTCGAGGTGAAAAACTGCTGTTTGAAGGAAACCCACTTCAGCTGTGTCAATTCTTTCTTGTCATTCTTCCGTTCATCCAAATTCTTCACCTTGTTCAGATCATCCATAAAATAGATGGATGTGATGTTCTTTTCGTAGTTGTAGTTTTTCTCTACACAATTCAAGTCGGCATTCCAGTTTAGCGTAAACGAGTGCTGGTTGGCGTAGAGATATTTTTCCATGTTCTTGAAGTTAACACGGAAACCAAAGCGGTAATCGTTTGGATTAAAGGTGTATAGGTATTCAATGTAACTGTCGTTGTCCAATGTCTGGCAGGCGGAACCTGTCGAGTCGATGCGGTTGGGATACAGCTTCAAGGATAGTGTTTGCGGTTGGTCGCCTTGCAGTTTGAGTGTGTCGTCCAAGTCGCACAGGAAATAGTAGTCGGCGGTATTGATTTCGCTATAATCCCAGCACTGCAACTTGATATTCATCAGGTTATCGTCCCCGTCAAAGAGCACCAGTGGAAGTTTGGTAGAGTCTTTAGGCGTGTAGCGATAGATGTCTTTCAACTCCACTCGCTTGATATAGCCTCCCTTCTGGGCAAAGGTGTAATAGGCCTTTTCGGTTTCTACTACGTAGTCTTTCTCTTGGGCAATATCGGGTGTGGAGAATTTGTTGGAACGGGGAGTAGGAGCGGGCGTGGCGTCGGCTGCGGCTGCTTGCGGCACATCCTCAAGGGTTGCTGTCGCAGTTGTGTCGGCCACTTGCTGGGCCATCGCTTCCTGCTGGGCTTTCTGCTGCTGCTCCTGGAATTTCTTGGTCTTGGAAGAAGTGTAAAAACTGAATCCTAAGAACAGCCCGAAAATCAGTAATAATCCGATAAGTGTATTCTTGTCCATATAGGTTTTCTGTAAAATTTAGCGGCAAAGATAGTAAAAAAAGAGCTACAATCCCAACCGCTCTTTAAGTGCTTCGGATGAGGAGTATGTCTCTGTGTATGTGATTGATATGGGTGCGTCGGCATTCTCGCTGTGGACAAACATCATCTTCCCCGCATCTAAAAAAGGAATGCGGTTCATCAGCAGCAAAGTCTTCTGATAGTCAAGATGGTTGAGATACTGGTGATGGGCGTCCATCTCAGGCCAACTCTTTTCGATGAGGGCACACAACGGCTTGAAATCGTAGTCTTTAGGAACAAAAAGTTTGCTGATGGCGTGTCGTCCCATGCCGAAATAGAGCAGCAGATTGCTGGCGAGCTGACGCAGTTCGTCCTCCGTCTCATCTCCTGTCACTACCGCAACATTATGCCTTGTCTTGTGCAGGTGCAGCACAGGTGCGTGCTGGCGCAGATAGGCAAGGAGCGTCGCATTGCCGTTATCGGTGGCGATGATGCTGTCGGCTTTGCGTAACTTTTCCACAAACTTAATCCGTTCTCTCCATGCAGGTTCAATCTCCCATAGCATTTCCACGAGGAGCGGAATCAACAGCTTGTCATTGTTGGCCAACTTGCCTATATAATTATGCCCTTTTGTGATAACCTCAAGAAGATCTTCAAATCCATCCAAAGGCGTTGCATCTGAGTTTATTACAGCTGTGTGCAGCCCTGTTTTGTCAGGAATGGACAGATTTGAATGACAAAGGTTTTCTCCGATGTTTTGCAGCGCATTGCGCGTAAAATAAGTCGTGTGCCACGGATTGACAAAGGCTTGTCTGCGGATAGCATCGTTGAGCTTATCAAAATAATGCCGGCTCAATTCATCATCGAGCCGGTTATCTAAGATATTCAGGATTGTTTGTCCTAAAATGTGAAGAGAGTCTGTCAGAGAATTCATTATCGGATAATGAGTTTCTTGGTGCCCACGATACCTTTGTCGTCGGTTACGCGTACCATGTAGATGCCTTTGGCCAAGCCTGCAACGCTGATGTTGGAGGTTTCGTCTGCAAGTTCGCGGCTCATGATTTGTTCACCGACAATGTTATATATAAAGAGTTTTCCATTCTGCATGTTGGGGAAGCTGACGGTGATGTGGTCGGTGGCGGGGTTGGGATATACGCTCAGTTGGCTCTGGCGCACCTCGTATTCGTCGAGGCCGGTATGGTCAACATAGACAAATTCGATGTCATCGATGAACAGGGTGTCTTTGCCTGAGCCGGCGCCAGCGATGGCGTTTGTGGTGAAGGTGATAAGGATGAAGGCTGGCTCCACAGATTTATTCACATAAGTGAATGGAACCGAGATCTCACGCCATTCTTCATCGCCGCGGGTGAAGTTCAAACGGGCGATGGCCATAATCTGATTGGCGCAGTTTATCGAGTCGGTGTTCTCAGGGTCGCGAACATCGTAGTTGCCGTGAATCAACGCACTCATACGGGCTTCTTGCAATGAGTCGGGACAGGTGAATCTGACCCAGAACTTGATAGAGTCGGGGCGGCCAGTGAAGGGTTGGCTCAAGTCGGGATTCTTGGTGCGCGAAATGTTGTAGTTTTCTTTGCTGCTCATTGAGGTTGTGCCCGCACGGATTTGGCCTGTGGTAACGTTGCCGTTGGCCACGAAAGTCATGATCTGTTGGGCAAAAATGTAGCAACTGTATTGTCCTTCTGAACCAGGGCGCACTTCGGTCGAGCGACCGTGTTTGATTTTCAGAGCTGCGGCACAGAGTTGCTCTGTCAGGCTGCCGGCTTGGATATCGCATTTTGCGGTAAGGAATGTGTTCCAGTGGGAAGGTTCTTCATTGTCGTCCCAATTTTCGAAGCCGCCGTTGGGCAGTTGCAACTGGGCGAACATCATGCCGGGAATCAAGGCCAGCAACAAAAGGAAAAATTTCTTCATAATCTTACTGTTAAGTGATTAATGGTTTTCTTTGTGGAGCCGGCGGGAGTCGAACCCGCGTTTCTTTCGTATCTCCTTGATAATCAGGAAGTTATCTGTGTTTTAAAGGGTTATGAATTTGGTTTGGTCAATTTTGGTTGTTTTTTGTCGCGTTTTTGTCGCATTTTTATGGCATTAAAAAACTGCTGTTGAAGCAGTTGTGAGAGTTGGTGAGTTGGTTTGTGTCGCACTTTTTACGGTTGTCAACTTTTGCTTAGCTCGCGGACAATAGAGAGTAATTCCTTGATTTGCGCGTCTTTTTCCTTGATTTGCGCGTCTTTTTCCTTGATTTGCGCGTCTTTTTCCTTGATGCGCTCATCCAATACCTCTATTTGTGCTCGAAGTACATCGGGAGAGTCGCTGTAATATTGGCGGTTGTCCTGGTGGATGGAAGAGTTGTTAATATCTCCGTTCGTTTGGATTTGATTACCAGAATTGTTTTCGGAGATATTTTGGTTTTGAAGCCGCAATTTCGATGTGATTTTTTTTTGACTTACAATGGGTAAATCTTTTTCGCTTTTACACCAGCGTGAAACGGTTTCCCTTGTTACACCAAATAATTTGGCAGCATCTTCCTGTGTCATCCCATGCTGGATAATCATTTTTTTTAATTCTTTTCCGTTCATAATCAATGTTTTAAATTAAAATATCAAAAAAATATCAACAAATGTGATTTTTATTTGATATTTGTATTATCTTTGTCGCACGAAAATAACACAAATGTACTATTGCAATTATACAAAAAATTTTTGAATAAAAAAACACTATGAAAAAAATGCCATTATTAAGCGCAGAGGACGCTATTATTATTGCCAGGAAAACCGGTTACACGGTCAGTTCGGTGCAGGCCCTTCTGAGAGGCAGAAGGCGCAAAAACGCCATGAACAAGAAGGTGTTTGAGATTGCCGCACAGCTTCGCAAGATAAGAAGAGAGGCGGACAGGGCTGCCAAGGTTCAGATTAAGGAACAACTTCAAGCCATTTAGCCATGAAACGAAAGGGGAGACCGTACAAGATTTTCATCAGCGGGCCGGTGAGCGAGCCGATGGCCGACCACGGCTGGATATGGGTGGACAAGAGTTTCAAGGCCACGGAGGCGAAGCTGCTACGCCAGTGGCCACAGGCTGAGTTGTGGAACCCGATGCGGAACTGTCATCCGAGTTGGAGCTGGCTCAGGTGCATGGTGAAGTGTCTGTGCGAATTGCACGGCTGCGATGCGGTGTGCCTGAAGCCTGGTTACCAGCGCAGCCGGGGAAGCCGCACAGAGTTTTTCTTCGCGCGCCTGTGGAAGAAGGACATCCTGCTGGAGGCGGGCGAGTATGTGCACAGGGTTGGGAAGTTAAGAGTTGAGAGTTGAGAGTGAAAATAAAACCTTTATAAGGTGTAAATCAATTATTATTAACCAATCAAAGCCGTGCGAAAAGGCGCATGTTGTGGTGAAAGCCCCATTAAGTTATACAATTAGTTTAAGACGCAAGGTCCCGCCAGCCGTGAGGTTCGCGGGGAACCGGATCGATAGGCCCTTAATCGGATAGAGGGAGGAAATAATGCTTTTTAACCATTGGACTGCTGTTCGTGTTCGCCAATGGAGGTTGGTGCCGGTCCCACGCTAAAGTTCTACAGCCGGCACGTCCATGACAGCCTTAAAGCAAAAAAGCTTCGCGCATTAGCAAGTTCGACTCTTGCCGATCCGACCTGGTTCTGGTACCCCTGCCGCTAATAAGCACGAAATGGCTCGGCAAAGCCACCCCTCCGCCGCCAGCTGGGGAAAGCTGGAAAAAGTAACCGCCCGCAAGGGTTAGCTCCGATAAAGTAGGCCAAGTGGTATCGAATTCCACCGGAGGGGCAAAACAAACTGACAATTAATAATTTATAATTTGCAATTAAGAATGAGTGAGTTGTGGGTGGAGCCCGCATGGGCCGTAAAGAGAGATTTGCCGGCTGCGACGCCGAAGCAGGAGAAGGACAGGGGGAGTGTGCAAGGGATGATGCGCAGGATGTTTCCGGATGTCAAGAGATGGAACCTGTGCATACCTGTGTCGGTGTATGATCTCAAGGGCTTTTATGTGGCCACCTTTGCCAGCGTGCAGGAGTGTGCGCTGGCGTTGGGTTGTTGCCATAATGTTGTCCTGAAGGTGATAAATGGCGGGGGCAAGTCGGCGGGAGGCTTTCAGATAAGGCGTGCGGACATCATCGAGCGCAATGGCGACTGGTTTGTGAAGACGAAGCGAATCGCCTCGCTTGTGCGAGAGCGGGTGAAGACGTCCGTGGCGGTGTCGGTGTACGACCTCAACGGCTTCTATGTGACCACCTATCCTTCGGCGAGGAGCGCGTCGCGGGCGTGTGGTTTGTCGAAATCGGGCGGAAGCGTGTCGTCGATGGTGAGCAACAACGGGAAAAGCAAAGACGGATGCCGGCAGTTGCGCGGGTTCCAGTTCAGAAGGGCCAGACGAATGCCAGGCTCTGACGAGTGGGACAAGAGCCCGATAGCGAAATACAGGGGGCATTATTATTGGAGATACTGGAATCAGACACATAAATAGGAGCAATTATGAAGAAAGTGTATTGGATTGTGATGGCCGTGCTGGTGTTGGCTGCGGCCACGGCAGGGTCGGCTGCGATTGCGCAGCACCGCCACATCAAGAGTCTGAAGAGGCAGGTTGCCGACCAGACAGTGATTATAGACAGTTTGCTGAAGCGCAGAATGACGGTTTTTGATGTGCACATGAATGTGACCGACAAAAGCAAAAACAACATTTACGGGCGCTATAACAAGGGCACAATTACCATCCCGACGCAGAAGACCTATCTGCTGGAGCTGGACAGCGTGAGCATGAAAGCTGTGAACTGATAATTGAAAACTTAAAGTTATGGAAACATTCAAGTTTAAGAAGAATTACAACAACAAGCTGTGCTGCGGGGTGTTCACCACCATCAGGCCGCACAAGCCGAGCAGGAAGCCCGGCGACATAGTGGGCATAGAACTGCTGGAAGAGCGCAACGAGTACAAGGGCAAGGCCAAGATACGCCATATAGCAACGGCAAGGCTGAAGGATATTCCGGAACAGACCTTTGCGGTTGATTGCGGGATGGACAAGAAGCTGTCGATGGAACTGTTCCGCGACATATACAAACCTTACGGACTGGATGCGGACACGATGATGTTTGACATTATTGTGCTGACGCACCACTTTGAGAGTGAGTAATTGGGCAAAACAACAACTAACAACTATTAACCATGCAGGAAAGTCTTTTACAGAAGATATATGATGCGACCAACAACGGGTTGGACATCATACTGTACTATTATCCGCAGGCGCAGGGGTGCGACCAGCGGGGCAAGTTTTTCAAGATCCGCGGCGATGAGAAGACGGCGTCGGCGGCCATGAAGCAGATAAAGGGCGTTTGGAGAGTGACGGACTTCGGTGACGAGGGTACGGCCATGAGCCCGGTGGAGATATGCATGAGGGAGGAGCACCTGGACTTCAGGGAGGCGATGTTCCGTCTGGCCGACAGATACAGTGTGGCCAACGTAATAAGCAAGGAGGTGAACAAGGCGAAGATAGAGCAGCGCGCCGCCACCGACGATGAGCCGGAGGGCAAGTTCTGGTACGAGCTGAACGACAAGATGAGCCCGGAGGAGCTGAAGGTGCTGGGGCCGATGGTGACGCAGGAGACCTGCGACCGCTACTCGTACTATAGTGTGAAATACTACTGCAAGGTGAAGAACCGGAAGGTGACCACCATAAGCAGCACGGATACCTATCCCATATTCATGCGCGACTGTGGCAGCTTCAGGAAGATATACCAGCCGCTGAACCCCGACAAGGCGTTCCGTTTCTTCTATGACGGTGACAAGCCGAAGGACTTCCTGAACGGAATGGCCGAACTGAACAAGGCCTACGAGAAGTATCTGAAAGACCTGGACAAGGAGGATGAGCTGGAGTTTGACGAAGAGAAGGCCCCAGACGGGTCGAAGCCGAAAAAGGTGCGCAAATTGCCTGAGGCCATCCTGTGCAGCGGCGAGCGCGACGCGCTGAATGTGGCCGGTATGGGCTTCTATCCTTTATGGATGAACTCTGAGACGGCCAAACTGGACAGCAAAACCTACAACGATATTATGAAGAAGGTTGAGCGCCTGTATAACATTCCCGACATGGACGACACCGGTGTGCGCAAGGGCAACGAGTTGGCGATGGAGTACATCGACATCTATACGATAGAGCTGCCGGCATGGCTGGCCACCTACCGCGACCATCGGGGACGGCCCAGGAAGGATCTGCGCGATTTTGTGGAGATAAAGCCGAGTGCGTTTGAGTTCAAGGAGCTGATGAGGATTGCGATGCCGTGCAAGTTCTGGGAGAAGACCTATACCAAGACGGGCACCCGGCTGGAGATAAACACGCTGTTCCTTTTGCATTTTCTGAAGGTGAACGGCTTCGGCAAGATTGTGGATCCGAGCAACGATAATGTGACATACGTGCGCATCAGCGATTTCAGGGTAAGGGAGATACGGATTCAGAACATATCGGATTTCATCATCAACTGGGCGCGAGAGCAGAAACTGGATGTGGAGGTGCAGAACCTGATACTGAACAGTGCGAGGGTGAGCAGTAGCGTTTTTGAGAAGATTGACAGTGTGCTGCCCGATTTTACCAACTTCGACTCGCAGAGCCAGACGCTGTTCTTCAACAACAAGGTGGTGAGGGTGACTGCCGGCAGCGTGGAAGAGAGTAGGGGCGGCCTCGACGGCAGGTATGCCTGGGACAAGTCGATATGCAAACATGATTTCAAGCGAATAGAGCCGGCTTTTACGGCAGAGTGGAATGCCGAGTCGGATTGCTACCGGCTGAAGATAAACCACACCAGGAGCCACTATTTCCGTTTCCTTATCAACGCCAGCCGCATATACTGGCAGGAGGAGTTTGTGAACCGTATAAGCGGCGACGAGGCCGAGGACAAACGTTTTATGGACGAATACCACTGGGCTATCACATCGCCGAGGCTGACCGAGGAGGAACAGGTGGAGCAGGTGCAGCACTTGCTGAACAAGATGTTCTGCATAGGTTATCTGCTTCACTCGTACAAGAGCTTCAGCAAGGCGTGGGGCGTATGGGTGATGGAGAACAAGATAACCGAGGAGGATGAGAGCAGCGGTGGCAGCGGCAAGACCTTCATGCTGCGGTTTCTCAACCGTTTCAAAAACATGGAGATGCTGAACGGGCGAGACAAGAAGCTGACGGAGAACAACTTCTTTATGGACCGTGTGACCGAGAGCACCGACCTGCTGCTGATTGACGATGCTACGAAGTATTTCAACTTCAACTACTTCTATTCGATGCTGACCGACAATATGGTGGTTAACTACAAGAATGCCAGGAGTAAGGAGATTGCGTTCGCAGATTCGCCGAAGATAGTGATTACGAGCAACTTTCCGCCGCCATCGAACGACGGCAGTACGGCGCGACGCATCCTGACCTGCGTGTTCAGCGACTATTACCACAAGGCCACCGATGACAACGAGTATCTGAAGACGATGCGAATAGCTGACGATTTCGGCTACGATCTGCACAACGAGGCGTATCCATGGGAGGCGTGGAACGAGGATTACAATTTTTGTATCGACTGCCTGCAGTTCTATCTGCAGACACTGCCGCACAACTCGATGGTGGAACCGCCGATGGAGAACGTGGACAAGCGAATGCGCAACCAGCTCATGGGTGATGAGTTCAGGGAGTGGGCCGAGGTATTCTTCAGCATCGGCAGCAACAATCTCGACAGGTTGCTGTGCAAGCAGGACATCAAGGACGAGTTCGACCCGAAGCACAAGTATTCATCGAAGGGCTTTACTTCGCGCCTTAGGGCATTCTGCAAGAACACGGACTATATTGAGTGTCTCAATCCGGAAGACTGCCTTGGGTATGACCCGCACGGCAAGCGTATCATCAGGAAGCGCGACGGTGAGGTTAGGGAGTATGTGTATCTGAAAACGCACGATGCGGAGATAAACAACGAAATATAAGGGGGATTTGCCGTAACCTGCAAGGAGACCTTTCTCCACCGCCGGCCGCATTTGATTGTGGCCGGCATTTTTTTGCCTTTTTCGGCGTTCAAAAATTAACAAATCGACCCCTTTCACCCCCTGATATGAATTTATGGGAAAAAATGTGTAACTCTGTAACCGTCTGAAAGCGAAACATTAAATAATTGTTATATTTTCTTTATCTTCAGAGAAATAGAAAAAATAAAATAGAGGTTACAGATAGGGTTACACATCGGTTACAGATTGGTTACACATTTTTGGCGATTTGTGGTCCAAACACCCCAAAAAGAGGCAAAACACACACATTTTTGCGGTTACAGATTTGTAACCCGATTTGTTACCCTACTTCAAAAAAAGTGTTACCTTTGATAGTCAGTTATTTATGTTTAAAAATAGTGCGGTTACACATTTACACATTTTTTCCCGACTATTCAGTCGGCAGTGGAAAAGTAGAGAGGAAAACGGAGTCAAAAATTAACAAATGAACAGAAGAAAGGATTTTATCAACAAAATATTTGAACTATCACTTTAAATAATCATATTTTACTATCTTTGTATCATTGAAATATGTCGAAAGCAAAGTTATATAGAATCACCATCAAGGTGCATCCAGCGGTATGGAGGTACATAGACAACAACTACCCTGTGAAGAAGGGTGCGTACGACCTGTCGCGCTCGGTGTACTACTATCTGGTGACGGCGATGCTGTACCAGAGCAGGGTGCGGATGCCGTCGCAGCTGTGCCGGAAGTATGAGGAGTACAAGCCGATGACGGTGATGATCACGGAGTTTGACTTCTACCATTACGGGTTCCAAAGCAGTGAGCTGCAGCAGTGCCGGCTGAGCAGGAACATCCTTCATCTGATAGTTGACGATGCGTGCAGGCGTATCGCCCAGGCGCGTGTTGTGTTCGGGGTGCCTGTGACGACGGCCATAGATCACTATCTGATAGACAACGGTTATGAGGAAGGCGAGCTGGATGCCGAATACCTGCGCAGTGTCTATAAGCGAAAATACCGCGGTTACGAGCAGGAACTGGAAACGTGGTTTCGCAATGCTGTGACGGATTGGGGCTATAATGACGAGAAATTTGAAAAAAAACATGTTGGAATTTTTCCAAACCATTTTAAAGCGTAGAAAAGATGGAAGATTTGACGAGAAAATCCGCAGGGTGCGGTAATATGACCGGCTATGCCGGCTTATGGATAGCCAATGACTATGAGGTTGAGGATGTTAAGGAACGGGAGCCCGGATGCCGTGAAGTTGTGTTCAAGAGCTCTAGGGACTGGGGCAGGGTTGACGCAAAGAACATCTATATGTCTGATACGCCGGCTGACGGTGCGCGCCAGCTGGAGGTTACCTGCCAGTTCAGATGCACGCCCGACCAGGTTGACTATTATCTTAACGCCCTCTCGATGCACAGGTTCCTGTTGAAGCTGAAGGACAGGAACGGCAACCTGTGGCTTGCGGGCGACAAGGAGCAGCCGCTTCATTTTGAGTACAGTCATGTTGGCGAGACTGGTGGCGGCGGGGTGCACGAGTACCAGCTGCGGTTCTTCAGGCAGACCAACCTGCCACTTTACAAGCTTTTTCCTTGATTTGTTCCAAAGCGACCCGCAGCGGGTTGCTATCTTTGCCGCAAACGACAGACAGTTATGGCAAAGAACACAATCTTTTTCAATGTGGCGTCGCGCACTGACGAGCGCGCCGTGATAGACATCGACGGCGTTATTGGCGGCTGGGATTGGGAAACCTGGGAGAGGGTTAACACCGGCAAAATCATCCGTAAGGCTTTGCGCGAGCTGAAGAATACCAAAGAGATAGAGGTTCGCATCAGCAGCATTGGCGGCGATGTGGACCAGGCGCTGCAGATCCACGATGCACTGAGGGATCATCCGGCGCATATCACTACCATTGTGACGGGGTTCTGCGCATCGGCGGCCACTATTATCGCTCTTGCCGGTGACGACAGGCTGATAAGCCGTAACGCACTGTACCTTATTCACAAGTGTTCGTCCTCGACCAGCGGCAACGAGCACGATCTGGAGATGGAACTCGAAAGCCAGAAGACCGTGAACGAGGTGATGCTGGATATGTACCGGCAGGTGAACAAGAAGAGTGAGCAGGATCTGCTGGACCTGTTTAACTATGACAACGGGCACGGCAAGTGGATTACGGCGCAGGAGGCCGTGAATTTCGGATTCTGCACCGACATGGTGAGGCCCGGGGGCGCATCGACAGCCAAGGCCGCCATGGTTGACGACAGCCTGCTGGCCAAGCTACAGTATCCGCAAATACCTGAAGAGATTGCTAACGAAAACAATACGGACATGAATATCATTGACAAGGCGCGTGAACTGTTCGCGCCCAAAACAGCAGTGGAACCAATTATTAACCAAAAGCAAAACGAGATGAAGAAACTGAATGTTTGTTTTGCCCTTTTGGCCGCATTACTTTTTGCGGAAGCCGACAAGGAGTATAACGACCAAGAAGGGCTGACTCTCTCTGACGACCAGTTGGGCAAGTTGGAGAAGGAGCTTTCGGATTACGATGATCTGAAAGAGCAGTACAACCAGATGAAAGCGGCCAAGGAGCAGCTGGAGTCTGAGAAGAGCGCGTTGGAGACTTCCAACCGAACCCTCACCGCCGAACGTGACGAATACAAGGCCAAATGGGAGGCTGCCCCGGCACCCACCACGAAGGTTGACGGATCCGACAACACAGGCGACAATTTTGACGTGACCGACAATGCAACTTACGAGCAGCTTGAAAAGCTCATTTAATTGTAAAACCTTAAAAACAAAAGTATTATGGCAAGTGTATTGACTACTACCCAAATTGTGTCCGAGTACGGACAGTATTACATCAATGAGGGGCAGAACAAGAAGCGTTTGATCCGCGCTTTGCAGCAAATGCCGCAAACGCTGGAGAAACATGCCGTTCACATCCGCACAACCGAAACCCGCTATCGCATGGCGAACTTCAAAACCGGTTCGGTTCTGCAGCCCTTCACCACAGAGTTCAATCCCATCAGCAATGTTGAGTTCATCCCGAACCAGATTGACCTGCAGAAAATCAAAGTGAATGTGAGATTCACCCCCGATGAAATCGAGGACATGTGGCTCGGCTTCATGAGCGGCAACACTACCCGCAACAAGAAGGACTGGCCCATCGTTCGCTTCCTGATGGAAGAGTACATCGCCAAACAAATCGGCGAGGACCGTGAGTTGAAGATGGTGTACAAGGGTGTTCGCGACAATAGCGGCAGCACCCCCGCCACCTGCCTGGATGGTATCCAGAAGCTGTTGAAAGACGGCGCGCAGAAGAGCGAGTATCCCATCAACGTGATCAGCGGCATCGGCCAGCTTGATGCTGACAGCATCTTTGACCAGATTGAGGCCTTTGACGAGAGTCTGCCGGATCTGTACCGCACTCATCCCGTCACCATCTTCGTAAGTCCGAAATGGTTTCGTGCCTTCATGAAGGATCGCCGTGCGCAAACCTTCTACCAGCTGCGTAACGAGAACGACCTTGACACCGCCATCGACTTTACCGGCGGACGTCACCGTCTGGCAGCTCTTCCCAGCATGGAAGGCACCGACGACCTGTGGGCCACGGTTAACGACAACCTCCTGTGGCTGACCATCCGCGACATGAACACCTCTTCGGCAGACATGCAGGCCATTCACTACAATGTGGATGTGATGCTTGACTGGTGGGAAGGTATCGGCTTCGGCTGCAACCAGATGGTATGGGCTGCTGCTGAAGTGGTAGGCGCTTCTGCTGTTGACACTGCCAGCCCTACTGACGGAATCATCGCCCGCAGCATCTACCCGCAGGTAAAGGCCGCCACCAATGTTGACCACGAGAGCGCAAAGGTTACCGGTAGCGTACTGGGCGATCTGCCTGACAGTGCAGTGGTTAAAGTGGCCTACGGCACCACAACCTCTCTGGGTAGCACATCTTCAGCGCTTACGGCCACCAACGGCAAGTACACAGCCGAACTCGGTTCGCTGAGCGCATCGACGAAGTACTACTACCGTCTTGAGGTGACCATTGGCACCGACAAGTATGTTTCGGGAATGATGGACTTCACCACCGAAGCTGCTCCAGCACAAGGAGGCGGCGGCGAAGCGTAGCCGGAACCCGCAATAAGTAGGGGCGGATGACATTCGCCCCCTACTTTTCCAAAAAACAAAAGAATATTAACCATTTAAAAATTTTGAATTATGCCTGAAAATATGAATTGTCCCGCATGTCTCGAAGATCTGTACAGACCGAGTGCGTGCGAAAAAACTTTGGGCGGCATGGTGACCGAGTTCCTGTACGGTTTCAAAGACGATGTGGATCATTGGCCGGCAAAGGCCGCCGTGGTTGAAGGTTTGCCTATGACCGTTTATGTCCATACCGACCTCGGAGAAAATCTTACGATGAAGGGCGGCAAGCGCCTGTTCCGCATCCAAGTGAAGAAGGCCAGCGCAGAGCTGAAGTACGAACTTCAGGGCGAAAGCGGTGCCCGTTCGTTCAAGACCACCCTGGAATGCAACATCCCCGGTTTCCGTTCCGCTATTCTCGGATTCCTTTCGGCTACCGCCAACCATGAACTCGTTATCCTGGCCAAGACCCGCAGCGGCGAGTGGCATCTGCTGGGTGACGAAGATGAAGGCGTTGAATACGACAGCGCAACCGCCAACAGCGGCAAGGCCGGCACTGACGCCAACGGAGCCGATGTGACTTTCAGCACTGAGTGTGCAGCGCCCACGGTTTACCTTGGTGAAATATCGCACTTGATGAATGTAAGCGGTACACCAGCCGTCATCGGAACTGTTACAGAAACTGTTTCCAGCAACAAGGCCATATTGAGCGCCATTGTTACCGACAACAACAGCAATGTGGCCAAAGTTGGTTTTCGTTACAAGAAAGAAGGCACCAAGACATGGAAGACCCTTGATGTGAATTCTCACACCAGCGGAACGGCCTTTACCGCGGAAACGGAAACCTTGGATGCCGGAGACTATCTGTACTACGCCTTTATGGTTTCCGACGGCAATATGGTTACAACGGAGACCTATTCGTTCAACAATCCTTCTTAGAGATTGTGCTTTTTGTTGTTATGAAGGGCGGCGCCTATTGCCAGGCACCGCCCTTTATTGTTCCAAAGCGTTCGGAGGTGGTGGAGTATCTTTGCACTGAAACACTACACGGAAGAGGACAAATAGAATATGAATCTTGATGCGCTGAATCTTGGATTGTTGCCAGTTGAAATGACAGGAAGGTACAACCTGCCAGTGGTGAAGTCGGATGCCGTGCCAGGTGCTGACAGTCTCATCCCGTTTAACAGGGCAAAGAGGTGCATCCGCAGGGATGTGGGTGTGCATTTCTTTATAGACGACTACCAGTTTGAGCGAGTATGGCGTTCGCCACAACTCTATGTGGAGCAGCTGCGGAAATACCGCTTCGTGTGCGCTCCCGATTTCAGCCTCTACTTGGATATGCCGATGGCGGCCAAGATCTGGAACGTGTATCGCAGCCGGCTCATCACCGCCTACTGGCAGAGCAAGGGGCTGAAGGTAGTGCCAGTGCTGCAGTGGGCGGAGCCAGCCACGTGGGAGTTCTGTTTTGAGGGTATCACACCAGGCGGAACGGTGGCGGTGAGCACTTTGGGAGCGGCCAAACACCGTCTTTCCCGTCAGATATGGAATGCCGGCATGAAAGAGGCCGTCAGGCAGTTGCATCCGGATACGGTTCTGCTGTACGGCACTCCCATTGACTTTGACTTCGGAAAGATCAATGTGATGCATTACACGAACGAGGTAATAGAAAGGAGGAAAAGTTATGGGCGGTAGAGGGGCGTTCAGAGATTATAAGGCGGCAAGGCATTCTGGTTTAATCATTTTAGCAGGAATCTTCAAATCGGACTTCGGCAAAAAGAGGGACAGTGTCCTTTCTGATATAAAGAACCAATTCAAAGAACCTGTTAACAAGACTATTGTGACGGCTGATGGCAAAAAGCGAAAAATTGAAGTTGGGACAAACAGTGACAGTAGAACTCATCTTGCATATAACATTGTTGATAGAAAGGCGATGAACTCTGAAGACGCTTCAAAATTGCGTTCACTATTCAGAAACTCTTCATTTGTTGATGGTTCACCATTGAAACATGCAAGAGACGATAATTATGAGCATTTTTACTATTTCAAGGCGAAAGGCAGAAGCCTTTACTTTCATGTTGGTGAAGGTGTTAGCAAAAGTGGAGCAAAATATTATAGGTTATATGCAATTACAAAAACATTATAGGAGCATTATCAGAGGCGGTCCTGCCACCTTTCAAATGCTCCTATAGGATCGTCCGAAAACGATACTGCAAAAATACAAAAAATAGAATATGAACGAACTGCAACAATGGATTGACAATCCCGACCGCGACTATGCCGAAGGCGTGGCAATGTTTGCGCAGTACAGCAAAAACAAGGCACTGGTACGCTATTTCCAGACCGGAACGGCACGCTTCCGTATGGGGAAACTGGTGTATGAGATGGGGAAGGTGGCGAAAACGGTGGCAGATGAAAAGGCGAATAAATGGGCAAATACACAGCCATCTGCACCACATCACGCGGCATCAACGCCCAGTGAACCAGCGCATTTCAAAGGGCAGATAAAGAACCTGGTCATTCCCGATTTCATTCTTGCCGCCAAGAAGGAGGTGGCCACCCTATACGCCCTCATCGACAAGCGGCACCGGGAACTGTATGACCTTGGCACCTCCAATGCCGATGATGTGGTGCGTCATCGGAAACGCATCCTTGATGGGCGCAAGCCCGCCATCGAGAGAGCTGACCGCCTGTACCAGCTGAAGGAGGAATGGTTTGCCTTGGAAGAAGGAGCGGCTCGAAATCGTGTGGCCAGCGAGATTAAGGAGATGCTGGCGGCACCGTTGAATGAGCAGCCGACGATGATCGCACCCGTAGATTCACGCCGTGATAAGTCCGTACGTGGAATGACGGATCTGCAGCTGGCGCAACGCCGTACACAGTTGCGCAGCAGCATCACCAAGACACAGAATATGCTGCAATACCAGAGCATCCGCAAAGCGGCAACACCGTCGCCTATGCCAGAAGGACCCAAGCGTGATGAGTACGAGCGTAAACTGAAGGAACTGAAGGCGGAGTTCAAGGCGGTGACGGATGAGTTAGAGAGGAGAGTTAAAAGTTAAAAGTGAAAAGTTGATATGGAAAATAATAGACCTACATCCATTGTTCGCAAGGAGTACGGCAGTTCCGTTGAGAGCGACTTCGAGACCATTGCCCTGGCCGTTATGCAGGGGCGCAGCGGTGACCTGGGCGACACCCAGCAGCACATGCTCGACCTTACCCGCGATGCCTACCGCATTGTGTGCGGCTATCCCAACAAGAGTGTGGCCGTGAAGAAGATGTGTGCCCTGCACCCGGAGCTGAGCGAGCGCACAGCGCTTACCTATGTGAACCAGGGCATCCGCATCTGGAACCCGGGCGACCGGCTTGAGCGTGATTTTCTGAATACGGTTTTTCTTACAGCACTTATCAAGGAGATATACAGTGAGGATAGCGATGCGACGACCAGGGCAAAGAACCTGGCCACCCTGCAACGCTACCTGGCTGATATGCCTCAGGACCCGATGGATCCTTCGATGATGGAGAAGCATACCATCAACATCCAGCTCAACATTAACGGCAGCACTATTACTGTGCCGGCTGAACAGTGGGCGAAGATCAAAGAGAACAAACTGATAGCCGCCGCTCTCGATCAGGAAATTGACGAGGCGCAGGCGGAAGAGATTATGGAGGGGTAGGATTATGTACTTACACGTGTTTACTTGCGGTGAGTGCTGCGCGTTTAAAACTATCGAATGTCCATGGTATTATTGTACGAAGGAGAACAGTATTGCTTGCGAGAATTTCAGCCTTAGAATAACGACGTTCACATCTTCTTCTTCGGAGCCGATGCGGGAGTGTCCGAAGGCGACAGTTGTTTCTATGGGGGCTCCGATAGAGGTGGAAGAAAGATAAAAAATACACGTTTTTTTTTGTTTGATTTTCAGGTGGTTATAAAAATTATTGTATTTTTTTTGTTATACAGAGCACAATTATAATGTTCTTTTTTATATTTTTGCAGCAACATTATACTCTTGGCTACGCGTGCCCGATAGCGCTGTCATTCCTGCGTTAATCTTGATAATGGGCACGCCCACCCACGAGTTTTTTTTTATTATATATTATAATATTATGCAAAAGGAAAAGAACAACTTACCGTCCCAAAAAATTGCCGTGTTGATTGATGGCGGCTTTTTTATTAAAAGATTCAATTCTCTATACAATAAGAAGGGTAATATGACACCAGAAGATGTGGCTGGTGCTATGTACACAATGGCCCATCTGCATGTTGGTAAAAACAATGTCCTATATAGGATTTTCTATTATGATTGCAAACCGTTGGAGAAAAAGTTCCACAATCCAATTACTAATAAGGTTATTGATTTCGGAAAGACAAAGGAGTGCTTGTTCCGAAAAAAACTTTTCGAGGAACTGAAGAAGAAGAGGAAAGTCGCCCTGCGTCTGGGAACGGTTAAGGATAACGGCCAATGGCAAATATATTCCGCCAAAGTCAAGGAACTTTTGAATGGAACTATAGATATTCAATCATTGAAAGAGAACGATGTATATCTGAATATACGACAGAAGGGAATTGACATGAAAATCGGTGTGGATATAGCTTCTTTGTCGCTGAAAAGATTTGTTGATACGATAGTCCTCTTTTCAGGAGATGCGGATTTTGTCCCGGCTGCTAAATTGGCGAGACGCGAGGGAGTTGATTTCATCCTGGACCCGATGAACGCCAATGTTGATCCGCAGCTGTTTGAGCACATCGACGGCATGAAGAGCGTCACACCTCCTGGGCACAAGAAGAGGGTTAAAAAGAGTTAGAATCATCATCGCGACATCTTTGTCCCAAACCGCTTCTTTCCCTTTCCCTATCTTTGCCGTAAAAACTGAATATGGAACCGGCAAAGGACATACTTTTTCCCTCCGACAACCTCTACGACATCCCCTGCCTGCGTATTGATAAGCAGGCGGGACATCTGGAGCTGCCGTTCGTACCGTATGGCACCGCCTTTAAGATGAAGGCAGCGAAAACATTGCACTATTTCATTGAAGATTACCGTTTTAACTCACTGTGGGAAAACCCTGCAAAAGTGCTTAAGTATAACATAACGCAGTCGGTTGAGCCGAACTGTTCCTTGTTTGACACCACACCTGTCGCACGCGGTTTGGAGCGGATTTATCGCAAAAGATGGATTTCTCGGTGGTGGCAGGAACATGGCCTTGCCATCTATGCCGACCTGAATGTAAGTGCCAAATTCTATGAATACAACCGACTTGGCATCCCTGACGGTTACAACGCATTTGCCACACGGGGCTACCGTGGCAAACAGGAAGCCCTGAAGATTGAACACGGCATTGCGCAGCGCATATCCGGCTGTGATGTTCCAAATATGATTGTATATGGCGGTGGCCATGAGATACACGAATACTGTATGAAATACTCGTTGCTGTATGTTACCGACTTTATGACGGAGAAAGGAGAATGTGACAATGGCTAAAGATTATGGCGGCGACCGCATGGTGGAGCAACATGCCCAGCCCTATGCCGACGTGAAGAAGAAGGTGGAGGAGATGAAGGCATCAGGCAAATACTCCGAGGTGGAGATGACCAGCAATGGCGGTATCTATGCGGTTGAGAAAGGCAAAGCCCGCCACAAGCCCGAAGAGAAGGAGGCCGCCAAACACATGGCCAAGGCTGGATACCAGGTGACACTGAAGGATGAAACAGGCGTGGCTAAAACCCCAGACGGTTACGTGTACTCTTTTTCGTTTGAACAAAGAACTCCCACAAAAGGTGGGGTGTCTTTTAAGTATGCTTTAAAACATGCCGCAAGTAAACAAGCTGATGTTGCAGTTGTTTATGATAAACATCAGGTGTATCATAGATTAGATGTTGAAAATGGTATAAAGCAGTTTGAACTACACAGCAATTATCGTTTTAAAAGAATCATTGTTGTGTCAAAGTCGGGAAACGTTTATGAGCATAGTCATAACATATAAAAAGGAGTACCGCTATGCCGATACTCCCTAAACACCATCACTAACAAACCCGGCGGCCACATAGTCCTCCCTCTGGCTAACGCGATGAATGTTGTGGCAAAAATACAAAAAAAATATGGATAAGAATCACTGTGGAAAATGTATTCATCTGAAACGATCCAAGAAACCTACTGTCTCTGAACACGGCAATAGAATTTCTGCCACGTGTTTTTTTGCTGGCTACTACTATTGCATATTAGGTGGACGATTTTGGAGTGAACGTCCTAAATTTGATTTCAAAATCTGCGAGAATTTTGCCAAACACCACTAATTTTCAATTCTCAATTCTCAATTATGAATCTGCAAGTTTCCGCCACCAAATCCCAGCTGCTTGGGTTGATGCTCTGCCCAAAGTACCATGTCTCCGTTGAGGGGCGAGGTACCGGCAAGAGCTTCGACATCGGCTTCACAATGGATAAGATCGTGCGGGCGATGCCGCGCTCCATCACTGCCATCACCGGCAAGACATACGGCCAGCTGCTCACCAACACACTGCCGTCATCACTGAAGCTGCTCGGCAAGATGGGCTATGTGAAGGACGGCAACTTCGTGGTGTGCAAACGTCCGCCAAGCTGGTTCAAGACCCCATACGAGCAGATCAACCGCTACGACAATATCATCAGCTTCAGCAACGGGGCGTGCTTCGCCCTCATCAGCCAGACCGAGAAAAGCAGCGGGCGCGGTAAGAACATCGACTTCGAGATTATGGATGAGGCACTCACCATCAACAAGGAGCAGTACGACTACGAGGTGTCGCCCGCCAACCGTGGCAACAACGAGTATTTCGGTCCCCGAAGTGAGAACCCGGTCAGCTTCCATCATGGCTTCAAGTACTCCACCTCCATGCCGCCCACCAAGGCGGGCAGGTGGATTCTGGAATATGCCAAATACTACGAGGAGGAGAAAGGTGTGAACCTGTTCAGCGTGTGGAACCGCATCGTGAAGATGCAGATCGAACTGCTGAAGCTGACGGATCCACGCCAGTTCGCCGATGCCTGGAATGAGATTGTCCGCCTCAAGCACAAGATAGAACCATTCCTGAGCAAAGAAGGTTTGTTGTTCACCTGTAGCAACGCTTTCGACAACTTGGAAAATCTCGGTATCTCCTATATCCGGCGGGAGTACCAGAAGCAGCCGTATCTCACTTTCCTCATCGAGGTAATGAACTACCTGTTCGATAAGGTGGAAGACTGTTTCTACAGCATCAACGAGGAGAAACAGATCTACTACGCCTCCGACCAAAGCCAGATGCTTATGGCCATGGCCAAGGAGACC
>JAEEGG010006431.1_pt1 | contig 27559 bp, 22 predicted proteins | sample 9134161 | NCBI WGS metagenome assembly JAEEGG01 (sample SAMN16246543, study PRJNA631951) | gut metagenome | biome: gut microbiome; feature: rumen; material: CR-attached | host: Bos | place: Iran: Karaj | collected 2018-10 | reverse complement strand
ACAAGAATTGAGATGGCATTGATTAAATCTTATCGCGGTCTCGCTCCCAAATGGGGGCGAGACTGCTATTTTAGCGAGAACGCTACGATTGTGGGCGATGTGACGATGGGCGACGAGTGCTCAGTATGGTTCAACGCCGTCGTTCGTGGCGATGTCGCTCCTATTACCATCGGCAACTGCACGAACATCCAAGACGGCAGTTGCGTGCATGTGACTTTCGATACAGGTCCCACACATATCGGCAACTATGTGACGATTGGCCATAATGTTACCGTTCATGCCTGCACCATCCACGACCACGCACTCATCGGCATGAGCTCTACCCTACTCGACGGCTGTGAGGTGGGAGAAGGAAGCATCGTTGCTGCTGGCGCATTGGTGCTTCAGAACACGAAGATTCCTGCCGGAGAGATTTGGGGCGGTGTTCCAGCCAAATACCTCAAGCCTGTCCGTCCTGGTCAGACTGATAATGCCGAGCACTATGTAGCTTATTCGAAATTCTATCTTGAAGAAGATAAAGGAAGATAGTCGTTTCTATCTTCCTTTATCTACACACCTATTTTTACATCCGGCTGCCAAAGGATGGTCTCGCCAGCATAAAGGGAAGCCTGCACGTCAATAAGTCGTTGATTAGATGATCCCCTGAATAAGAGGTCGGGATCGTGCAGCTTCTGAACGAAAGGCCCATCGACCAACACATCGAGTAGTTCCAACAGTTCACGCTGTGCCCTCGTAATCAACGTCTCAAAGGTAAACCCTGTGTAGCACCAAATATCCTTGTTCGTGCGCTGGTGGATGGCCCGTGCCAACTCTGCAAAACCATCGCACTGATACATGGGGTCACCTCCCGTAAAGGTGACATTGGCATAGGGATCTGCTTCGATAATCTTCATCAGCTCCTCTGTACTCATCTCCCTACCACCTTTAGGGTCCCATGACTGGGGGTTATGACAACCCGGGCACTTGTGTCGGCACCCAGCACAATAGATGGAGGTCCGGAAGCCCGGACCATCCACCATTGTATCCTCAATAACATCGAGAACTCTTATCACCTCTTATTCTTCTATCTTCTAATTCTCAATTCCTAATTATCGAAGAGGTCCTGAGCACCGTGATCGATATGGGTCACGCGGTCGTTGAGTTCAGCGAGCTTTCCGCTGTTCCAACGATCTGTTGTTCCCACGAGATAGCCCGTGATACGCTGCAGCTTATCTATATTCTTGCTACCGCACTTCGGACAAACCTCCAGCTTATCGTCGGCATTCTCATAGCCGCAGTCCATGCAACGATTACGGTTGTGGTTCACGGAGCCATAACCCATGTTCAGCTGGTCCATCATGTCCACTACGCTCATGATCACCTGTGGGTTGTGGGTAGCATCACCGTCAATCTCCACGTAGAAGATATGACCGCCACGCGTCATCTCATGATAAGGAGCCTCCACCTCGGCCTTATGACGGGCTGAGCACTTGTAGTACACAGGCACATGGTTGGAGTTGGTGTAGTAGTCACGATCCGTAACGCCTGGAATGATGCCGAACTGCTTGCGGTCTTTCTTCGTGAACTTACCACTCAAACCCTCTGCAGGTGTGGCAAGCACGGAATAGTTGTGATGATAACGCTCGCAGAAGTCATTGATGCGCTGACGCATATAGCTGACGATCTTCAGTCCAAGCTCCTGACTCTCCTCACTCTCTCCATGATGTTTGCCTGTCAGGGCGACGAGACACTCGGCCAGTCCGATGAAACCGATACCCAGCGTTCCCTGGTTGATTACACTCTCGACGGTGTCATAAGGAGCCAACTTATCAGCACCGATCCAAAGGCTCTTCATCAGCAGGGGGAACTGCTTGGCGAAGGCAGTCTTCTGGAACTGGAAACGGTCGTCGAGCTGCTTGGCTGCCACTTCGAGCATGTTGTCGAGTTTAGCGAAGAACATGTCGATGCGCTTCTGCTGGTCTGCCTCACCCATACACTCGATGGCAAGTTTCACGATATTGATGGTCGTGAACGAGAGGTTACCACGTCCGATACTGGTCTTCGGTCCGAAACGGTTCTCGAACACACGGGTACGACAACCCATCGTAGCCACCTCATGGATATAACGCTTCGGATCGTCAGCACGCCAGTCAGGGTCCTGATTGTAGGTCGCGTCGAGGTTCAGGAAGTTGGGGAAGAACCTACGGGCTGTTACCTTACAAGCGAGCTGATAGAGATCGAAGTTACGATCCTCGGGCAGGTAGTTCACACCGCGCTTCTTCTTCCAGATCTGGATGGGGAAGATAGCTGTTTCACCATTCCCCACGCCCTCGTAGGTAGAGAGCAGGATCTCACGCATGATGCAGCGACCCTCCGCGCTCGTGTCCGTACCATAATTAATAGAGGAGAAGACCACCTGGTTACCACCACGCGAATGGATGGTGTTCATGTTGTGGATGAAAGCCTCCATAGCCTGATGCACACGACCCACGGTCTTATTGATGGCGTGCTGCTGAGCGCGCTCCTTACCTGTCAGTCCGTCGAGCGGCTTCTTGATGTAGTCCATCAGCGGCTCGTCATACAGATCCTTATAGCTCTCACCATTCAGGTCTTCCATCGCTTTCAACTCTTCCACATAGCTCATACGGACATAGGGAGCCAGATAGAAGTCGAAGGCAGGAATGGCCTGACCCCCATGCATCTCGTTCTGGGCACACTCCATCGAGATACAAGCCAAAACTGAGGCGGTCTCAATACGACGGGCAGGGCGTGAGGCTCCGTGACCTGCGATGAAGCCGCAGTTCAGGATATTATCCAAGGGATGCTGCACGCAGGTGAGCGACTTAGTCGGATAATAGTCTTTGTCGTGGATGTGCAGATAGTTATGCTCCACGGCATCACGACTCTCTTCACTCAGAAGATAATCGTCGACGAATGGCTTTGTGGTCTCCGAGGCAAACTTCATCATCATGCCGGCTGGCGTGTCAGCATTCATATTGGCATTCTCGCGCGTGACATCATTATTCTTAATGTTCACAATGTCGAGGAACACGTCACGAGTCTTCGCCTTGCGAGCCACAGAACGCTGATGACGGTAAGCGATGTACTTCTGAGCCACATCCTTACGGCTCGACTTCATCAGCTCCACCTCCACAAGGTCCTGAATCTGCTCCACAGTCATCTGACTATCACCGCCCTGGGCAATATGGTCTGTGATCTGATACAACAGCCTTTCATCCTCACCCTTGTCTGTGTGGAGCATGGCCTTGCGAATAGCAGCCATAATCTTCTGCTCATTGAATCCCACAATGCGTCCGTCACGCTTTACTACAGTTTGAATCATATCTTTTCCGCTTGTTATTTGTGTAGAGTTTATTGTTAATCGAAAATCGTTTGCAAAGTTACAACAATTATTCGAAAGTTATCCGTTTTGGACAACTTTTCTTATGTTAATAATTGTCAATTTACTCATTATCAGGCACTTATACTTTAAAAGCGGAAAACTTTGCCAAAAACACACTTTCACAAAGTTGTCCGCTTTGGAAAACTTTTGACAGACTTAAGTTCTCCAAAGCGGACCGTTTCTAGTACCTTTCCTTATTGTTTCTTGCTGAATGCCAGCGCATATAGGCGCATCTGCTTCACCATTGCTACAAGGCCATTGCTGCGTGTTGGCGAGAGGTGTTCTTTCAGACCTATCTCCTCAATGAAATATAAGTCGGCATCCAGAATCTCCTGCGGCGAATGTCCGCTGAGCACTCGAATCAGCAGGCTAACGATACCCTTCACGATCAGCGCGTCGCTCTCTGCCTGGAAGCGAATCGTCTTATCTCCTTCCATATCTATCAGGTCTGCCTGCAGCCATACCCTGCTCTGACAACCGTCAATCAGATTCTGCTCCGTCTTGTACTTCTCGTCAAGCGGCTCTAGGTCGTTGCCCAGATCTATCAGCAACTGGTACTTGTCCATCCAGTCATCAAAGCCAGAGAACTCCTCAATGATTTCGTCTTGTATTTCGTTGATGCTCATCATTATCTTTCATTTTGAGACCGCAAAGGTAGTCTCTTTCTGCCAAACAGCCAAATTATTTGGAAACTTTTTCCATTCGAAATAACACTTTCAACACCTTTCCCTAAAAAACCACTATTGGAGAAAGGATAGTCCCATCGTCAGGAGTAAATTCGATTCCAAGAATAGAGGCGATAGTGGCAGCTACTTGCTTATTATAATAAGGACCGCATTCGGTAGTCTCTCCCAGAGCTTCAACACCTTTGCCCAAAAGCATCAGCCATGTCGTTTCAGATCCTTCTGTGTTGCCGCTATGATGAGCCCACATATCACCCACGCCACGCCCATGGTCGCTGGTAATAAGATAGGTAGTCTTGCCACGATAGAAGCGGTCAGCCTCGCATGCCTCGTATATATCGCGAATAAAAGCATCAGTTCCCTTTGCTGCATCCAAATAGAGGTCGTACCTGCGTGCATGAGCCCATTCGTCGCAATCGCCAAAAGAGATCCACATCACCTTGGGATGGTCATTCTTCAGCGTCTCAATGGCGTATGCGAATGTAAAGGCATCAAAGTGCTCTGAGCCCCAGAAACGAGGCATCCCAGCCAGCATCCTATCCACCAACTGCAAACTGGGCGTCTGCTTCTTAGCGACATTTGGTTCATAAGAGACACTTGCGGGGATGCCTGCCAATTCGTTATGAATGGCAAAGCGCGTTGATTTCCAAGAACCATACATCACAACGCTGCCCTTATAGCGTGGATCCTCGTTGGCAGCCTCCAGCACATTGCGATGCGGATTATTGACGGGCGCATTGTCCGCGATGGAATCATCCACCATTCCCGTCATCATCTCGCAATAGCCGGGATAGGAGATACAAGTCTTGTTGGCCACCTGCATCTTGCTATTTTTGGCGCGGTTGCCTATAAGAAGACCCTTCCCGGCAATGGTATTCCAAGTGAAGGGCATCAACACCTCACGACGTTCCTCAGGCGTAGAGCGCCAGTAGGTCTGACGTGCCAATGCGGTATCACCCGTCTGCTCTTCGTCTGACAACAGGTTCCCGTCTGCGCCAAGGAAGACTTCCTGCCATCGTAAACCGTCAACCGTGATGATAACCAAACGCGTATCTTTATCGCCTTTGGCTGAAAGCAGCAAAGGCATCAACAACAATAGTATGACAACAAAATGTCTCATAGTGAAATATTAAAAATCCCATGCAAAGGTACTAACTCTTAGAGAAAAAGCCCTTGCCTCTTATTCTTCGCCTTTTACGAGCTTGAAGAGTTTGTCGGAGGGGCGGACCTTGGAGGGAACGGCGATGGAGACACGGGTGCCTTGCTGAGCCTCTGCGACAGGACCGTTGTCATCGTGGATCTCATTGGCAGTGACGTAAATGACACCTGTGGTTGGCCCCGTAATGAGCATCTTGTCACCCACACGGAAGGTGTTAGCCTCAACAGAGAACTCAGCCACACCGAGTTTAGAATAGTATTTCGTACCCTTCCCGATATAGACCTTGCGCTCTGTGGCGTTGGAACCGTAATTCTTGTTCCACTCGCCCATGAGCTGACCCTGATAGTAACCATCCCAGAAGCCACGGTTGAAGACGGTGGCGAGACGCTCGTCCCACTCATCCTTGCGTTCTTCCGTAAAGGTTCCGTCGAGCACAGCCTGAATAGCCTCCTTATAACACTTCACGACAGTATAGACATATTCTGGTCCACGGGCACGTCCTTCAATCTTGAATACTCGCACACCAGCCTTCATCATCTTATCTATGAAACGCACAGTCTTCAGATCCTTAGGCGACATAATGTACTTGTTGTCGATATCGAGCTGATAGCCCGTCTCGTTGTCTGTGGCCGTATAGCTGCGACGGCACACCTGAATGCACTCTCCACGATTGGCGGAACGGTTAGCTGCATGGAGACTCATATAGCACTTACCGCTGATGGCCATACAGAGGGCTCCATGACAGAACATCTCAATACGGATCTGCTCGCCAGACGGTCCGCAGACATGCTCAGCCTCCACCTGACGGAAGATATCAGCGACCTGGTCCATATTCAACTCACGAGCCAGCACAACAACGTCAGCAAACTGCGCATAAAACTTCAACGCCTCGATGTTCGAGATGTTCAGTTGCGTGGAGAGATGTACCTCCTGCCCCACCTTGCGACAATAGGTCATCACTGCCACGTCGCTGGCAATGACAGCAGAGATGCCAGCAGCCTTAGCAGCATCGATGATCTCGTGCATCAGGGGGATGTCCTCACCGTAGATAATCGTGTTGACGGTGAGATAACTCTTGATGCCATGGGCATCGCATTGACTGGCAATGTCACGAAGGTCGTCGATGGTAAACGTGGAGGCAGAGTGTGCCCGCATGTTCAACTTCTCAATACCAAAATAGATGCTGTCAGCACCAGCCTGGATGGCAGCAGCCAAGGACTCACGAGAGCCTACGGGTGCCATCACTTCAAATATCTGATCAGAATACATAACCTAAGTTAATATAAAAATAAGGTGTCTTGGTACGATTGGAATAGCCAACGGTGGCCCCCAAGGGACCAAACATTGAGTTGTAATAGTAAGCCAGCTGAGCACCCATTATCGTCTGCGACTTCAGCAAGTCCTCCAGTTCTCTGGCATGTTGGGCTGCCGAGGCCTTGAGCAACACAAAATGATTACGCCCGATACGCTGCTGAGCCTGCAGCTGTATGGCTGCGAAATGATTCTCGGCATATTCCACATGACCCAGCCCAGCAAGCGGCATCTGCTGTTCCACATAGTGACCGAAGGTATTGCCGCCTATGATGTTGCCAAAAATATGGGGAATGTATTCGCCGAAGAGCAGCCTACCGTAGAGCAGGGGTTGGAAAGTGAAACGCTCACCCAGAGCAAACGACTTTCGCCAGGATGCACTCACGTCGCTCACGCCACGAAAACCATTCAGACGTGCGAAGTTGGTGGTGATATAGTTATAGCCAGCCATGAAACGAGCACCACGGGTGGGAAAATGCCAATCATCCTCGGAATTGAAATTCACAGAGGCCCGATAACTGAAATAGTGGTCGTTGCCGAATTCCACATCACGTGATTCGCTGGACTGCAGTTTATTGTTGAAATGGAAATAGTCCCAACGGACACCTATGCGGAAATTAAAGTTCCGAATGCTGAAGTTGAGGGGTTCGAGGGCTGCCTGATGATGATTATAAAGAATGGTATACTCCCGTTCACCCTCATAATAAACGTCGATATCATTACGACGGAAATAATAGGAGAAGACAGGACGGGTAAGACGGAGTCCACGAGGGTGGTAGATAATCTCGCCACCTGCCAATATCCGCTTGCCCAATCGGAGCGTCAGGTCAGAACTGAAGAGCAGCGTCTGCTTCAGCGGCAGGTTCGCATTCAGCTGCAAGGCCACCATCTCTTCTGTGTCGAAGCGGAAACCCAAGTTCAACTGGCTCGTCTTACGATTGCCTGCCGTCAGAACCAGACGGTAGCCGTCACCTACCTCCACCAATCGAGATGTAGCACTCTGGTAGAACAGGTCGACACGCATCGACGTCGTAATCTCTTCCTCACCCTTGGTATTGATGCTGTCAAGTTGGTTCAGATGAAACTTCTGACGCAGGAACTGCTCATCCTGGGGTGTCATATTCTCAAACGTACAGCCAACGATTCGCACTTTTTCCGTCATGACAGAAGGGCGCAACGGCTTCAGGCGCACAGGTTTGAAGTCTGGGCCGATGCCAATACGCTTCTTCAGCGCCATGAAATCGTCCCAATGACGCATGGCCTCCTCCTCACCACGACGGAGCAGCGTATCGACGGCTGCAGGCGTGAAGCTGGCTGCGCTATAGCCCTCAGGGTTCACACGGATAGCCACATCGGTAATGGCGAGGTTGTCGTTATATTTGTTCAGTGTGTTCAGGTCGATGATCTGCATCAGGATATCCATCGTGCCATTCAGGCCATCGGATTGTCTCAGTGAATCTTGTACGGTGACACCAATAACGATATCAGCCCCCAGTTTCCTAGCCAAGTCGGCAGGATAATTATTGCAAAGACCTCCATCACAAAGCACCTTCTTTCCTATGCGAACAGGCGAGAATACTGCGGGAATGGCCATCGAGGCTCGCATGGCCTGTGGCAGGATGCCTGACGTAAAGTCCACCTCGCTATTGTCGACGATATCTGTAGCCACACAGGCAAAGGGAATGGGCAGACGGTTGAAGTCCATAGAGTCGGTATAGCCCATACAAAGTTTTTGCAGCAGCAGCTTCAGGTTCTTTCCTTTAATGATACCACCAGCATTCCTGTCACGACGACCGATCATCAGTCCTCGCGACAACATATAGGTATTCTGTCTTTCCCTGTCTTCAATACCTTGCCGGCTCATATCCTCCCTGTCGGAGAGTACATAGGCCCAGTCCATTCCTCTGGCAATCGAGTCAAGGGAGTGGGCATTGTAGCCGATGGCGTAGAGACCACCCACCAAGCTACCCATCGAGGTTCCCGTAATGATGTCAATGGGGAGCCCAGCCTTCTCGATCACTTTCAACGCACCGATATGAGCGACGCCCTTTGCGCCACCACCACTCAATACGACGGCTACCTTTTTGCGAGAGAGACAAGGCACGACCATCATCACAACCATCAACAAACAAACGATCTTCTTCATATCTCGACTGCAAAGATACAAAAAAAAGATAAAACTTTTCACTTTTCACTTCTTTTTTGTATCTTTGCAAGCAAGAAACAAGAAAACGGCTATAAATGAAAAGAATCTATGCGACGATGCTGATGCTCACGATAGCCCTGACTTCAGCAGCACAGAGCGAGAAACGCGACTCGATAGAAGTGCCCACCCTCCGTGTTGGATACTTCCGTGGGAGCCAAAATACATTGGCAGGTGCAGTGGACCAAGTGACAGAGGCCCGTATGAACAAAGGTCTGATTACCTCGTCACTCGACGCCCTGAGTGGTCAGGCGGCTGGTGTGCAGGTGACCAGTGGTGGCAACCAGGAAGCCATGGTGTCGGCTGTACGCGTCAGAGGTACCACCTCGTTGACGGGTAACAACGACCCGTTGGTCATCATCGACGGCGTCACTGCCGACTTGACCGTTCTCTCCACCATCTACCCTGCTGACATTGAAAGTTTCACCATCCTGAAGGATGCATCGGAGACGGCCCAGTATGGCAGCCGTGGTGCTGCAGGCGTCATTGAGGTAGCCACGAAGAAAGGCCGAAATCAGAAGTTCCAGATCTCTTACGACGGCAGCATTGGTTTCGAACATGTCTTCAAGAGGATGGAGATGATGGATGCCAACGAATTCCGTCAGACGGCAAACACCTACGGCCTCAGCTATATTGACAAAGGCTACAACACAGACTTCAACAAGGCAATCGAGCGGACAGGCTTCGTACAGAACCACCACATCGCTTTTGGTGGCGGTACAGAAACAGCCAACTACCGTGCTTCGGTAGGTATGATGGAACATAGGACAGTCATCAAGTCCCAAGGAAACCGCAACTTCATCGCTAAACTCGACATCTCACAGCAGGCCTTCGACAATCACCTGATAGTAGATCTTGGCATGGTGGGATCGTTGCAGAGGATCCACCACCTGCCCTTCCCCCGAAAACTACTCTATTCGGCTGCCACCTTCAACCCCACCTTCCCTGAAGCGAGAAATGCCGACGGCTCGTATGACCAAGTGACGGAAGCCCTCTGGATCAACAACCCCCTCTCGCTACTCGATATGAAACAGGATGAGGATGACGGCAATTTCAACATCCACATGAAGGCAAAGGTGATACTTACAAAGGACCTGACGCTGCGCGCCTTCGGATCCTACTCCTACAGAAACGACGGCAATGCGCACTACTACCCCACCAGCGTATGGAACAGGGGCGAGGCCTACCGCCGTCACGAGAAAAGTCAGGAGATGCTCGGCAACATCTCGCTCACCTATATCCTCAACACCGGCAAATCGAACCTGAACCTGATGGCGCTGGCAGAAGCCGAAAGCAAAAACACCACAGGATTCTTCACCACCTCAACGGGCTTTGCCTCAGACATCTTCGGCTACGACAAACTTTCTGCCGGCAGTGCCCGTCCCTGGGATGGTACAGACTCCTACTATTCCGACTCTCACATGGAATCGTTCCTGCTGCGCGCTCAGTATACCCTATTCGATAGATACACCTTGACCGTCAACGCCCGCGGCGACGCATCGTCAAAGTTCGGAGCGAACCACCGCTGGGGATTTTTCCCCTCAGCCAGCGGAGCCTGGGTCATCAGCAAGGAGAAATGGATGAAACCCCTGAAGTTCATCAACAACGCCAAGTTGCGTATCGGCTATGGCCTCTCAGGAAGTCAGGCAGGTATCGATTCGTACAACTCTCTCAGACTCATACAACCCAACGGCGTCGTTCCTGTTGGAGGTGCCCCAGCCATCACCCTCGGCATCGTCAGAAATGCTAACCCAGACCTGAAATGGGAGATCAAACGAACCTTCAACTTCGGTATAGACCTCTCGCTATGGGACAACCGTATCGCCCTTACCATCGACAATTACTACTCGAAGACCACCGATATGCTTTACGTCTATACCGTGCCTGTGCCACCTTACACCTACGACAAGCTGTTGGCCAATCTGGGATCAATGCAGAACAGCGGATTAGAGATCGGTTTTGGCATCACGCCATTACGGACTAATGATATGGAGTTGAGCATCAATATGAACTGGTCATTTGAGAGCAACAAACTCATCTCGCTCGACGGCTACTACAACGGGCAGTATCTGACAGCCCCAAGCACGACAGGCATCTCCTCGCTATGGGGAGCAGGTTTCCATGGATCCAGCGATGTCGTCAATCAGATTGTCGGCGAACAACTCGGCGTGTTCAAGCTTCCTCACTGCAATGGATTTGTGACTATGGAGGATGGCACGAAATACTATGATATTACCGACGAGAGCTACATCTGCGGACAAGCTACCCCAAAAGCCCTGATGGGTTCGAACATTGCTTTCCGCTACAAGCAGTGGGACGTGACGATACAAGCCAACGGCGCCTTCGGGCATAAGATATACAACGGCTCAGCCCTTACCTATATGAATATGCTGTCGCTGCCCAACTACAATGTCATGAAGGGAGCCGACAAGGAGATGATCCTGGATCAGACCATCAGCGACTACTGGTTGGAGAACGGCGACTATGTGAATATCGATTATATCAACATCGGCTGGAATGTTCCTATTCATTCCAAGTATATTCAGGGACTCCGTCTATCGGCATCCGTCAACAATATCGCCACCTTCACTGGCTATAGCGGACTGACGCCGATGATCAACTCCAGCATCATCAATGGTTCTCTTGGCATCGATGACAAAAACGTTATGCCCGTCTATCGTTCCTACACGATGGGACTCAGCATCAAATTCTAAAAAGGTAAAAAGTAACAAATATGGCAAACAAACAAACGATAAAAGCGATAAAATACAGGTGGGCAAGCAGGACTTTACTTTCTTACCTTTTTACCCTTTTACTTGTATCCTGTTCGCTGGAAGAGAATCCGCGCGACCAGATTCCAGAGGGTGAAGCCTACTCCAGTGCCGACGCCATCTATCGGAATACCGTCTCCACCTTATATAATTATATAGGCGGCTCCGAAGATGGAGAAGGACTGCAAGGCACCTGCCGAGGCATCTACGACCTGCAGACCTTTGGTTCTGACGAAGCGATGGTGCCCACGAGGGGTACCGACTGGTACGACGGTGAGACCTGGCAGCATCTTTACCGACACTCCTGGTCGGCAGGTCATGAGATGCCAAAAAACGCATGGCTCTACCTATACAAGGTCATCACCCTCTGCAACCGTTCCATCGAACAGCTGAACATCCATAAGCAAACGCTCGGTGAAGACAAATACGTCAGCTATACAGCCGAAGTAAAGGCACTTAGAGCCATCTGCTACTGGTATCTGCTCGACCTCTTCGGACGAGTGCCCATCTTCACCTCTACCGACGTATTGAGCAACGAACTGAAACAAGCAGAGCGCAGCGAGGTATTTAAGTTCGTCGTCAGTGAGCTGCAAGACGCCTGCTATCATCTCAGCAAAGAGAACAGCGTCAGGCAAGGCGACTACTATGCCCGAGTTACACGCCCTGTAGTCTTCTTCGTACTGGCCAAACTTATGCTCAATGCCGAGGTCTATACGGATGACGACTGGACTGACGGCATACGTCCAGACGGCAGTCAGCTGCAGATCGATGTTGACGGTGTGACGATGAACGCATGGGAGGCCACCATTCACTACTGCGACATCCTAGAGGAGTGCGGTTTCAAACTCGAAAGCGACTACGCCAACAATTTCAAAGTCCACAACGAGAACTCGAGCGAGAACATCTGGATTATCTTCATGGACAAGGACCTCTATTACAACCAGCAGCAGTGCTTCTATCGCTCATGGCACTACCGTCATGCCGCCGCCTACGGCTTCACAGGCGAAAACGGAGCCTGCGCCACCAAGCGTGTCCTCGAGATTTTCAAATACGGCACCGATGAGGAAGACTGCCGCTTCTACCAGAACTACTGGGCAGGAATCGTGACCGATTATGAAGGAAACATCGTTTCTGACCGTACAGGCAAGCCGCTTACCTACTACCCTTGGGAGGTGGACCTCGACCTGAGCAGCAGTCCCTACATTGAGACGGCTGGTGCACGCATGAAGAAATACGAGGTAGACAAGAATGCCACCAAAGACGGCCGCCTGATGGACAACGATATCGTACTCTTCCGCTTTGCCGATGTGCTGCTGATGCGGGCAGAAGCCAAACTGCGCAACGGCATGGACGGACAAGCCGATTATGATGCCGTCCGCCAACGAGCCCCCATGCCCACCAAGAAGATCAGTCTTCAGAACCTGCTCGACGAACGACTCCTCGAACTCTGCTGGGAAGGTTGGCGCCGTCAGGATCTCATCCGCTTCGGTCAATACGAGAGTCTTTTCATGGGTGATCTCTTCGATGATAAAGTTGATGAGAGCGACGGTCACACCACCGTTTACCCCATCCCCGCTGATATCCTTACCCTGAATCCGAACCTCACACAAAATAAAGGATATTAATAGAAGAAGATAGAAGAAGTTATATGAAGATAGAAGAAGATAGAAGAAGTTATCGCTGGCAAAGGCTGCCTGCGAAAGGACTATTGTCCTCTATCTCCCTCTATCTCCTTCTATCTTCCTTTATCTCCATTACCTTTCTCAGTTGTACTGAAAAGCCCAAACACTTCACCCACGAAGTACTCAACCGCATGACACCCATCAAGGATCAGGGCGACAGCGAGACCTGCTGGATCTACGCCATGCTCGCCGCCATCGAGACGGAACATCTCTCTTGGGGCGACTCTGTGAATCTCTCACCTTATTATCTTGAGAAGATGCTGGAACAGGAGCCCCAGTGTCCGAAGAGCAAACGGGGCGAGCCCACCACCACGCTCAGACTGTTGGAGAAATACGGCATCTGCGGATACGATGCCATGCGCAGCGTCAAGACGCCAGCCCCCAAATGGGTGTTTATGCTCGGCGCCACTTATACCCCTCAGGAGTTTGCCAGAAGCGTCTGTAAGCCCGGCGAGTATATCGCCCTGATGAGTGACGACGACAAGCCCTACTACGAAGAGTCAGAACTGGAAGTGCCAGACAACTGGCTGCACGACCGTTACCTGAACATCCCCATGGACACGCTCTTTGCCAAGACAGAACGAGCCGTACGCCAACATCATGGCGTCTGCTGGGAGGATAAGGGTCACGGTATGGCCATCGTAGGCATCGCCCACGACGACGAAGGAGAGAAGTATTTCATCATGAAAAACTCATGGGGCACAGATCGTCCCTACGGCGGACTAGAATACATCTCCTTCAAGCATTTCAAGAAACACACCGTCGCTGTGGAGATGACAAAAGAGGCCTTTTCCTCTCCCTAAATTCAAAATCTCGTCGATAGCCAGTCTGCGTTCCACCAAGTAACAGGGCAATAGTCATCGACATCTCGCTCAGAACCACTTCCTTTGGCTATATGGCACTTATCATCCAAAAACTCCACAAAATCTTTGGTCGTTTCAAAAAAACTCCCTACCTTTGCACGCAGAATTTGTTACCAAAAATAGAATATATGAACAACATCGAATCAAGCAAAGGCGAAATCGTCATGTATCAGCCCGATGAGACCATCAGGTTGGAAGTGAGAATGGGTGAAGAAACTGTATGGTTGACACAGCAACAGATGGCAGATTTGTTTAATAAGGACAGAACTGTCATTGGACGTCACATTCGAAACATCTACAAAGAGGAAGAACTGGAAAGAGATATCACATGTGCAAAATTTGCACATATGGGTAAAGAGGGTGATCAGCCTTATGAATACACAGCTTACAATCTTGACGTTATTATATCAGTGGGATATCGCGTCAAGTCTAAAAGAGGGACAAAGTTCCGTCAGTGGGCCAACAAAATTTTGAAAGAATACTTGTTGAGGGGGTATGTTGTCGACACAAGTATTCGATCTTTGGAACAGCAAGTTTCTGAGCAGGGTATACAAATACAAGAGCTGAAGAACAAGGTCGATTTCTTTGTCCGTTCGTCCCTACCTCCCGTTGAGGGCATCTTCTACGATGGTCAGATCTTCGATGCCTATGCCCATATCATCAGCCTCATCAAGCAGGCCAAGACATCCATCGTGCTTGTAGACAATTACATCAACGTCGACACCCTGACCATGCTGAGCAATCGCTCTGCCAACGTCTCAGCCACCATCTACACTCGCCAGCTCTCACAACAGCAACAACTCGACATTCAACGCCATAACCAACAATACGCCCCTGTCGCTGTGAACCTCTGCCAGCGCAACCACGACCGTTTTCTCATTATCGACGATGTGGTCTACGTCTTCGGAGCCTCGCTGAAAGATGCCGGCAAGAAACTCTTCGCCTACATTCGCATGCAGGAAACCTCAGCCCAAGATCTGCTCAGCAATATCAGATGACATTTTTGTGTTTTCATAATACAACTCGTCGCGAGACGACTATTATTAAGTTTTCATAGTATTAGATTTAAAGTTAAAAATGGTTTCGAAGCCGCTGGCATGTGAATGCCGGCGGTTTTAATGAATTCAGTCTACGTTTACTTTCGGACAAGCAAGAATTTGCGGAATCACATAGTTACAAAAAAGAGGGGCTGAATAAGAAAACAGCACCCTCCCCAAAACATTTATCACATTCAAAACATCAAAATGTTTTTTATTTCTCTTTATAATACATACCGTAGTCGCACATCCACTCAACAAGTTGTTTAAATACTGATCCTGCCATACCACCGCCACTGGCTGGAAGACCAAGCTTGTTTATGCTGACTATTATGCTATACTTGGGATTGTCAGCAGGGAAGAACCCACAAAAGGCCAACTGATATTCAGAAACAGTATCATCCCCTTCATAATATTCATTTACCTGAGATGTTCCTGTCTTTCCTGCAACTGACACCTTGGAAGTTCCTGCCATTCTCCCTAACCCACGACTTACCACATGCTCCAAAACCTGCTGCATCAAAACCACATTGTGCTTACTTGCAATCTGCTCATTAATAACCTCTGTAACTCCTGGCATCAAAGTAGGCTTAATCATCTTACCATTATTAGCTATAGCATTATAGAAAGTCAACATCTGTAATGGAGCAATTCTTCTATTATAGCCTATCGCACTCCAAAGGATATTCTTATTTACCCAATCTGAATCTTTTGGTGAATTATATCTAGAAGATTGCAAATCCTCGATTCCTTCAACGCTATTAGGCTGTCCGAAACTCATAGAGTCTAGTTTCTGGAAAAAATCCTGCTCGTGACCCTTAAACAACTCCCAAATAGTCTTACTTATCCCTATATTCGAACTAATCTCGATAGCCCTATCCAACGTTATTTGTCCATAACCGCCTCTTCGCCAATTATGGTCTTTCATAATTCTCTCGTCATCAATTCCCCATACACCACTACCCGTATCTATAACATCTGAAAGATATGCCTTGCCGCTCTCTAAAGCCACAAGGAGCGATGCCACTTTCGTTAATGATCCTAATTCCTGTTGATAGGCGAAGTTCTCACATGGTTGGAACTGTCCATCGTACCTCCGCTCGCGTCCTACGATGGCTTTGATGGCGCCAGTCTCTACTTCCATGACAATCACCTGCCCTTGTAATCCATCTATTTCTTTCAATTTTTCATTCAACAACGAGTCTGCCACTCCCTGCAACGCTGGCGAAATAGTCGTTCCTTCTGCACTCATCACCAATACCTTTTCAGGCTTACCCTTAATGAGTAACCAAAACAACACTGCCACAATGACCAGACATACTGCAACGATGGCACTAATCCTATACTTCTTCCGATTATTAGAAGTTCCTAATACTTGTAATTCGTCTTCTTTCATATTTTTGCCTCCTTTACTAAAGACTCCAAATATGCCTTCAACTGTTTCAGAGCCTCCTTTGAAGCTGAAAGTGTGAAAGCCTGATTCAATGCCATATCCGACATCACCAGTTGTTGCTTATTCACATTAATTTTATAAATGTACGCGCGGTTGATGATCTGCTGCTTGCCAATACGAATAAACGTATCGGCTTCTGAGCCAAGCTGTTTCTCAAGCACTTGCTGACAATGCGCTAAGTTCATAGTGAACACATGCTCAAATTTACCATGCAGCACCATCGTAGAGTAATTGCCATCCGATTCGATGTACACCACTCGCTCAGGCTTCACCCTGACAAGTTCATTAGCGTTTGATATGATAATAACCTTATTGCTCACTCTTTCCGTTGTTTGTATGTTGCAAATATAATGTCATTGCCGCGGACATCGCAAGGGCGTTCATGGAGAGGAACTGCTTGGTTACCTCACTGCCCGTAAACAGATCTATCTGCCCTGCTACAAATGGGTCCTGGAGAATAAACTTCAGAAGTTGGTAACAGCCATCCGTATCATCTCAAAAAACAAGCCTGTTGTTCTGCTCGACTATAATACCAACCCTGATGTATTGAATCCAAAGAGTCCCCTTTCCCATGCCTCTCTGATCAAGGCCTTCATCGAAGGTAATTATCCCGAGTAATTTCTGGAAAACTCTTTCATTTTTAAAAACACGAAAGGGATTTCTTCTTGTGTCGGGGGAGAAAGGATAGTCCAAACCCTAAGAAAGGTTAGGCTAAACATGTAGAAAGATGGCACTAAACCCCAAAATTCTCGAGAGGATTTTGGGGTTTGGGCTAAGGAAACCTAGGGTTTGGGCTATGGAAACTCACAGTTTCCTGCCTTTAAACTCCTATGCCTTAATAACGTTTCGTTTTTATACGAAGTGATGCGATTTTGGTGAATACCTAACGTGAATCGCCGGAAACGCCTTTGTACAAAGGGTTTGGGGCGTGTTAGGTGTGAGCGAGATACCTAACATACACCTAACAAACAGGTAACATAAACCCTCACATTCGGCCGATGGGAGGGATCTGTTACCTGTTTGTTACCTCTTATGTTACCTATCTAAAATCGAAAACTCCTTTATTTAAAGGCGTTTCAGCGTTTTTATGTTAGGTATTGGCACTTAACGGCTTTACGCATTCAACTTCCAAGTAACACCGTCCTTAGTGTCCTTTACCTCGAAGCCTGCAGCGGCGAGTTCGTCGCGGATCTTGTCACTGGTGGCCCAGTCCTTATCGGCCTTGGCCTTCGCACGCAGTTCGAGCACCATATCAACGACCTTTCCAAAGGCTTTCTCACGATTGTCGTTCGAACCACTCTTCTCTGCCTTCAATCCGAGGATGTCGAAGGTGAAGAGCTGCATGGCCTCCTTCAGCTCCTTCAGACAGTCGGCACAGATCGTAGCCTTATGGTCTACAAGCTTATTAATCGTGGTGCAAGCCTCGAAGAGGTAACTGATCACCTGAGGCGTGGCGAAGTCATCGTTCATAGCGTCATAGCAACGCTGGCGGAGTGTCGTCACCACATTCTTGGTCTCAGCATCGCACTCTGCCGATGCCTGAACACGCTCCAGATCGCTGATGGCATTCATCAGTTTCTCTAATCCCTTCTCTGCAGCGACGAGGGCTTCGTTCGAGAAGTCGACGGTACCACGATAGTGGGCACTCAAGACGAAGAAACGGATGGTCATCGGCGCATAGGCCTTCTCCAACAACGGATGATTGCCCGTGAAGAACTGCTCCAGCGTGATGAAGTTATTGTACGACTTACCCATCTTCTGACCGTTGATGGTCAGCATATTGTTGTGCATCCAGTACTTCACAGCGGGATGTCCCATCGAAGCCTGAGCCTGGGCAATCTCACACTCATGGTGTGGGAACACCAGATCCAGACCACCACCATGGATATCGAATTCCTCACCTAAGTACTTACGTCCCATCGCCGTACACTCGCAGTGCCAGCCTGGGAATCCGTCGCTCCAAGGCGAAGGCCAGCGCATGATATGCTCGGGCTGAGCCTTCTTCCACAAGGCAAAGTCGGCCTGATTACGCTTCTCGCCCACACCGTCGAGCTCACGGCTGGCATCCTTGATATTCTCCAGCGAACGACCTGAGAGGATACCATACTGATACTTCTTATTGTAAGCCTCGATATCAAAATAGATCGAGCCATTGCTCTCGTAAGCAAAACCGTTATCAAGGATCTGCTGCACCAGCTGCTGCTGTTCGATGATATGACCAGAGGCATGCGGTTCAATTGAAGGACGGAGCACGTTCAGAGCATCCATCGCTGCATGATAGCGATTTGTGTAGTACTGGGCAATCTCCATCGGCTCCACCTGCTCCAGACGGGCTTTCTTGGCAATCTTATCCTCACCCTCATCAGCATCGTGCTCCAGATGGCCCACATCCGTGATGTTACGCACATACCTTACTTTATATCCCAGATGCTTCAGATAGCGAAACACCAGGTCGAAGGTGATGGCTGGACGTGCATGACCCAGATGGGGGTCGCCATAAACCGTAGGACCACAGACATACATGCCCACATTGGGTGCGTGCAGCGGCTCGAAACGCTCCTTCTGCCGCGTCAAAGTATTGTAAATAACCAGTTTTGATTCCATATTCTAAACGTTTAGAGGGTGCAAAATTAAAACAAATCGGGCAAACTACCAAATTTATTGGGCATTATTTGCGACGAAGTCGGCGGGCGAGAGACCTGTCTCTTGTTTGAAGACACGCTGGAAATGGGATCGGCTAATGCCACAGTGGTCAGCGATGATCTCGTTAGACCCCGCCAAGGATCAGCCGTTCACCACCATGGAGTTTGGCATTCTTGCTGACAGTATCGGGAAAATAGCCCTTCCAGTGGGTGATTACTACTTGGAATATACTCAGAAGGACAAAAACAACAAAAAACTGAGTACCTGGAAGATTGAAGACATCGAGATCAAGCCCGGAAACACGGAATCCTCTGCCACTACCAACAAGACCACCATCAACGACGCCGTACTTCTTATTGATTACGAAAACGCCCAATGAATATGAAAACAATGTATATCCTCATGCTGCCAGCCGCGATATGCGGCTTGGCAGCATGTTCCGTTAACGACACCCCCAGCGCTCCCGCTGCTGCATCTGAGATGTGTCTCTACGTGAATGGCGAACACTACGACATCGCGCTGCCAGCTACGGAGGCCGTGAATCTCACAACGCTCTGCACCGAGTTCGATGCCGACATCAGCATCAAGAACGCTGGCGAGTTCCAAAGTCTGATGGTCGAGGGCGTCGATGCCAGTAGCGGTAGCTGCGCTCTCCCCGTGGATGAGATGGCCGACGACCGTCAGATTGAGATTGCCTACGCTACAGGCGGCAAGACGGGCACCGTCAGACTGAACACCCGCCATGCAGGCATCCCTGAGATCGTGGCCACAGGCCAAGGCGAGGCGCCAGGTGACTTCTACCTCTCGTTCGTCTATCTGCGGCTGGTCATGAAATACGACAACCTCGGACGGCTGCTTTACTACCGCTTCGAGCCTCGCACCATCGCCAGCTCTGAAGATGTCAGCGGCTGGTGGGACTTCAAGAAGCATATCGGCGACGACGGCAAAGTGTATTACAGCTACCACGCCAATAATCCCCAACATGCCGACAGGGTGATGATGGGTTATGACCCGGGCGTCCGTGTGATCCTCGACGAACACTATAATCTGGTGAAGACCATCGGCTTGCTGCCAAGCCGTAACGGCAACGTCACCTCCGAAGAACCCCTCGACGGCCACGACTTCTATTTCTTCAATCCCAATCACTACATCGTCTCGGCCTATGTTGAACGCGACAAGTGGGGGCAGTATATCTATGCCAGTTACCTGCAAGAGGTGAAGGACGGCGAAGTCGTCTTCGACTGGTGGAGTACCGACCATAAGGATCTCAAGACGTGGGTAGACCCCTTCTTCGGCTTGGAGAGGGATTATGTGCATTTCAACTCCATTCAGGTGCTACCCGACGACAACCTGTTGGTCTCGATGCGTCACCTCAGTTCGCTGTTGAAGATTGACCGGGCGACGGGCACTGGAGATATTCTCTGGCGCATCGCAGGCACCAAGCTCGACGAGGAACAGAGCTTTAGCGGACAACATTATGCTACGTTACTTGACGACGGTTCTCTCACCATCTTCGACAACGGGAATGGGCACGACCCTGCAGCAACGCGGCTGCTCCGACTGACCGTCGACCCTGAGACGGGCGACGTGACGGGTGGTGGTAATATCCTACCAACCGACGACAACTGTTATTTCACACAGGCCTGCGGCTCGTTCGCTCTCGTAGGCAACAATTACGTGGCAGGCTGGGGACTCCCAGGCTTGCCGGAAGGTCCCTACGACCGCCTCGTCACTGAGATGGATACGGACGGCAAGGAAATCTTTGGTCTTCGCCTGACTGGCGCCTACCAGCCCACTTTCTTCAACTCATCCTACCGCTGCGTGAAATGCCAGTAAACAAAAGCGGGGCTCGAAAAATCGAGCCCCGTTACTTTTGTATAAGATCGGTTACTTCACGTATTCGGCGAAGTCTGTCAGTTTCATGTCGCCCTTGCGAGCCAACGTGTCGTGCATGGCGAAGGCAGCGGGCAGATTGTGACGCGTCTGACCCATCTTGGCGATCTTCAGGTAATCCCACAGCAACTGCTTGTAGTCGGGATGTGCACAGTTCTCGATGATTGTCTCTGCACGCTGGATGGGGCCCTTGCCGCGCAGGTCGGCGATACCCTGCTCTGTCACGATGATGTTCACGTCGTGCTCCGAGCTGTCCTGATGGCTGACGAAAGGTACGATGGAAGAGATCACACCACCCTTGGCCACAGAAGGACAAGTAAATATAGAAAGGTACGCGTTGCGGATGAAGTCACCCGAGCCACCGATACCGTTCATCATCTTCGTACCGCTGATATGGGTAGAGTTCACGTTGCCATAGAGGTCAGCCTCGATAGCGGTATTGATGGCGATCACACCTAAGCGGCGAATGATCTCAGGCGAGTTCGAGATCTCGCTCTGGCGCAGCGTCAGGTGATCCTTGAAGTAGTCCATGTGGTCGTAAACTTGCATCAAGCACTCGTTCGATACAGTCAGCGAACAAGCCGAAGCATCCTTAACACGTCCGTCGAGCATCATACCTACCACAGAGTCCTGCAGCACCTCGGTATAGATGTTGAAGTCGGGCACGTGTTTGTCCTGTCCCAGTGCGCCGAGGATAGCGTTGGCTGTCGAACCCACACCACTCTGCAGCGGCAGGAACTCCTTGGGGATACGGCCCTTGTGCATCTCCTCTACGAGGAACTCAGCTGTCAGGTATCCGATCTTGTCTGTTACGGGGTCGCTGTCCTTGAAGGCACGGGCCTCGTCGGGGATGTTACACTCTACGACACCTGCCACCTTCTCCTTGGGGATGCTCACGTATGGCTGACCAATCCGATCACCTACATGCTCGATGGGGATAGCCTTGCGGTAAGGCGGATCCAGCGGCTCGTATACGTCGTGGATGAACTTTGCATTGGGGTTGTGGAAGCTGTTCAGCTCCAGAATGACGTGCTTGGCCAGACGAGCTGCTGTGGGAGAGATACCGCCAGCGGCAGTCAGATAGACATGATAGTCGTTGCCCACCTCTTCGATGTCGCACACCTCGAGGATGGCCCAGTCCACATCACCGTAGAAGCCATATCGCAACTCCTGTGCCATGTGGCTCAGGTGCAGGTCGTTGTAGGGAATCTCTCCCATGTTCACGTGCTTACGGAAGTCGGGATTGGTGGTGTAGGGAGCACGGTAGAGGATAGCCTGTGCATTAGCCAGATCACCATCTGTCGACTGTCCTGTCGATGCACCTGTAAAAATAGCCACTTTGAACTCGCGTCCGGCCTCATGCTCAGCCACAGCTATCTTTGCTAACTCCTTGGTTGTTGCCTTGGCCACACCAGCAGGTGTGAAACCACTCATGGCGATATGATCACCATTCTTAATCAGTGCTGCAGCCTCTGCAGCTGTCATACGTGTATAAGCCATATTCTCTTAAATTTGCAAATTTGAGTGCAAAATTACACATAATTTCAGATATAGTATCGATTTTAAGACATAATAACATACTAACAACTGTTTTTCTCTGAAAAAGGTGTACCTTTGCATGATGATGAGACGATGGTTGCTACTGATTCTGCTCGTTGTGTGGGCATCCCATGCTGACGCTCAGATTAAACGCTACGACACGGATTTCTTCGTGTCGCAGCGCGATTTCCTGGTAGCAGTGCCCATAGAGGTAGAGCGCAACCAGATCTTCGTAACGCTCTACTTCAACGACCGTCCTCTCCGTTTTAAGCTCGACACAGGTGCCAGTCAGGGCATCCTCTACGACGATGTACAACTGCCGGGTGTCAGGACCCTCGGCACCATCGAGTCTGAGGATGCCACAGGCCATGTCCGTCAGATGAAGACCGTCCAACTGCCACCTTTCCAACTTGGTCCCTTAACCGTCAGCGGCTACAAGGTACAACGCATGAGCCGCAAGGTGATACGCCGAGGCGAAGACGGTATCATAGGCTTCGCGCTGTTCAATAAGGGTATCGCTGCCCGCATCGATGTTCGCGAGCGCCAACTCACCCTCACCGACCGTCGCGACCATTATGCTTATACCCCAGGCGAGGCACTCCGCTATCGCCTGCGCAAGCACGTACCTTATATAAAAATAAGTCCTTTTGTCGAAGTCGAGGACGAGGTACTCTTCGACACAGGCAGTCCCCTGCCCTATGCCGTCAATGTCACAAGGTTCAACCAGATGAGGAACGAGCATCCGGAGATTGAGGATCAGATAGAGGGCAGCACCTATGGTGCCCAGGCCATGGGCCATTTTGGATCTGAACGCTCCGGACAGATTGTGCTGCTGGACCTCCAGCGTCTGCGGTGGGGTGCCTTTGCCTTTCACAATATCCACTGCACTACCATCAGTGGCGGTTCTCATATCGGCGCCCCATTGCTTGACTATGGCGCCGTAGTCATCAACCCCTTCCGTCGGCAACTTGTGTTCCAGCCCTACGACGGCATCACCTCCGTCACTGTGGCCAACCGTCTGCACGACATTGTCATCATCGAGCGCAACGGACGGGCCATGATCGGCATGGTGATGCAAGACAGCAAGGCCTGGGCAGCCGGATTCCGTCCCAACACGATCATCGAGAGTGTCAACGGCCAATCCCTCACTTTCGAGCAGTTCCTGCGTTTCGGCTGGATCCGCAATCTGGAATACCAGTTCACACTCCTCCAGCCCAACGGCACGCGAACCACGCTCCGTGCCCTTTGGCCCCTACAATACAATAGTTTTTAAGGAGTTCAAGGAGCTAAGATCATATGTCCTGAACTCCTTGAACTCCTTGTCTCCATGTCTCCTTGAACTTATAAATACTCCATCAGCACATCCCAGACGGCGATGATGTGGCAGACGCTGCCCAGCAGCACAAAGAAATGGAATACGGAGTGCATGTATTTCTTTTTATGGAAGGTATAGAACACCGCACCCGTGATATAGCTCACACCCTCGGCAATGAGCCAGATGACGGCAGCCGGAGATACGGAATCCATCAGCGGACCGAAAGCCACCAGCACACTCAGTCCCATACCGATGAAACAGAAAGTCTCTACGTTCGAGTGCTCCTTCAGGCGGATGAAACTGATGATGGTGCCAACGATGGCACAAGACCACACAAACACAAACAGCGCCCATCCCCAGTAACCCTGTGTTCGCAGCGCCACAAGTGTCAGGGGAGAATACGAGCCTGCGATGTGCCAGTAGATGGCCGCATGGTCCCACTTCCGCAGACGTTCCTTCCACTTCGACCTCTCCCCTATCATCCCCCCATGCTTGGGTGGATAGTACAGGGGGGCCGAGTGGTAGAGTGTCGACGCCACATACGAGGCCAACATACCGAACAGGTAGAGGATCACACCCCAGCGTGCCCAGTTGTTGTCGCTCTCGAAGCACCACACCAGGAAGATCACACCGAACACCACACCCAGCAGGATGCCCCCACCGTGCGACGCTGCATTCCATATCTCCTCCCGTTTTGTGTACCTGATCATTGCGGTTTAAGTTGATAATTGGGTGCAAAGATACGACGATACAAAGAGAAAAACAAATATAGAGCCTGAAAATTAGTTAAATCACAGACAAACTTAACGCTATTGCGACAGATTTTAAGCCCTTTCCAACAGTTTGTCGCGAATTGGCTTCGGTGTCGCCTATACTTCTGAAGAAAAACACGAAAAAAGTTGTAATGAGCCGAAAACCGTCGTAACTTTGCATCGTCAAAAGGAACGAAACAGTTCTTAAGACAACAAAAAAAGAGATTAGAGATTAAACATTTTAATATTAACAATTTTAAAATTAAGAAAGGGAAAAAAATATGGCAAAGACTCCAGTTTCAATGACCATCGACGGTTACAAAGAGCGTGAAGTACTGATGGTGACCTACGAGTTCACACAGGCAACAGATGTAGAAGGCCAGATGGCCGGTATCCCCCGAGGCGGTAAGATCCAGGTCCGCGTGAAGGCCCTCAACGACGGCACCCCCGACCTGCTGGCTTGGATGACAGAGCGCAGCCTCCCGAAGAACGGTGAGATCAAGTTCCTCGAGACAAAGACCAACAAGGAGATGAAGTCCATCAAGTTCACCAACGGCTACTGCGTTAACTTCGAGGAGAAGTGGGAAGACAAGATGGGGCACTTCGAGGAGATCACCATCACCTGCAAGCAGATCGAGTTCGGTAACGTGAAATACGAAAACGACTGGGCATAATCCAATTAAGAAGGTCGCGATTAAGTGAGAGCAGAGCTATGCTTGCTTAAGCTATGCAGAACGTGAGCGAGCTCGATACAAAGTATCAATTAAGAATTTAGAATTAAGAGAAAGAATTAAGAAGTTTAACAAGTAAAAAAATTAAGAAAGGAAATATATTATGGCAGAGAATGTAACACCCGTAGTCCTGGCAATTAATGGATTCGCAGAGAGAGAAGTGATGATGGTAGACTACAAGTTCGATCAGGCTACCGATCGTGAAGGACAGATCGCCGGCATCCCCCGCGGCGGCAAGGTAAACATCCGCGTCAAGGCGCTGAACGATGGCAACAATGAGCTGATTGCCTGGATGCTCGACCCGACGAGCCCGAAGGACTTCTCCGTGAAGTTCGTGAACACCGTCGACGGTGCAGCCATGAAGGAGCTGAAAGGTACCAACTGCTACTGCATCAACTATATCGAGAAGTGGGAAGATGGTGAGCAGCACTTCGAGGAGATCGAGATCGTGTGCCAGAAGCTCGAGAACGGCCCCGTCGCCTACGACAATCCCTGGCGCTAAGCGATTAAGCGAGAGCAGAGCATCAAAAAATCCACATATTCTACGCGATATGTGGATTTTTTTGTATCTTTGCGCCCGAATTGCATAAACACAATTGAGACGATGAAAGATATAGCACTGGTATTGTCAAGCGGTGGAGCCCGTGGACTGGCCCACATCGGTGTGATTGAAGAATTGGAGTCACAAGGCTACCACATCACCTCGATAGCCGGCTGTTCGATGGGCGCCCTCATCGGAGGCGTCTATGCCGCAGGCAAACTGGAAGAGTTCCGCGAGTGGATGAAGACGGTCGACAGGAAGAAGATGCTCGAGCTCACCGATTTCTCGCTCAGCCTCAACCATATCGTCAAAGGCACCCGCATCATCAAAGCCATCATGGAGTTTGTGCCCGATGTACTCATCGAAGACCTGCCCATCCCCTACTGCGCCGTAGCCACCGACTGGATCTCCGGCCGCGAGGTAGTCATCAATAAAGGCAGCCTGTTCGAGGCCATCCGCGCCAGCATCTCCCTGCCGTCGTTCTACGAACCCGTCCGTCGCGACGGGATGATTCTCATCGACGGTGGTGTGGTCAACCCCATCCCCATGAACCGTGTCCAGCGCCACGATGGCGACCTGCTTGTCGGAGTCGACGTCAGCGGCCACGACTATAAGGCCCAATGGGAAAAACAGCAAAAGCAGCTGGAGAAGCAAAAGCACGATAAATCGATCAAGGCCAAGCTGCTCGATATGATCATCCCCGACAACATCGAGTTCAACTACTACACGCTACTCTCCCGCACCAGCTCCATCATGATCCGCCAAAACTCTATCCTCATGGCCCAGCTGACGAAGCCCGACATGCTCATCGACATCCAGATGAGCCGTTACGGCAGCTTCGACTACGACAAGTCCGAGCGCCTCATCGCCATCGGCCGCAACAAAGCCCAAAAGGCCCTCGCTGCCCTAGAGTCTCAGCCTTGATAGATTAGAAACCAATCTTATTAAAGGTATTCTTTCTGACGATACCCTCCATTTTGTCACGGATATCGTCATACATTTTGATGACATCCGGACGAACCGACGGACGGATGCTGCGGATGGTCGTCTCCATCATCTCTTGGGTGATGTGTTTGTCATTCAGGGCCGCGATCATGGACGTCTCATTACAGATCTAGGAGATATCACAGGCGATGTAGCCCTCCGTCATACCCGTGCCAAAGTTTTTTGTTTAATCCGGAAATGATTCATAACTTTGCAAGGCAACAACTAAAAACAGATAACATTTCAGCGTTCACGGGGTGGCTTGAATTCTTGAACACATGCATAAATATGCACATATACAAAGTTGGACAAAGGATAGGGCAAAGTCGGAGAAAGGTGCCTACTTTCCCGGAGAAAGGTGCCTACTTTTTTGTAAAAAACCAGCTATCGGATAACAAAAGAGGAGAAAAGCGGAAAAATCGTTGCAAATCAGGGGATTTGGATGGAAACTGCGGAATGATGAGTACAGTGGACTGCAACTTGAGTACGGTATGAAGGAAAGATTTAAGTATCTAATTCGTAACTTGTTTCTGAAATTGTGAAAATTGAGGCAAATAGGTTACTTTCAGACACCGAAACGGTTGATATTCAACGAGTTTGAGAAATTGAACCGACGT
>JAEEGG010006428.1_pt1 | contig 27564 bp, 13 predicted proteins | sample 9134161 | NCBI WGS metagenome assembly JAEEGG01 (sample SAMN16246543, study PRJNA631951) | gut metagenome | biome: gut microbiome; feature: rumen; material: CR-attached | host: Bos | place: Iran: Karaj | collected 2018-10 | reverse complement strand
TGCCGTGGGGGCGTCAACCACGCTGCCGATGCCGAGTGCCAGTTCGGGGCACTCCTTGTCGGCCCATTTCACCAGTTCGCCGAACACCTCTTGGGCGAAGTCGCCACGGTTAGTGAACTCGAAGGCGCGCACACCACCTTCATAGCAAGCCTTCACTACATTCTTGCACGTCTCTAAATCTTTGTGATAGAACACAGGCACCATGCCCGTTGAGCCTATCTTGGCCATCACGGCCAGCTTATCGAATTTTGCCATAAATAATTAAATGAAGAATGAAGAGTGAAGAATGAAGAATTTCTTGCGTCCCGTTGGTGGCAAGCGGCAGAGCCGAGCAGCTACCGCATTTCTACTTCGACATCCATCCTCCATATTGTTGTTATAAATTATTATTTCTTTTTGCGGTTTTAATTGATGAAACCAATAAGGCTATCAACTCGCTGCAATCATCTGCCATGCTATCAAATTCTTTATCAGTCAAATAATTGGTGTCATGGAGCAAATTAAGCCAGTTCATAGTCTCATTGGCTTCTTTTAATGCTATATGAAGCTTGGTGATGAAGTCTGAAGGACTTTGTGCAAATTCCGATTCATGCACATTGGCAGACACTGACGTACCTGAACGCAAAACTTGCTTATAGATAGCTTGAAGCTTCCAATCGCAGCCTGTGAAATGAAGAAACATCTTAACGATGCGCACTGCAAAAGAATAACTCTTGATATGCAGCACTGACCCGTCTCTGCGATAGTTTTTCATTGTAGCGGCAGCAAATTCTTCATTCTTCACTCTTCATTCTTCATTTTTATCGTTGCACCCTTCCGTTAGCATTGCCACCAGCCAGGGCTTCGACTTCCTCGGCGGTCACCAGGTTAAAGTCACCGTTGATGGTGTGTTTCAGGGCACTGGCGGCAACAGCGAACTCCAGGGCCTCGCCCTGAGTCGACTTGGTCAGCAGGCCATGGATAAGGCCACCCGAGAACGAGTCGCCACCGCCCACGCGGTCGATGATGGGGTTGATTTCGTAGCGCTTGCTTTGGTAGAACTCCTTACCGTCGTAGATGAGTGCCTTCCAACCGTTGTAGGTGGCGCTGTAGCTTTCGCGTAGGGTAGAGACGACATACTTGAAGCCGAACTCCTGCATCATCTGACGGAAGATGCCCTCGTAGCCAGCAGCATCGGTCTGGCCACCCTCTACGTCAGCATCGGGCTTGAAGCCAAGACACAACTCGGCATCCTCCTCGTTGCCGATACACACGTCGACATACTTCATCAGCGGGCGCATGATGCTGATGGCTTTCTGGCTGGTCCACAGCTTCTTACGGAAGTTCAGGTCGACGCTCACCGTGACGCCGTGGCGCTTGGCAGCCTCGCAAGCCAGGCGGGTCAGCTCGGCGGCTTTGTCGCTGATGGCGGGGGTGATGCCGCTCCAGTGGAACCACTGTGCGCCTTCCATCACCTGGTCGAAGTCGAAGTCGGCTGCTTCAGCCTCAGCAATAGCACTATGAGCACGGTCGTAGATCACCTTCGAGGGGCGCATGGAGGCTCCCGTCTCAGCGTAGTAGAGCCCGATGCGGTCGCCGCCACGCACGATGAAGTCGGTGTTCACACCATAGCGGCGGAGAGCGTTCACGGCAATCTGGCCAATCTCATGCTTCGGCAGCTTGCTCACGAAATAGGCTTCATGCCCATAGTTGGCCACACTGATGGCCACGTTGGCTTCGCCGCCACCGGGGATGATGCGGAAACTTTCACTCTGGATGAAACGGTCGTTGCCCTGAGGCGACAGGCGGAGCATAATCTCGCCAAGTGTTACAATCTTTGCCATTCGTTTTTGGTTATTAAAATTAATAATTAGAATTGATGCTACAAAATTACATCTTATTTCCGAAATAGCCAAGGAAAAACAAAAAAATCAAAATAATAAGAAATAAAAAAACGAAAATACAATCCTCTCACATAGCTTAAAGACAAAATTTGAGTGATAGGGCGACCCACGAAAAAGCCACACAATTAAATTCCCAACTATTCTATTTATCATAATGCCGATTCAGATGATTTGGTGGCGACTTTTGTGGCGGTTGTGTTGGCGTGTCAAATAAAGCAGTTCCTCATTTCAAAATCTGGAGGACGAATGCTTAGACTCGATAAATGACGAATCTATATAACAACGCAATTTCGGTGAGCGAAATTGTGAATGTACGACAATAAGTTTACCCAGCAAAAAATGGAGCGCTCCAAATTTTGAAAAGGCGTTGACTTTTTTCAAAAAGGCGTTGACTTTTTTTCCTAAGCGATGTACTTTCTTCGCACAATAGCCGAGGGCACGCAGTATCCCAAGAATGGCAGAATTTACATCGCTGTTGACATGCAGGTGAACATTGTTGATGACGAGCGAAATGGGGTGCATTCAAGAGAGACGGCGCACGACAAACAGGGAGCGGAAGTCACCGCAGAGGGAAAAGGGGCATGCTTTTTAGGTTGGCAGCGGGCGGGGACATGATTGGCAGCGGCCGCTGCCAATGATGGCAGCGAACGTCGCCAATGATGGCAGCGGCCGCTGCCAACCGAAATTTGTAAGGGATGATGAATATAGAAAAATGGTTATCCGCAATCACCCGATGCCCAGAAGGGCCAAAAGCGACCAGAGGTCGAGCGCAGACCGTCTATCGGGTACATACGGAAATCGTTTTTTCTTCCGTGTGTCGGTAGCTGTAAAAACGAGTGGCCAGTAGCCAAAGTGGAAACGTGCACGATTGGGGCATGGAATCATGCTGCTTTTATCACCGCACTCTCTGATTCACAGAATGTAGAGCGCTATTGTGGCACATGCTTCGGCATCGGCCAGGGCATGGTGATGGTTGCGCAGGTCGTATCCACAGGCAGCGGCCACGGTGTGGAGCTGGTGATTGGGCAGCGTGTGGCCGAATTGCCGTCGCGAGGCTGTCAGGGTGTCATAGAATCGGAAGTCAGGATAGTCCATCTGGTACACTCTGAACACAGCCTTCAGACAGCCTTCGTCGAAACGCGCATTGTGGGCAACGAAGGGGATAGATGCTATCTGGTAGCGTAGACCATCGGGCGCCAGCTGGTCGGCAAAGTACACATGGGCGATACGTTCCTCTATCTGCCGCCACACTTTCGAGAACACAGGGGCATCGTCGGTGTCGCGCTGGCTCAGTCCGTGCACCCGCTGACACCAATAGTTGTAGTAGTTTGGCTCTGGCTGAATCAGACTGTAGAACGTATCGGCCACCTGCCCACCGCGCACCATGACCACTCCCACGGAGCAGACGCTCGACGGCTCTTGGTTGGCCGTCTCGAAGTCGATGGCGATGAAGTCTCTTATCATGATGGCAATAATCTGTATAGCAAACTGAGGGACGCCGAGCGTCTTTGCAATTCGCCCGCAAAGTTACACATATTTATTCTATTATAAGTAAACAAGCATAAATATCTTATATCATCTTTTTTACTTTTTTTGAAATACAGATAAAAACAAAAAGTACAGATAAAAAACCTTTTCCTGTTTTTTCTTGTTTTTTCTTGTTTTTCTAAATACAACCCTGCTTCGCTGCTACGACAAAAATATTGAATGCTATGGCCCACTAACATCGATGATGCGGTACGGTTTATCGCGACATAGCTGAACGCAAGGCGGGCAGAAAGGGAGGATTGTGCAGACAGGATAGGGCGATGATGAAAAAATGTTGGCGATTATGATGGTAATTCGTATATTTTGATTAATTTTGCACCGTCTTAGCTGACAGAATGAAATCAAAACCATATAAAAGATGAACAAAATTGTAAGAAAAGAGCAGTTTTCCGAGAAAGTCTTTCTCTTTGAGATAGAGGCTCCGCTGATTGCCCAAAGCCGCAAGGCGGGCAACTTCGTCATCGTGCGTGTCGACCAGAAAGGCGAGCGCATGCCCCTCACCATCGCAGCTGCCGACACCGAGCGCGGCACCATCACGCTGGTGGTGCAGGTGGTGGGCCTGTCGTCGAAGAAGTTGTGCGCACTGGGCGTGGGCGACAGCGTGGCCGACGTGGTGGGCCCGCTTGGCAATCCCACCCGCATTGAGAACTATGGCACCGTGGTTTGTGCCGGCGGCGGACTGGGCGTGGCTCCCATGCTGCCCATCATCCAGGCACTGAAGAAGGCCGGCAACCGCGTGCTGAGCGTGATGGCTGGGCGCAGCAAGGACTTGATTATCCTGGAGGACAAGGTGCGTGAGAGCAGCGATGAGGTCATCATCATGACCGACGACGGCAGCTACGGCGAGAAAGGCGTCGTCACTGTGGGCATGGAGAAATTCTTCGAGCAGGAGCACGTCGACAAGGTGTTTGCCATCGGTCCTCCCATCATGATGAAGTTCTCGAACCTCACCGCCCAGAAGCACGGCATCCCCTGCGAGGTGAGCCTGAACACCATCATGGTCGACGGGACGGGCATGTGCGGCGCCTGCCGACTCACCATCGGCGGCAAGACGAAATTCGTCTGCATCGACGGCCCGGAGTTCGACGGCGCCCTCGTCGACTGGGATGAGATGTTCAAGCGCATGGGCACCTTCAAGCGCGCCGAACAGGAGGAGATGGAGCACTACGAGGAGCACCTGACGAAAGAAGCCCCCCTCTCGCCCTCCGAGGAGCACACTATAGCCCCTTCACTTGCAAGCAAGCCTGCAGAAGCTTCCTCGGAGGCAGAAGAGGGCACTTGGCGCAAGGAGCTTCGTGCTTCGATGAAGCCCAAGGAGCGGCTGGCCATCGAGCGTGTCGTCATGCCCGAGCTAGACCCCGTCTACCGTGCCACCACCCGCACCGAGGAGGTAAACATCGGCCTGACGAAAGAGATGGCCATGCAGGAGGCCAAGCGCTGTCTGGACTGTGGAAAGCCCAGCTGCGTGGAGGGCTGCCCGGTGAACATCGACATCCCCGGCTTCGTGAAGAACATTGAGCGGGGCGACATCCTCGCCGCCGCCCGCGTGCTGAAAAAGACATCCGCACTGCCCGCCGTCTGTGGACGCGTTTGTCCGCAGGAGAAGCAGTGCGAGAGCAAGTGCATACACCTGAAGATGAACTCCAAGCCCGTGGCCATCGGCTATCTGGAGCGCTTCGCCGCCGACTACGAGCGCGAGAGCGGCAACATCTCCCTGCCCGACATCGCCCCGTCGAACGGCATCAAGATTGCCGTCGTGGGCAGCGGCCCTGCCGGACTGAGCTTCGCCGGCGACATGGTGAAGATGGGCTACGACGTCTACGTCTTCGAGGCCCTGCACGAGATAGGCGGCGTGCTGAAATATGGCATCCCCGAGTTCCGTCTGCCAAATAAGATTGTCGACGTGGAGATAGAGAACCTGGCCAAGATGGGCGTCCACTTCCAGACAGACGTCATCGTGGGCAAGACCATCAGCGTGGAACAGCTGGAAGCAGCCGGCTTCAAGGGCATCTTCGTAGGCAGCGGTGCCGGACTGCCCAACTTCATGAACATCCCCGGCGAGAACTCCATCAACATCATGTCGAGCAACGAATACCTGACACGTGTCAACCTGATGGACGCTGCCAACCCCGCCACCGACACACCCATCAACCTGGGCAAGAACGTGCTCGTGGTTGGCGGCGGCAACACGGCCATGGACTCATGCCGCACGGCCAAGCGACTGGGTGGCAACGTCACGCTGGTCTATCGCCGCTCCGAGCAGGAGATGCCTGCACGTCTGGAGGAGGTGAAGCATGCTAAGGAGGAGGGCATCAACTTCCTCACGCTGCACAACCCCATCGAGTACAAGGCCGACGAGAACGGTGCCGTCTGCCAAGCCGTGCTACAGGTGATGGAACTGGGCGAGCCCGACGCCAGCGGACGCCGTTCGCCTGTCCCCGTGGAAGGGCAGACCGTGACGCTCGACGTCGACCAGGTCATCGTGGCCGTAGGCGTCAGCCCCAACCCGCTGGTGCCAAAGAGCATACAAGGGCTGGAGCTGGGCCGCAAGAACACCATCGTGGTGAACGAGGGCATGCAGTCGGCACGACCCGAAATCTTCGCAGGCGGCGACATCGTTCGTGGCGGCGCCACCGTGATTCTGGCCATGGGCGACGGCCGCCGTGCCGCTGAGCACATGGACAAGCACCTGAGGAATGAAGAATGAGAAATAAGGAATGAAGGGCTTGGTCGTAAAAAACACAGGCAGCTGGTACATCGTCCGCACAGACGATGACCAGCTGATTCCTTGTAAGGTGAAAGGCAACTTCCGCCTGAAAGGCATACGCACCACGAACCCCGTGGCCGTAGGCGACAGGGTGACCATCACCACCCCGGCCGCAGAAGGCCGCGACGGATGCTTCATCACCGACATCGAGGACCGCCGCAACTACATCATCCGCAAGAGCATCAACCTGTCGAAGCAGAGCCATATACTGGCTGCCAACGTCGACCAGGCGCTGCTCATCGTCACCGTGGCCAACCCGCAGACCTCCACCACCTTCATCGACCGCTTCCTGGCCTCGGCCGAGGCATACAGGGTGCCCGTCATCCTCCTGTTCAACAAGACCGACCTGCTCAGCGACGATGAGCAGCACTACCAGCAGATGATGCTGCAGCTCTACGAGACCATCGGCTACCAGTGCCTGCAGATCTCGGCCACCACCGGCCTGGGCATCGACCGGCTGCGCCCCCTGCTCGAGGGAAAGATCACCTTGCTGAGCGGCAACAGCGGCGTGGGCAAGTCGACGCTCATCAACACCCTCGTGCCCGGCGCAAACCTACGCACCGCCGAGCTGAGCGAAGCCCACAACACCGGACAGCACACCACCACCTTCAGCGAGATGATACCCCTCCACCACTCCTCATCGCTCATCTCTTCACCCTCCTATCTCATCGACACGCCGGGCATCAAGGGCTTCGGCACCTTCGACATGGAGCCAGAAGAAATCGGCGGCTACTTCAAGGAGATTTTCCGCTTCTCCAAGGACTGCCGCTTCAGCAACTGCACCCACACCCACGAGCCGGGCTGCGCCGTGCTCCAAGCCTTGGACAGCCACTACATTGCCCAAAGCCGCTACCAGAGCTACCTCTCCATGCTCCACGACAAGGACGAGGCCAAATACCGCGAAGCTTACTAGCTACATTATTAATATATATATGAACCAGAAACGGATTAACGAGGTGCTGCTGCGCAACGTGGCACAACTCTCGAAATTTGACGGTAAGGAAGAAGCGATGATGCCCGCAGGGTCGGCACCATTACCCAGCGTGGAGGAAGTGCGCCACATCATCAGCCTGGCGAAGAGCATCATCTTCACCGACTATTTCTATAAGCGGCAGCCAGAGGAACTGATTCGCCAGCACTACATCGGCGTGAACATGGAGGAGTTCTACACCGTGCTGCGCCGGCAGATAGCACGCGGACTGCAGTTCTGCGAAGACTGCACCGAGGAGGACGTACTGCCGAATGCCGAGGAAATGGCCCTGCGCTTCATCGACCAGCTGCCCGAAGTGAAGCGGCTGCTCTACACCGACGTGGAGGCGATGTTCCAGAACGACCCGGCGGCGACGAACTACGGCGAGGTCATCTACTGCTACCCCGTGGTGAACACGATGACCCACTACCGCCTGGCACATGTGCTCCACCAGATGCAGGTGCCCGTCATTCCGCGCATCATCACCGAGCAGGCCCACTCCAAGACAGGCATCGACATTCACCCCGGAGCCACCATCGGCGAGTATTTCGCCATAGACCACGGCACAGGCGTCGTCATCGGCGAGACCACCATCATCGGAAACCACGTCACCCTCTACCAGGGCGTCACCCTGGGTGCCAAGAGCTTCAAGTACGACGCCGACGGCAACATGCTCAACATTCCACGCCACCCCATCATCGAGGACAACGTTACCGTCTACTCTAATGCTTCTATCCTGGGGCGCATCACCATCGGCCACGACTCAGTCATCGGCGGTAACATCTGGCTCACACACGACGTACCGCCTTACTCCCGTATTCTGCAGAGCAAGGCAGTAGACGTATCGTTCCAAGACGGCCTGGGAATCTAGTTTGGCAATGACATAGCACTTGACCTGAATGTTCTTTTCCGGATGGCACTCCCCTCCCCTTGAAGGGAGGGGAATGGCTACCGCCGGAGAAGATGTCATGGGTCAAACAGCTATGATGTTGCCTTTAGTCTAGTGTTACGGGTTAGGCACTAAGGGTGTTTGGGGCTTAATCATGCCATTCTTTCTTTCCGTCGACAATATTCAAGCCGTGGCGTGGCTGCGGCAGGAGTTTGCCGTCCAGTGAATAGATGGCGGAGGGTTGAGTCTCTGATGTCGCGCCGGGAGTATGGACGGAGGATGCCTCGCCGAAGAGCAGAGCCACCTCGTCGGCGCTGAGTGCATAGTTGTAGATGCGCACATCGTCGACATAGCCTGAGAGATAGGGGTCGCTGCTGGAGCGGCTGCGTCCCAGGTAGTTCACCACGGGGTGCACATCGGCTGGGCTGATGGTGATGGCATCGGTTTCTGCCACTTTCTCGCCGTCGATGTAGATGGCGCTATGGCCGGGCTTCATGGTCACCACCACATGCTTCCAGCGCAGCAGGGAGAGGCGGCTGGGGCAGTCGAGCACCTGCTCGTCGCCGCCGTTTCTGATGGCCAGGCGCATGCGCGACGAGGAATTATAGGGAGTGAGGAACAGGTAGTGGCTGGTGTCGCTGCCGAAGTCGAAGAGACGCTGCCACGCCTTTGAGCTGAGGGGATTGAACCACAGGCTGACGGTCAGCTCATCGCCCTGCACGAGGCTGGTGGGCAGCTGCAGATATTGGTTCTTGCGGAAATAGAGGGCATCGCTGCCCACGGCAGCATCGTCAAAGTACTCTACCTCGAAGAGAGCAGGCTCTGGATGACGCTGATTGCCGGAGACATCCTCCACGCTGCCGTCCATGGGCCAATGGGCCACCAAGGCAGGCTCTGCGACCATGCTTACAGAAACGCTCTCCGAGGGGATGCTCTGGTTCTGAGCCAGGTCGATGGCCTTCACCTTGTAGAGATAGTCATGGCCGGGCAACGCAGTATTGTCGATGAATGGCGAAGAGACATGGCGGGCGATGGTGTTGCCGTCTCTTATCACCATGTAGCCGCCGAGATCGTCCTCCGTGCCCGTATTCCAAGTGAGCCTGACAGCGGCTGGCAGTGCCTCGGCTATCAGGTTCGTGGGCTGAGCGGGAGCCTCTGTGTCGTAGGCTACGTCTGTGGGCAGCAGGCGCCACAGCTGGCAGGCATGCAGGGTGGAGTCGGCCTGCAGCGTGCGCTGGAGGACGTTGATGCCGCTGGAGGTCTTGTTGGACTGTGCCGACAGGTAGAGGGCGCTCTCTCGGTTGCGCACGTAGTAGTAGCCGTCGCCAGCATATTGCAGGTACCACTGCTGGTTGCTCGTCGCATTTTCGCTGGGCGTATAGGCAATGACGTTGGCATTGTTCAGGCACGAGTAGTTTTCCACGTCCATGCAGATGCGGCCGTTGCTGGCGCAGCGGAAGTCGTAGAAGCTGTAGTCGCCACCGATGCGGGAGGTTATGGGGCTGACATTCCACTGCTGGGCCTTCGCCCCTGTGTAGCGGGTGGTGACGATATTGCTGCCCGACACGGCGACGGCATTGCCGTTGCCCTTGTTGACAAGCTTGTAGACACCGGCAGTAACAGCCATGGGCGGCACGTCCTCTCCCCACTCAATGTCGATGACGCGCTCAGCATTGGTCTGCCCGTTCTGGTAGCTCCCCACCCTGCCGCCGGGAATCTCCATCGTGAACTGGCGCAGGGGGCCGTAGCCGTCGAAGTAGACATCACGGTCGAGCGAGACGAACTGGTAGGTGGTGGTGGCCGCCTGCCGTTCGGAGGAGCCGATGAAAGCCTTGGCGCGCCCGTCGTCATGCCGCCAGACGCTAGCCGCCGTCCAGTTGGTGCGGTGCTCGCCGTAGGCCAGCCGCTCGCCGTGGCGGCTGATGTCGCAGAACTCGCCGCGTGCACGGCTGTCGAAGCCCCACCAGATGCCGACGGTACCACCATATTCGAGGAGAATCATGGCCTCGCCCACGTTGTGCATCTCGTCGGCATAGCCCACCTTGCCGTCTTTGGCCACTGTCTCGTAGAACTTGGCGAAGTTGGCAAACGAGCCTGCCAGCTGGTGGGTGTTGCCCCAGTCGAAATACTGCTTGGAGGCATTATACCACTCGAGGGCCTTGTCGTCGTTGAGGGTGTTGCCCCCTGCCAGAAGCACGCTGTCCATGTGCGGGTAAGTACCTCCACGCAGCAGCTTCGCAATCTGTGTCTGCTTGGCGGTGGTGGCTCCCTCCTCCACAGTCCAGTAGTCGGGCTCGTTGAAGATGCTCACGCCCAGCACGGGATGCTTTGTGTTTTCCTGCATCCAGTGGACGTGGCTGTTGATATTGGCTGCCCAATGGCTTACATTGCAGCTTCTGTTCACCACATAGTACTCGTCGGTGCCGCCTTCCTGGTCGGCAGTGAGAATGACCGGCAGGGTGTCGCTGACCAGGTTTAGCCAGCGGTTGCGCTGCTTCATCCTGTTCACCTCGGAGTTGTCGAGTACCGAGTCGTTGATGAGCGCCTTGTTTGTGCGGAAGCAGGAGCGCCCGATGCCGACGTTCTCCTTGCCCATGTGGTTCATGCCCTTGCGCATGTTCTGCTCGCTGATCCACGCCTGGTCCAGTCCCCAAGTAGGATTAAAGCGTCGGCCCTCCTGCTGGCTCAGGTCGAAGGCAATAGTGACGTCTTGCGCCTTGACCGGGCTGAATGATAAACAGGAAATAAGTAATAATAAACCTATCTGTGTTCTTGTCTTCATAATGAACTGCGGTATTGATGTAATACTATAATTATTGTATGACTTTTCGCCCTTGTCTGATGTATATGCCCTTCTGTGTAGGCTTGCCCTCCAGCCTGCGCCCTTGCAGGTCGAAGAATCTTTTGTCGTAGTCAGTCCTTTTGTTGTTGTTCAGACTTACAACGTCGTTGATGCCGTCGGCAATCTCCTCGTCGGTGATGCCCTCGATGGGCATGGTCATGCCATCCCAGGATTCCACCACTGGTATGGGCTGGCTTTGCTTGTCGTTCAGCGGTCGCATAATAGCCGTGAAGTTACCTATACGCGGACGGTTGTCGCTGTCGGCCAGCTTGACCCACCGGCCTTTGTCCAGGTAATAATAGCCCACAGGCACGCGGGCTGCTGACCTGAAGAATCCACGCAGATTGCCAGGGCCGTCGGCAGCCTTGTCCACAGCCTCACCATATTCAGGCAGCAGAATCTCACCACCCTGTGAACGATAGATGAACGGCACTCCGGGTTCGGTCTCAGTGATGGGTTCCAGGCATAGCGTCTTGTAGTCGTTGGTGATGGCAGCAATCTTCAGATAGACCAGCTTATCATGCGGAGCCACGGCATAGGGCAGACAGGCTACGCCCCACTCTTCAATGCTTTCCGGCTTGTAGAGCGGGTGGAAGCGCAGGCGGAAGTTGGTGGCCATCCATGAGCCTTCGCGGTGGTCGCCCTTGCTGCCACTGTTGCCCACCTCTCGCCAGGCCAGGTCTTCTGCGCCCTGTTTCGAGCCTTGGAAGCCGATGGTGACGCTGCCGCCCTCTGCCACATAGACGGGCAGAGAGGTGAGCGTCTGCCAGCGGTCGGAAGCGCTCACGGTGGGTAAGTCCCAATAGTTGGCAGTGAGCAAGGGAGAAACTGCGGATTCCTTGCCGTCGGTAGTGATGTAGGCATGCTGGTCGCTGAGGCAGTTGTGCCAGGTGGCGGCGTCGCACTCTACGGCATAGAGGCCGTGGGTGAGGCCTGTCAGCTCCTGCAGCACGGCCATCGTCTCGTTCTCATTGCCTTCGACAGGAATCTTCCAGAGCGCCTGGTAGCTGGCCTGCCCGCTGATGCCCTGCTCGCCGCCTTTATAAGTGCCGGCCTTCGTCGTCCAGCCATTGACACTGGCAAAGGTGGGATTTTGCACCTTGTCGGAGAGCACATCCATAGGCATGTATTCCTCCATCGCCTCCCGCAGCTCGTTATATGATGCTATCACCCATTGTGAGGATTTCCATCCAGAATGATTGCTTGAACCAGGCAGCACCGTTAACGTGGATTCCAGCCTGTTACAGATGTCCTCAAGCCGTTCATAGCCAGGGAACTGATAGGTTAAGGCGCGGAGTGCACGGGGATAGAGGCTCTCCAGACGGCCTGCAATCTTTTCCGCCTCGATGGCATCGGCCAAGACTTGCCTGACATAGGCATAGTCCTGCCGCTTGTCATCATAGACGGTGGCCAGCTGCGTGTTCAGTGAATATGCAAACAGGGGGGCATAGTCCATGAAGGCCTGCACTTGCCGGCGCAGCAACGCGGCACCGTCGGCGTATGCCTCATCCTGTGTCCTGAAAAGCCGACAGAGCCGGATGTTGTCGAACTGCGCCTTATTGGCCAGGCTGCTCAGGGTAAGAAAAGCCTTCTCAAAGCGACCAGTATGGAAAGTGGTGAATATGGTCTGCCAATAGTTGCCGCTGGCAGTCAAGCGAGCCACAGTGCTGTCTACCGACTCGCCATCGACAGTCAGTGCCAGACGGCTGGTGATGTTGGGATTGTTGGCCACATCGGCCGTGAAGTAGTAGGGTGTTTCAGGAGCCATCTCCAGCACCTGCGAGCGGAGGGCTTCGACAGTCTTCAGCGAGCCACTTCCGTAGCACTGCAGGTAAGTACCGTTGGAGCTGCCACCCGTGGGCACCACCTGGAACCAAGGCTGCCCGCCAGTGGTGAAAGCATCCTGCTGTCCGTTGAGCCAGCTGTCAAGTCCCATGTCGAAGTTGCCGTTCACCAGCATGTTGCCGCCCAAATACCAGGTTTCACCGTCAAGGTCTACGGGGTCGCCAGCCTGCACGTTACTGCTGGCGGCCATCACGGCCTTCGTCTGGCGCAGCTTGCCGTTGGCGTCTTTCTCGCTGATGCGGAACTCCCAGCCCTGACGGGCATCGAAGCCGCTGAGGGTATGCTGGCCCTCGTACTCTAAGCCGGTGACGTCGCGCACTACCTCCCATTGTTGTCCGCTTCCCTGGCGGCACTCCACGTGGATGTACTCGTTCATCTCATGGTTGTATTCATACCATATCAGGTCGGCCTTCCCGCTCTCAGGATCATAGTACACCTGCAGGTCCTTGGGGTCTTGCTGCTTCGGAGCCTTGGGCACATAGTCGTACTTGCCGTTATAAGCCAGTCCTCCGTCCAGCTGCGCGTACATCTCGCCGGCAGGGGTCAGTTTGCCGCTCTTGTAGAGCTTCGACGGGTCGCGCTCGCCGTTCCAGTAGAAGTAGCGCTCCACGTAATCCATGCCGTTCAGGTTGTTGCAGATGCGCTGAAGGGCGTTCTTCACCTGATTCTCAGTAACGCCGTTGGCAAAGGCGCCGTCCCTGTTCCACGAGGCTCCCCAGCACCACTCGGAAATCCAGATAGGCCGGTGGACGGCGTTCACCCAGTTCTTCAGGTTGCCAAAGTTATTCTCCGGCCAATAGCAATGCATGTCGAGGATGTCGCAGCGCCAGCCTCGTGCGTCGATGCTGTCAAGAAAGGTTTTCAGGAAACCCGTACCGTTCCAGTAGTCGCTGCCGTCCCACGATGACGGGGTGCACAGGCGCATGCCAGTACGCATCAGTCCCTCCCAGTTATTGAGGATGCTGTTCAGGTCTTCGGGATGGTCATCGCTGTTGTTGCGCGGCTCATTGCTGGTTTTCAGATGGGGCGTCCAGGTGACGCTGCCGCAGGCCGAGAGCGAAGGATAGCCGGTATAGATCTGGTGGCAGACGCTCTCCACATCGGGACTCATATTCTGGCCGGTGCCCCAAGTGTAGGTACTTGTCACGTTCAGTGCCGAGCAGGCACCATTGTCTCCAGAGGCGGCGGCCAGCTGCGGCTTGCCTGCGTCATACCACTTGAAGACACGATAGCTGGAGATGCTACGGTCGAGGATGCCGGGCAGAGTGGCCATCTCCAAGTCCTGGTCGGCGGCGATGAAGCAGCGGCTATAGCCACGGCCCTCAGCACGCAGCGAGAAAGTCACCATATAGCCACGCTTCAGCTTGAACGAGCGGATGCGGTTGTTCAGCTTCTCATCGCTGAGCGTGTTCATGAATCCGCCTGTGTTTTCCAAGCCGAAGTCATTGCACTCGTCGCCTGAGAAGTTCTGCTCGGAATAGACGGTGAGCGGAAGGATGTCCTTGGCGTAGGGCATGATGATGCTGCCCCGGTTGTAAAGCTTCAGCTGGCAGTTCGTGCCGTCCACGGCTTTCTCACCGTCTATCTGCACATGGCTGGCCAGCAGGCGCTTGGCCTTTGAGGGTTTAACGCCCTGCAGGATGAGCACGGCATGGTCGGTATTCTTGATATCGACAATACCTTCGTCGCCAAAGGGTGTGTCCGATGTCACAATATAGTCCACGTCAGTGGTCAGGGTCACGGTGGCAGTTACTTGCTCCACAGTTTCCTTCTCGTTGGCGGCTTCCAGCTGTAAGCCGGCCAGCAGCAACAGGGCTGTCAGTAGGGTTTTCTTCATGAATTTCATTGTATTTCCAGTTTTTAGTTGACAGTTTGAAAGTATTCTGTTTGCAAAAGTATAAAAAAAAACTCATAAAACACAATTATTTGACGCTTTTTTGCTACCTTTGCACACAAAATCTATTAAGACAACCAAAAAACGTATGAAAAAACTACTACAAACGCTATTAATCTGCTGTTTGGTGTCGCTGGCCGCCCATGCCGAAGGCTGGGATCAGACGAAATATCAGCAGATAGAACAAAGCATTCAAGCCCCACAGACGAATGGCAAGGATTACAACATCACCAAGTTCGGTGCCAAGCCTGGTGCATCAGCCGCCCAAAACCAAAGAGCCATTCAGAAAGCCATCGACCGCTGCTCGAAGAAGGGCGGCGGGCGTGTCATCGTGCCTGCCGGCCAGACATTCCTGACAGGAGCCATCAGTCTGAAGAGCCATGTCAACCTGCACATCGAGGAGGGAGCCGTGCTGCTGTTCGCCTTCGAACCCGAACTGTATCCTATCGTAGAAACCTCATGGGAGGGGTTAGAGTGCTTCAACCTGTCACCCTGTGTCTACGCTTACCGGCAAACCGACATTGCCATCACTGGCAAAGGCACCATCGATGGCAACGGAAGCATGGATACATGGTGGCCGTGGTGTGGTGCCGCCCGTTTCGGCTGGAAAGAGGGCATGGTCAGCCAGAAGCTGGAAGCCCGCCCTCGACTGCTGAGAAACGGTGAAGACGGCATACCCATGTATGACGAACAAGGCAGAAGGACTCCCGAACGCATCTTTGGACCGAAAGACGGCCTGCGTCCGCAGCTGGTCAGCTTCAACCATTGTGAGCGTATCCTTTTAGAAGATGTCACGCTGCTGAGATCGCCCTTCTGGGTCATCCATCCCCTTCATTCCACGGATATCACCGTGCGACGGGTAAAGATGATTAACGACGGCCCCAACGGCGACGGATGCGACCCGGAATGCTGCGACCGTGTGCTCATAGAGGACTGTTTCTTCAATACCGGCGACGACTGCATAGCCATCAAGAGCGGGCGCAACCGCGACGGCCGTGAGCGCAACATGCCGTCGAAGAATATCATCATCCGACGCTGCGAGATGAAGAACGGCCACGGCGGCGTGGTCATCGGCAGCGAGATATCAGGCGGTTGCCAGAATGTATATGCCCACGACTGTAAGATGGACTCACCCCATCTGGACCGCGTGCTCCGCATCAAGACGAACAGCTGCCGGGGAGGCATCATTGAGAACATCAATATGCGCAACATTCAAGTGGGACAGTGCGGAGAGGCCGTCGTCAAAATCAACCTCGACTACGAGCACAATGAAATATGCTGCCGTGGCTTCAACCCCACCGTGAGAAATATTAACGTGGAAAACGTCAACTGCGGGAAGTCGAAATACGGCGTACTGGTGGTAGCACTCGACACTGTGTGCAATGTCTACGACGTGAACATCCGCAACTGCCGGTTCGACGGCGTGGCTCAAGGCAACAAGATTACCGGGCAGACGCGCAACATCCGCTACGACAACTATATGATGAATGGCTCGCTCTGCCTGACGGAGCTGCCCTACAAACATTATTCCGAGTGGATGACTTACTCCGAAATGAAACGCACGCCGAAGTCGTTCATGCTCGACTTCTCCACGAAGCCAAAGTGGAGCTATGTCATGGGCATCGAGCTGGAAGGCATGCTCGACACCTACCTGCGCTACGGAGGCGAGGACATACGCCGCTATTGCCAGGAGTACACCGATACGATGATTAACGAGAAGGGCGACATCCGAGGCTATAATATCCTTGACTACAACCTCGACAACATCCGCACCGGCCACTTCGTCACCCGCATGTACCAGCAGTGGCCCGAGCAGAAGAACCTGCTCGCCATGCAGACCATGATGCGCCAGCTGCAGGACCAGCCGCGCACCATCGCCGACAAGGTCTACTGGCACAAGGCCATATACGCCTATCAGGTGTGGCTCGACGGCATCTTCATGGGACTGCCCTTCCGCTGTCTGACAGCGCCTGTCACGGAAAAAGCAGGGTTAGGCAAACGTAAGCCCCTTGAAGCAGACATCAGAATCAAGAACATCTACGACGATGCCGTCAACCAGCTGAAGATTACATATAATCGAACGCTCGACCCGAAGACGGGGCTGAACCGCCACGCCTACGACGAGACGCGCAACACCTTCTGGGCCGACAAGGAGACTGGTCTCTCGCAGCACTGCTGGGGCCGTGCCCAGGGATGGTACACCATGGCCCTCATCGAGGTGCTAGATGCCCTGCCAGAGAACTACGCCCGCCGTGCGGAGGTCATCGACCTGCTCGTGAAAGACTTCGATGCCATTCTGAAATGGCAGGACAAGCAGTCGGGCGTATGGTACCAGGTGATGGACTCGCCCGGCCGCGAGGGTAACTATCTGGAATCCACCTGCTCTGCCATGTTTACTTACGCCCTGCTGAAGGCTTACCGCAAGGGTTACGTAGGCACCAAATACCGCGAAGCTGGCATCCGTGCCTATAAGGGCATCATCAACAACTTTATCCGCGTGAACGAGGACAAGACCATTTCGCTGACCAACTGCTGCAGCGTGGCCGGCCTCGGCCCTGCCGCCACACCAGAGGTGGAGGCCGCCATGAAAAAGGTGAACCCCAAGGGCAGCGTGAAGGAGAACCGCCGCCGTGACGGCAGCTACGATTATTATCTCTCAGAGCCCATCCGCGACAACGATGCCAAGGGCCTCGGCCCGTTCATCTGGGCGTCGCTCGAAATGGAGATGATGGGCTACGACACGCAGAACACAACGGCTGAGATCGACCGTCAGGCTGTCGTCACCCGCAACAACCCCATCGTTCGTGAGGCTTCTCCCCTCTCATCACTCACCGTGGGCAACGGCCATTTTGCCACGACGGTCGACGTCACCGGCCTCCAGTCGTTCCCTTTTGAATACAGGGCAGGTGTGCCCTTGACAGCCATGTCCGACTGGGGATGGCATAAGTTCGAAAACACCGCCGGCCTGATGCCCGAGGATTCCTACAAGACGATGGACCTGGGTCACGGCCATCCTGAGGCTTACGCTGTGGAATACAAAGCTTCCAAAGGTGATGCCGCCCGCAATGTGGCTGCCACTGAATACTTCCGCGTAAATCCTCACCGTCTGAATCTCGGCGTTATCGGCCTCGACATAAAGACCCCTGATGGCTCCAAGGTCGAGCTGAAAACGCTCACCGACGTCCGTCAGGAGCTGAAACTCTACGACGGCGTTATCGAGTCGCAGTTTGCTGTCGATGGTTTTCCCGTCGACGTCACCACCGCCTGCCTTCAAGACCGCGATGCCGTCATCTACCGCATCAAGACACCACTACTTAATGAGGGGCGCGCTTCTGTCTCCATCCGTTTCCCTTATCCCACAGGTAAGCACGCCGACGATGCTGCTGACTGGACGAAAACTGAACGGCACACGTCGAGAATTCTCGACATGGATGACCACTATGCCATCATTGAACACAAAATCGACCAACAGTCTTTGCTGGACGAGCAGGGATATCTTCTATACATTCGTTGGGAAGGTAATGCTGTCGTTGATTCATGCGGGACGCATCATTTCGAACTCACCAGTGGCAGCGATGTCCTTTGTTTCGAGGCGGAGTACCGTGCTCTTCCTGCGCAACACACTCCGAAAGCCGTCCCCGACATGCTCGTCTTCGACCAGCAATTGAAGGCCGTCATCCGTGCCTGGAACAGCTGGTGGCAGCAGGGGGCCATCGTCGACTTCTCACAATGTACCGACCCGCGTGCCCGTGAACTGGAGCGCCGTGTAGTGCTCTCCCAATACCTCACCCAGGTGAACTGTGCCAACAGCTTGCCGCCACAAGAAACCGGTCTCACCTACAACTCCTGGTTCGGGCGTCCCCATTTGGAGATGGCCTGGTGGCACCTCGTAGACTTCGCCCTCTGGCACCGTCCAAAGACCGTAGCCACCATTCTCGACTGGTACAACACGGCAGCCTACCCCGAAGCCCGCAAGATTGCCCAACGCCAGGGCTTCAAGGGCGTACGCTGGATGAAAATGACCGACCCTTGGGCCGGCGAGGCTCCCTCAAACACAGGCAGCTTCCTCATCTGGCAACAGCCACATTATATATATATGGCCGAGGAGATGTACCGTGCCAATCCCACCACTGAAACGCTGAAGAAGTACGCCGAACAGGTGGAAGAGACCGCCGCCTTCATGGCCGACTTCGTCTCCTCAGCACCCGCCTCTGGCAGCCCCTCCGCCAGGAGGCAGTATTTCCTCCAGGGTGCCACAGCTATGCAGGAGTCCATGTCAAAGGATTTCAGCTATAACCACCCCTTCGAGCTGGCCTACTGGCAGTACGGCCTGAGCATGGCCAACCAGTGGCGCGAGCGTCGGGGCATGCCCCGCAACACCCACTGGGATGACATCGTCAACAACCTGTCACCCCTCCCCATGACTACCGACGGCATCTATACCGCTGGCCTGCCCAAAGGCAAGACCGACAATCTGAAAACCTTCGACCCCTTCGACTCCCCCCGCACTACCCCGGGCAACAGTTCCACCGTTGCCACTGAGACCTTCGCTGAAAAATGCCGCAACGACCACCCCGCCGTCCTTGCCCCCTTCGCCATTCTCCCCTCCCGTTCCGTACGCTGCGATACCATCGCAGCAAAGAAGACCCTCGACTGGGTCATGCACAACTGGAACTGGCCCACCACCTGGGGCTGGGACTACGGCATGACAGCAATGGCCGCCGCCCGTCTCGGTCAGCCTGAGACAGCCCTCCAGGCCCTGCTCTTTGACACACAGAAGAACACCTACCTCATCAGCGGCCACAACTTCCAGACCTCCGACCGCCTCCGCATCTATCTGCCCGGCAACGGCGCCCTGCTCACTGCCATCGCCATGATGTGCGCCGGCTGGGACGGCTGCGAAAATCCCCACAATCCCGGTTTCCCACAGGACGGCACATGGAACGTTCGTTGGGAAGGACTGCAGCGCATGCAATAGTTTTCTGATTTTTCCCCAAGCGAGAGTTAGGAGTTTTAGAAAAAGGAAATAGGAGCCAGAAATTACCCATCCCTCTGCGGTCAGGTGTGCGGCGTATTCGCCGCAGCCCCAATAAAAATCAGGAGTTAAGAGCACAAACTAGAAAGCAGCTCCTAACTCCTGACTTTTAACTCCTAACTCTTAGCTCCTACCTCTTAATAAGATCGATGGAACGGCGGAGGAAGGCATCAAGGGCAGCACCCTTCAGCATGCCGTTCTGCAGCAGGGCAAGGTCGATAAGCTGATGGACGATGTCGTTGTCCTTTGCGAAACCGGCAATGAGCTGCTGTTTCTTCTCCTTCTGCTCGTCGATGGCTTTCTGCGTGGCAGCCTTGTCGTCTTTCTGCTCCTGGGTAATCTCTTCCGGCTTCTTTTTCTCGGTCTGCTGGTTCAGGGCGGCAAGGCGTGCCTGCTGTCCCTTCAGCTCTGCCTCTATGGGCTTCAGAGGTTCTGTCAGTGACTGTTTGGCATCGTCGAGGACACGCTTCAGCAGCGGATGGTCGCTGTTAAGCACCAAGTTGAAGGAGTCGGGCATCTGTCCGTAGAAGTTCATCCCACTCTGGTAGCGGCTCATCTCCTTCATACGGCGCATCCATTCATTCTGCGTGATGACCACAGGGCGCTGTGTCTCGCCCAGGGCATTGACCTCGACCAGAAACTCGGTCTTGTCGAGCTTTGGCAGCTGCGAACGGAAGATGTCTGACAAATTGTCACGGTCGGCTTCTGCCAACTCTGTCTTGGAGGCATCGTCCTTCTGAATGAGATGGTCGATGGTATCAGCATCCACGCGTGTGAAACGCGACTTCTCGAATTTCTGCTCCAGCGTCTGGATGCAGGGCACGTCGAGCTGTCCGTCGAAGAGCAGCACGGAGTAGCCCTTGTCCTGAGCGGCCTTGATATAGCTGTACTGGTCGTCCTTGTCGGTGGCATAGAGGTAGACCAGGTCGCCGTCCTTGTTCTTCTGCGAAGCCTCGATGAGCTTGCGATACTCGTCGAAGGTGAAATAGGCTCCCTCGGTGTCTTTGAAGAGTGAGAAGTCCTTGGCACGGTCGTAGAAGTTCTCCTCGGTCAGTATGCCGTAGTTGATGAAGAGCTTCAGGTCGTCCCACTTTTGCTCGTAAGCCTTGCGGTCCTCGTTGAAGATGGCCTTCAGACGGTCGCTCACCTTCTTGGTGATATAGGTGGAGATCTTCTTCACCTCGCGGTCGCTCTGCAGGTAGCTGCGGCTCACGTTCAGCGGGATGTCGGGCGAGTCGATGACACCGTGCAGCAGCGTCAGGAATTCGGGCACGATGCCTTCTACCTGGTCGGTGACGAACACCTGGTTGCAATAGAGCTGTATGCGGTTCTTCTGCAGCTCCAGTGAGTTCTTGATGCGGGGGAAGTAGAGGATGCCGGTGAGGTGGAAGGGATAGTCCACGTTCAGGTGAATCCAGAACAGCGGCTCGTCGTGCATGGGATAGAGGGTGCGGTAGAACGACTTGTAGTCCTCGTCCTTCAGCGTAGACGGTGTCTTCGTCCACAACGGCTCCACATTATTAATAATGTTGTCTTCGGCGGTGTCCACCATTTTCTTCTCGTCGCTCGACCACTCCTGCTTCTTGCCGAAGGCGATGGCCACGGGCAGGAACTTGCAGTATTTGTTCAGCAAGCCTTCCAGCTTGCTCTTGTCGAGGAACTCCTTGCTGTCGTCGTCGATGTAGAGGATAATGTCGGTACCTCGGTCAATGGCAGCCCCCGTTACGGCGGATTTATAATCCGACGCATCGTCAATCTCGTAGGCAGGGCTGCCGTCGCAGCTCCACTTCACGGTCTTTGCATCCTCACGATAGGAGCGAGTGACAATCTCCACCTTCTTCGACACCATGAACGAGCTGTAGAAACCCAGTCCGAAGTGGCCGATGATGCTGTTGGCCGTGTCCTTGTACTTCTCCAGGAAGTCGGTGACTCCAGAGAAGGCTATCTGGTTGATGTACTTGTCGATTTCCTCCTCGGTCATGCCGATGCCGCGGTCGCTGATGGTGATGGTGCCCTTGTCGGCATCCATGCTGATGCGCACGGTGAGGTCGCCCAGTTCGCCTTTGAAATCGCCCTTCTCTTGAAGAGTCTTCAACTTCTGCGTGGCGTCGATGGCATTCGACACCATCTCACGCAGGAAAATCTCATGATCGCTGTAGAGGAATTTCTTAATGACCGGGAATATGTTCTCAGTCGTTACGCCAATGTTACCTTTTTGCATAATTCTTACTTTTAATTTTATGATTTCAACTTTTTACCTTATCCTTGCAAAAACCATGCCAAACTATGCTTTAAGGGCGATGCAAAGGTCTGTTCCCCATATTGGGCAAAGCACGACCTGACACGCATCCTAAACAGTCCAAACCTCAACGAGGAATCCCCAACGCCCGCACACGCAGTTACAATGGGCTTTCGTCTGTTGCAAGGGCTTCCAGCCCGCCCCAATCACTTCTCGCGCGCACGCGCGTAATACAAGCACAGAAAAAAGACGCTACCCGAGCTACTTTAGAAGCCAGCATAATGAAAATCAACCACTTGTCGGTAGCTACACAACTGTTTTTTTCGCTACTTTGGTGCTACAGGAGTAGCTACAGGCCGCATGCACTTAAATTCTCTAGAGAATTCATCCAAAAGGTGCCTCCGTTTTTCCAAACGGCGGCAGTATTTTTTCAAACGGCGGCAGTATTCTCCAGAAAACTGACTCCGTGCACTTTGGCGTATGTAATATTTGTCATGTTACATACGGCAAAGTAGATATTGAAACCGGTAGCTCAAGCTAAAATCAGTGTAGCCCCTTCGGTAGCGCCAAAAAGACGCTTGTAGCTACCGACAAGCACCTGATAATCATCGCATTAACACGTTCAGTAGCACGAGTAGCACCTTTTTTCTCGCGCGCATTTATACGCGCACGCGCGAGAAACAAAAAAGAACCCTTACGGAAAAGACTACTCAGTGAAGAGGATGTTCTCCCTGAACGAACGGGCGATAAACCGCACGTCATCCTCAGAGACACAGGGTCCGGCCGGCAGACAAAGGCCGGTCTTGAAGATGGCCTCGCTGACACCGTTCACGTAGGCAGGAGCATCCTTATAGACCGGCTGCTTATGCATGGGCTTCCATACGGGACGAGCCTCGATGCCGGCCTGGTCGAGGGCTACACGCATGGCCTCCACATTGTCATTAGGCTGGCAGTCGGTCGTAGCCGAGTCTGCTGTGTGGATTACACCGGCGGCTCCACCCACGGCCCCTGTTACTATCGTCTTATAGGCATTCTCCTGACCCTTCACACGGACGTTTTCGTCCATCGTCAGTGTGACGAGCCAGTAGTTAGAGTCATAATCACCATTGGCAGGCTGGCTGTGGACGGTCACTCCGGGAACACCCGCCAGCAGCTCCTCATACATCGCCTGCACATGACGGTGATGGGCAATATGGTCGTTGGCGACGGTCATCTGTCCGCGTCCTATGCCAGCGCAGATATTGCTCATGCGGTAGTTGTAGCCAATAGCCTCATGCTGGTAGTAGGGATAGGACTCGCGGGCCTGTGTGGCGAGCCACATCACCTTCTGCCACATCTCCCTGTCAGGACAGATGAGGGCACCACCGCCCGACGTGGTGATCATCTTGTTGCCGTTGAAGCTCAGCACGCCATAGTCGCCGAAGGTGCCCAGCACCTGCCCTTTGTAGCGCGAGCCGAAGCCCTCGGCGGCATCCTCAATGACGGGGATGTCGTACTTGCAGGCAATCTCCATGATGCGGTCTATTTTGTAGGGCATGCCGTAGAGGGCCACGGGGATGATGGCCTTCGGCTTGCGTCCTGTCTTGGCGATACGGTCGCGAATGGCCTCCTCCAGCAAGTCGGGGTCTATGTTCCAAGTGTCAGGCTCGGAATCCACAAACACGGGCGTGGCTCCCAGATAGGTGACAGGATGACTGGAGGCGCAGAACGTAAAGCCTTGCACCATCACCTCGTCGCCGGGCTTCACGCCGCAGGCTATCAGCGCCAGATGCACGGCGGCAGTACCCGACGAAAGGGCCACCACCTGCTTCGAGGACAAGTCGCCGCCACAGGCGTGACTGTCACCATCATCCTGGGTCACGAATAGACGCAAATCCTCCTCAAAGGCATTAACATTGGGTCCAAGGGGCACCACCCAGTTGGTGTCGAAGGCCTCCTTGATGTATTTCTGCTCCCATCCTGCCTCACTCATGTGAGCCAGACACAAATATATTCTACGCATATAGACAGTCTTGTCGGAATTCGGCTGCAAAGGTACAACAATTTCAATAAAATAAAGGTCTTCTTCTCTTTTTTTTCCATTCTTTCTGTTACATTTCCATTATTTTTGTTAATTTTGCAGCGGAATACTAAACTATCCTGCCACCAGGCACGTCCATTCCTAAAAGAAAAAGAACAACTAGCAAACAGCATTTAAACATGAAAAAGAAAGTAATGACAGCGCTACTTGGCCTCTGCGTCCTATCGATGCATGCGCAGAAGCAGTGGACGCTGGATGACTGCATTGGCTATGCCATAGCCCACAACATCACCCTCCAGAAAGCACGACTGCAGCAGCAGTCGGCTCAGGAAGACGTGAAGGCCAGGAAGGGTGCGCTGCTGCCCACGCTGAGCGGCTCGTCGAACCAGAGCATGGGCTACCAGCCCTGGAAAGACAACGGCATTGCCACCGTGACTAACGGACAAGTGAATACCAAGGTGAACAAGACGTCCTACAACGGCAGCTACGGACTGAATGCCCAGTGGACGGTGTGGAACGGCAACCGCAACCACAACAACGTACGCATATCGGAACTCACCGAGCAGCAGGCAGAGCTGAGCGTAGCCGAACAGGCCAACAGCATTGAGGAGCGCATCTGCCAGCTCTACGTGCAGTGCCTCTATCTGGCAGAAGCCATCAAGGTGAGCCAGGCCACGCTGGAAACAAGCCTGAAGAACGAGCAGCGTGGACAGGAAATGGTAGAGGTGGGCATGATGTCGAAGGCCGACCTGGCACAGCTCTCTGCACAAAGGGCTAACGACGAATATAATATTGTGGAAGTACAGAGCCAGCTGGCCAACTACAAGCTGCAGCTCCGCCAGTTGCTGGAGCTGACGGCTGCCGACGACTTCGACATCGCCACAGACGCTCCGCTACCCTGGGGTGCAGCCGGAAGCGGGCTTTCCACCGACGAGCAGGCACTCTCCGACATTCCCTCGCTGGGCGAGACCTACGAAAATGCGCTGGCCTCACGCCCGGAGATAGAGAGCAAGAAGCTGAGCATAGAAAGTGCCAACGTCAACCTCAGCGTGGCAAAGGCCGGATGGCTGCCCACACTGAGCATGACGGGAGGCGTACAGACCAGCACCAACTCGCTCTCCAACAACAGCTGGGGCAACCAGATGAAGACCAACGTCAACATGTCGGGCGGACTGTCGCTCAGCATACCCATCTTCGACGGCAAGCAGACCAAGACCAGCGTGGCCAAGGCTCGCATACAGCAGCAGCAGGCACAGCTGGACCTGCAGGATCAGCAGAAGCAGCTCTACCAGACCATAGAGGGTTTCTGGATTGACGCCACCACCAACCAGCACAAGTTCCAGGCCGCCACTGAAAGCGTGGCCAGCCAGCAGGCCAGCTTCGACCTGCTGGAGGAGCAGTTCAACCTTGGACTGAAAAACATTGTAGAGCTGATGAACGGGAAGGACAAGCTGCTGCAGGCACAGCAGAGCCTGCTGCAGGCCAAATACATGACCTTGCTCAACATGCAGCTGCTGCGCTTCTATGGCGGTAGCATAGCCCCCTAAGTCGGGGGTGTCGGGGGGCTGGGCAAGCCTTCCCCCTAAAAGAACAGAGAGAATAACAGAAATCATAAAAATAGTATTAACCATTTAACCGAGGGAAAGGACCCCGAGGGCGTTCAGACCCCCATTCCCCTAGCTTAGGGGACTTGAAAATATGAAAAAAACAATCATCATCGCCGCTATTCTTGTCGTCATAGCCGCAGCAGCCTGGTTCCTGCTTTCCGGCGGACAGAAGAAGCAGACCGTGGAGTTTGAGAAAACCACCGTCGAGAAGACCACTATCCAGAACAGCATTACGGCCACTGGCACCATCGAGCCAGTGACCTCCGTCACCGTGGGCACACAGGTGAGCGGCATCGTCAGCCACCTCTATGTGGACTACAACTCCGTGGTGAAGAAAGGGCAGGTCATTGCCGAGCTGGACAAGACCAACCTCACCAGCGAGCTGCGCACCGCTCAGGCAAACCTGAGCAGCGCCCAGAGCACCATGAACTATGAGCAGGCCAACTACAACCGCTATAAGACGCTCTACGAGAAGGGACTGGTCAGCGCCAACGACTTTGAATCGGCCAAGCTGTCGTATCTCAAGGCCAAGGAGCAGGTGGTCACTTCGGCACAGAGTGTGCAGCGGGCACAGACCAACCTGGGCTACGCCACCATCACCAGCCCCATCGACGGCGTGGTGCTCTCGAAGAGTGTGGAGGAAGGCCAGACGGTGGCCGCTTCGTTCAATACTCCCGAGCTGTTCACCATTGCCCAGGACCTGACCGACATGCGCGTCATAGCTGACATCGACGAGGCTGACATCGGCGGCGTGAAGGAAGGCCAGCGCGTGATGTTCACCGTCGATGCCTTCCCCGAAGACCGATTCGAAGGACAGGTGACACAGGTGCGCCAGCAGGCCACAACAGAGAGCAATGTCGTCACCTACGAAGTGGTCATCTCCGCCCCGAACAACGACCTGAAGCTGAAGCCCGGACTGACGGCCAACGTCACCATCTTTACACTGGAGAAGCACGACGTGCTGGCTGTACAGTCGAAAGCCCTGCGCTTCATGCCCATCGATGCCATCCTGAACGAAGGACAGAAGATTGAGAACGTAGAGGCACCGATGAAAGTTTGGACGCTAGAGGGCAACACCTTCAAGGCCCATGCCGTGCAGACAGGCATCACCAACGGACTGCTCACCGAGATTCTCGGTGGCATAGAGGCAGGCACCGAGGTGCTGACGGGCTTTAATATCAGCGGAGGCAACGAGATGCCTCAGTTTGGCGAGCAGGCTCAAAACCCCTTCATGCCACGCCCCAGAGGAAACAACCGACAGCAGAACGGCAATAATCAACAACAACCAAGGAGATAAATGGAAAAGAAAGTTGTTATTGAGCTACAAAACGTGAAGCGCTACTTCCAGGTAGGCTCGGAAACGGTGAAAGCCTTGCGCGGCGTGTCGTTCAAGATCTACGAGGGCGAGTTCGTCACCATCCAGGGCACATCGGGCAGCGGCAAGTCCACCCTGCTCAACCAGCTGGGATGCCTCGACACCCCCACCAGTGGCGACTACTTCCTCGACGGCATCAACGTGCGCACCATGTCGAAGACGCAGCGTGCTCACCTGCGCAACCGCAAGATAGGCTTCGTCTTCCAGAACTACAACCTGCTGGCGAAGACCACAGCCGTGGAGAATGTCGAGCTGCCGCTGATGTACAACTCGGAGTACACCGCCTCCCAGCGCCGCGAGAAGGCCATCAAGGCCCTGCAGGCTGTGGGACTGGGCGACCGTCTGATGCACAAGAGCAACGAGATGTCGGGCGGACAGATGCAGCGCGTGGCCATCGCCCGTGCACTGGTCAACGATCCTGCCGTACTACTGGCCGACGAGGCCACCGGCAATCTCGACACTCGCACCTCCTTCGAGATGCTCGTCCTCTTCCAGGAGCTCTACCACCAGGGACATACCATCATCTTCGTGACCCACAACCCTGAGATTGCCGAATATGCCAGCCGCAACATCAACCTGCGCGACGGCAAGATACGTGAGGATACTATCAACACCAACATCAAGTCGGCAGCCGAGGCTCTGGCCGCACT
>JAEEGG010006427.1_pt1 | contig 27566 bp, 31 predicted proteins | sample 9134161 | NCBI WGS metagenome assembly JAEEGG01 (sample SAMN16246543, study PRJNA631951) | gut metagenome | biome: gut microbiome; feature: rumen; material: CR-attached | host: Bos | place: Iran: Karaj | collected 2018-10 | reverse complement strand
AAGAGTATGAAGGGAACGTTTTGATTATAACCTTATTTATCTTCTTTTTTAGACTTCTTTTCGGCTGCAGCCTTTTCCTGAGCGGCTCTTGCGGCTTCTCTTTCAGCCTGAACCTTTTCAACCGCAGTATTGTTGGTCTGTATAGCCCAGCGGGCAAGCTTCATCTTGTTTCTGTCAGCGCCGGTTTCGATAACTATGCTGTCATCCTTAACCGTAACAACTCTGCCCATAATACCGCCGATAGTGGTAATCTCGTCGCCTATCTGGGTATTCTCTCTCATTTCCTGATCCTTTTTCTGCTGCTTCTTCTGAGGACGGATGGTAAGGAAATACATACCGCCGAAAAGCACAACCATAAGGATAATAAAGCTGAACGGGTTGCCGCCTGCAGTTGTTGCTGCAGTACCGTCAGCACCGGCGTTACCGCCGTTTCCGAATAAAGACCATGCGAGGTAATTAACTATAGATAACATGTGAGTCCTCCAAAAATTTGATAACAGATTGTATTATACATTGAAACTGTGAATAATGCAAGTAAATATTTTTAACAAACCTTTATTATATGATACAAGCAGTCGCTCATATATTATTAAAAAACAAAGAGGTGTTATTATGAGCGCTATTGCAGGTGAAATATCATTTTCGGGATATCTTTCAAAACGGGTTGAGGAATTTGAAGAAATAAAGAAAAGACTGTCGCACAGAGGCCCCGATGACCAGGCAAGCTATATAACGGACAAAACCGCGTTTATTCAGAATCTTTTGTGTTCCGATAACAGGGAAACCGAGCCCCTGCCCTATCTGAAACGAATATATGATAAGAAGTATCTGTTGCTTCTTGACGGCGCGCTTTCAAACCGTGACGAGATAAAGCAAAAACTGTCGGAAAAAGGATGCTGTATTGAGGACGGCGACGACTTTGAACTTTTACTGAAAGGATATATAAGTTTCGGTAAAGATGTTCTTAAACTTATAAACGGAGTTTACGCCTTTTGTATCTGGGATTTTGAAAATGAAGAGCTTTTCTTTGCGCGCGACCGAATGGGAGTAAGACCGCTGTTTTATTCAAACGCAAACAATAACTTTATCTTTTCCTCGGAAATAAAAGGAATGCTTGAAAACAGCGAGATAAAGCCAGTGATTGATATAAATTCCGTTATGGAGTTAATGCTTATAGGTCCGGGCAGAACGCTCGGTTACGGTGTTTTCAGGGATATTTGTGAGCTTAAGCCCGCACACTGCGGAATGTTTTCAAAAGACGGGCTGAGTATAGAAAGGTATTGGGATTTAGAAGCAAAAGAACACACCGACAGCTTTGAACAAACCGTTGAAGCGGTTCGTTATCTTGTAACCGATTCCATTGAAAGACAGCTGGAAAGTGATTTTCCGGTCTGTACTATGTTATCCGGCGGTCTTGATTCAAGTATTATTACTTCTGTTGCCAATAAGGTTCTTAATAACCGGTCAAACAGACTGAAAACTTTTTCGGTTACCTACCGTGATAACGAAAAATACTTTAAGAAAAGCCGTTTTCAGCCCGACAGCGATGCAGAGTATATTGAGATGATGAAGCAACGCTTCAATCTTGACAACGAGCTGATTGTCGTTGATTCACAGCAGCTTTACGACGCACTGTTTGATGCCGTTGACGCGCGTGATTTGCCGGGTATGGCTGATATAGACTCGTCACTTTATATTTTCTTAAAAGAAATCAGAAACGAATATAAAATTACACTTTCGGGCGAGTGCTCCGACGAGCTATTCGGAGGGTATCCGTGGTACCGCGATCCCAAGCTTGACAATCCAAACGGGTTTCCCTGGGCGCATTCTGACATTCTGCGCAAGAGTCTGATTAATAAGGATTTGGTTGAAAGCTTTGACTGTGAGCAGTTTGTTTACGACAAATACATTAATACAGTCAATTCTGCTTCAAAGCTAAAGCGTACCGATAACGAAAGCCGAAAAAAAGAGCTTATGAAGCTTAATACCGATTGGTTTATGATGACGCTTGTTGACAGGACCGACAGAATGAGCGCGCTTGCCGGCGTTGATGTCCGCGTACCGTACTGCGATTACAGAATTGCTCAGTATCTATATAATGTTCCGTGGGAATTCAAGGATTACAAGGGATATGAAAAGGGACTGCTCAGAGAAGCGTTCAGAGACTGTCTGCCCGAGGAAGTGCTTTGGAGAAAAAAGAGTCCTTATCCTAAAACGCACAATCCCGAATACCTGAAAACCGTCAGAAAAGAGCTGAAAAAAATCCTCGACGAAGGTTCGCCGATGTTTGCATTCGTGAACAAAGACAGACTTTCCGAGTTTATTGACAATGATATTCCGCAGAACTTCTACGGTCAGCTTATGACAACCGCTCAGACTATTGCGTATTTCATACAGACAGATTACTGGCTTAAGAAATACAATATCAAAATTGAACTGTAATAAGAAAAAGCTCTGTTTTTAACAGAGCTTTCAGTTTATATGGTGAACGTTCTGGAAACTGTAACCTTCCGTAAGCATATCGAAATTATCAAGAATTGAATTAACACCGTTCATTGTATTATAAAGCGGATCTTTAACCGTCTTTACCTCAATTCCGGTTTCCTCGGAAATTCTCTTTTCCATACCGAACAGTAATGCGGTTCCGCCCGTAAGCAGTATTCCGTTGTCGGAAATATCGCCGATAAGCTCGGGCGGCGTTTTTTCAAGTACGCTCTTGATACCGTTTATCATCTGTTCAAGCTGTTCTTCAATACAGTTGAATATTTCGGTCGAAGTGATTTCAAACGATATCGGCATATTGTCAAGTCCGCTCTTGCCGAAGGTAACGAGCGCAATTTCCTCCTCGCGCTTAATCGCCGAACCAAGACAGATTTTCAGCCTCTCGGCAGTCAGCGGTCCTATAAGAATATCGCGGTTGCGCTGAAGATATCTTGATATGGCCTTGTCGAGGTCGATTCCCCCTACCCTGACCGTATTTGAAACCGCAATATTTCCCATAGTAATAACCGAAATATCAACGGAGCCGCCTCCGAGATTGACGAGCATTCTGCCCGACATAGACCTTTCGTTTATGCCTGCGCCGATTGCGGAAGCAAGCGATTCCTCTATAAGGCAAACCTTGCCTGCGCCCGACGAAATAACTACGTCTACAAACGTGCGCCTGTCGAGATTCGTGGCACCGCTCGGAACGGTAATAATAACGTTAGGTTTGAAAACCTTATTGCCGAGAACCTTTTGCAGATAATAGCGCAAAAGCTTCTGAGCGTATGAATAATGCGAGATAACGCCGTTCAATACGGGGTGAATAACTTCAATATTGTCGTCGGTCCTTCCGTCTATGGTGTAGGCGTTATTACCGAATGCAACGGGATATTTTGTTTCAATATCAAGAGCGATTACAGACGGTTCGTCGAGAATTATACCTTTGCCCTGCTCGGTGATAATGGTTGACGATGAACCGAAGTCAATGCCGATATTCATACCTGCCATAAAAGGACCTCCTTTCAATATTTTACTTATAATATCACAAAAAACTTATGTTGTAAACAAAACAAACTCCCGAAATATCGGGAGTTTATTAATTACTGTTTATAGCTTTTAAGGAAATCCTCAAGCTCGTTTGCGGCGTACGTTAATTCTTTAACGTCGGGCAGATAGACAATTCTCACATGGTCGGGTGTCGGATAATTGAAGCCCGAACCCTGAACAAGCAGTATTTTCTTTTTTCTCAGGAAATCAAGTACGAACTTTTCGTCATTCTTTATACCGAACTTCTTAACGTCTATTTTTGGGAAAATATAGAACGCCGCCTTTGGCTTAACAGCCGATACTCCGTCAATAGCATTGAGCGCGTTATAAATGCACTCTCTCTGTTCGTATATTCTGCCGCCCGGTATAAGCAACTCGTCAACGCTCTGGTAACCTCCCAGCGCCGTCTGAATAATCTGCTGAGACGGCACGTTAGAGCAAAGGCGCATGGAAGATAAAAGATTAAGACCTTCAATATAGCCCTTAATTCTCGATTTATCGCCGCTTATAACCATCCAGCCGCTTCTGAAGCCCGCAACACGGTGAGATTTGGAAAGTCCGTTAAACGTTACGCAGGGTACGTCAGGCGCAAGCGATGCAATTGAAACGTGTTTTAATCCGTCCATAACAAGTCTGTCATAGATTTCATCGGCGAAGATTATAATCCCCTCTTTACGCGCAATATCGGCAATTTCAAGCAGTATCTCCTCTGAATACAAAGCTCCCGTCGGATTGTTCGGGTTAATAATAATTATACCCTTTGTTGCTTTAGTAATCTTCTTTTTGATATCTTCAATATCGGGATTCCATTCGTTCAGCTCGTCGCACATATAATGGACCGCTTTTCCGCCGGCAAGTGTTACTGCGGCTGTCCACAGCGGATAGTCAGGCGCAGGAACAAGTATCTCATCTCCGTCGTCAAGCAGTCCCTGCATTGACATAACTATCAATTCACTGACACCGTTTCCTGTGTAAATATCGTTTATGTCAACGTTGGGTATCTTCTTAATCTGGCAGTACTGCATTATCGCCTTTCGCGCAGAGAATATACCCTTCGAGTCCGAATAACCTTCGGAATCGCGAAGATTATAGCTCATATCACGTATAATTTCATCGGGCGCCGTAAAGTTAAACGGAGCGGGATTGCCGATATTGAGCTTAAGTATCTTAATGCCGTTTTCGCTCATACGGTTTGCTTCGTCCATTATCGGACCGCGTATGTCGTAACAAACGTTATCAAGCTTGTGTGATTTCTCAAAAGTTTTCATATTTTCATTCCTTAATAATAGTCTTTTTAATATAATACACCCTTTGTCAAGTGTTATAAGAAAAGGATGCCCGAAAGCATCCTAAAACACATCTTTTTCTTTTTTTATACCGAATATTTTCATAAGTAATCCCGATAGAATCCTGGGGCTTTTAAGTACAACAATCTTCATAAGAACGCCTCCGTCAGTTTCTGCATATTGCGATGCCGCTTACTGTCAAAGCAATCGCCAGCATAACAACGAGGTATTTTGCAGGTACCGTTAACGCCGCTACAAGACCTATTCCGAGAAACAGGAAAACCGTTCCGATGCTGACGCACCTTTTTCGTTTGCCCATTTATGACACCGCCTTTCTATGCTTGTTATCAGTATATTCACAAGCACAGAATTGGTTAAACGGACTTTGATGCTTCTATTATAAGAACAATTCCTTCGTTGACACTGATATTTGCAATGTCATCGACTGCCTCGTTACTGACGCCTATTGAAGCATAAGGCGAAAGCACATAATTTTCAACGTTGTAATAAAAGCCTTTAAGTGTGATTTCTGCGTTGCCGCCAAAAGCAAAAACCGAAAAGTAACTGTCCTTTTTACTGATATTCTTCTGCTCGTCTTTCAGGCAGTATATTACGTGATTGTCGTCAATGAGCGTAATGTTTATGCCCTTAAGCTTATATTCCGCGAGAACGGCAAAATTAGCTACGCTGTGGTCAATTCTGCCGCCGAGACCGCCGATAATCAGAATCTCGTTATAGCAGCGTTCGACAGCCTGAGAAACGGCAAACTGAGTATCTGTACAGTCCTTGACAGGGCTTAAAACTATAGTTTCAATATCATTTTCGGGAGTGTCAGAGGAATCAAAATCGCCGACAATCAGGTCGGGAACAATGCCTGCCGCTTTTAGCTTGGTGTAACCGGCATCGGCTGCAATTACGAAATCGTCGTAAAAGATATTCTTTTTTAATAATTCCCCGCTGTCGGTTTTACCTGCGGCTACGATTACGCAACGTCTTTTCTCTATAAGTTCCATTCCTTTACGTCCTTAACCTCGTTATAGAATTTAACGTAACTGTTATGCCTTGACCTGCTGATTTTTCCTTCTTCAACCGCTGCAATTACCGCGCAGCCCTTGTCGCAGGTATGGGTGCACGATGAAGTGAATTTGCAGTTATCAACATAAGGGGCAAATTCACGGAAGCAATCAGCAAGCTCATCTTTCATAATAAGATTTGTCTTATCAAGTTCAAATGAAGAGAAGCCGGGTGTGTCGATTATGTAACCTCCGCACACCTTAAATAATTCAGCCTGACGGGTAGTGTGTCTTCCCCTGCCGAGTTTTTTGCTGATTTCAGAGGTCTGCTGAGACAGCGAGGGATCAATATTGTTAAGCAAAGATGTTTTACCTACGCCCGAATTACCCGTAAAAGCGCTGATTTTACCCTCTAATAGCGTTTTTACCTCGTCAACGCCCTCACACGTCTTATTAGATATAACAACCGTCTTAAAGCCCGCAAGAGTATAAATAGAGTAAAGCTCATCCGCGCTGGACAGATCTGATTTTGAAATAACGATAATGGGCTCAATACCCTTTGTCTCTGCAACGGCAATAAGTCGGTCGATAACAAAGGTTGACGGCTTGGGCTCAACTGTCGATACTACAATAATAAGGTTGTCAATATTTGCAACCGGCGGACGCAAAAGATAATTCTTTCTGTCCTTAATTTCATCTATTGTATTCTCGGCATTTTCGTTTACCGTAATAACAACCTTATCACCTGCAAGCGGCGTCATACCGTCCTTACGGAATACTCCCCTCGCCTTACATTCATATACCGCATCGGCGGCTTCAACATAATAGAAGCCGCCAATACCTTTTAATATAATTCCGTTAATTGCCATTGTTTTCATTGGGTGTTTCCTGCTCGATTTCTACCTTAAGTCTGATCTGAGTGTTGGTTGCGTACTGAGTTGAATCCGCAACGGGGTCCTGACTTGTAACGGTACCGCTGGAAGCAGGATTATTATTAGAATCGACTACCACAACGTTAGTGAAGCCTGCGTTCTTGAGTATGGTAAGCGCCTCGCTGACGGACTTACCGGCAACGTTGGGAACGGGAAGCTTTTCAACATAGGCAACGGTTTCGCTGTTTGTGACAACAGCGGGAGAAACGGTGAAGTTGATATTGCCCTTGAGTATGGTCTGATCGTTTACCGTAACAGCAAACGATTTCTCGCCCTTACCGGTAATCTCGATTGTCTTCTTTGAGCCGTTGAGAAGCACCTCGTCATAGGTCTTGTAAAGCTCGTTATCAAGGTAAACCTTCATAACGCCCGTAGAAGAACCGGTCGTTGACGGCAGCGTTATGTCAATGGTAGCAGTACTCTCTGACGGAATACCCGTGCTTACGTAAATAGTTACTGTCGAGCCGCTGTCAGCGTCCTCGTTAGCTTTAGGCGACTGATCGACAACCGTGCCTTCAGGCTTGTCGCTGTCGGTGGTTGAAACGGACACGTTGAAGCCAGACGACTTGAGAAGCTGGATGGCTATATCTCTGCTGTAGCCCGCAACGTCGGGAACTTTAACAGCGTTGGGATTTTCGTCGCTTGCAACATAAATCGTTACGAGACTGCCCTTCTCGGCATATGAGTTCTCGCTCGGGTTAACCTCGAATACGTATCCCGTCTTTTCATTCTTGTTATAGGTTGTGATAACCTTTACGTCAAAGCCGTTCTGCTTAAGCTTTTCTTCGGCTTCGCTTGATGTAAGACCGATAATACCGGTTATGAGTATGCTGTCGTCGTTATATGCGATTTCAAGCTTAATCGTCTTGCCCTTCTTGACTTTTGTTTCGGGAAGCGGATCCTGACTTAAGATAACGCCCGCCTCGGCTTCGTCGGAATAGATGGAAACGGTTTCAAAGTTGAAGTTATCGGTGTAGTCCTCTTTTGTTGCAACCTCGTCGGCGTAATTGAGTCCGACAAAGTTGGGAACGGAAATCTTGTGAGTGTTTCTGTAAACGAGTACGCCGACAAAAATACCGAGAATAACGATAATACCCGCAATAATACCGAAAAGTATCGGCATGGTCTTACTCGGCTCCATCTCGTCAATTTCTTCCTTCGTGAGATTAAGCTTACCCTCACCGGTTTCAACAGCCGGAACAGTCTGAGTAGGCTGCTTGCTGTCAACGTATTTGGTCGGCTCTTTGTCAACGAAGTAGTTATAGTTGAATTTTATTGACGGATTGCGCTTGAACTCGTCAATATCGAGCATCATCTCGGCAGCAGAATGATAACGGTTGTTAGGATTCTTCTGCATGGCGCGCATAGTTATCTGTTCAAGACCGAGAGGAATATCGGGATTGATTTCTCTGGGCGGAACAGCCTCCTGCTGAAGCTGCATAATAGCAATCGATACGGCATTGTCCGATTGGAACGGAAGCTGACCGGTGAGCATTTCGTACATAACAACGCCCATCGAATAGATATCCGCCTTGTCGTCAGTCAGTTCGCCTCTTGCCTGTTCGGGTGAAATGTAGTGAACAGAGCCTATTGCGTCCTCGGTCATGGTTTTAGTACCGTCGCGTGAGAAACGCGCAATGCCGAAGTCTGCAACTTTAATTGTGCCGTCCTGCAACAGCATGATGTTCTGCGGCTTGATGTCGCGGTGAACGATACCCTTGTCGTGAGCGTGTTGTAAAGCAAGCAGTATCTGACTTACAAAGTGTACCGCTTCCTTCCAGTTGACTACCTTCTGCTGCTCGATATACTCTTTAAGAGTGATACCCTCAACGTATTCCATTACGATATACTGAATTCTGTCGCCGAAGCTTACGTCGTAAACCTTAACGATATTAGGGTGTGAAAGCACGGCGATAGCCTTCGATTCGTTCTTGAAGCGGCGGCGTGATTCCTCGCTTGAAAGGAATTCCTCCTTTAAGATTTTAACCGCAACAATACGGTCGTCAATATTGTCGTATGCCTTATAGACAACGGACATACCGCCGACACCGATAATCTCACGAATTTCGTAACGGCCGTCAAGCCTTTTTCCGCAATAATTTTCCATAATCTGTCTCCTTATCAGTATGAAAGAGCAACAACCGTAATGTTGTCGGCGCCGCCGTTATCGTTAGCGGCCGTAACAAGCTTATCGGCTATTTCATAATAAGAGTTATTTTCAACGATATTCAGAAACTGCTCGTCGTCAACGAAGTTAGTAAACCCGTCAGTACACAGCACCAGTATATCGTTTTCATTCATATCATACTCGCAATAGTCTATTTTAAGCTCACTGTCAACGCCCAAAGCGCGTGTAATGATATTCTTACGGGGATGGTTTTTAGCCTCGTTTTCTGTTATCTGACCGCGTTCAACGAGCTCCTGAACTACCGAGTGATCCTTAGTAAGCTGATAGACCTTGTCGTTGGATATCGCATAAGCCCTGCTGTCGCCTGCATGGGCTATGTGCGCCACACCGTTTGTAACAACCGAACAGACTACCGTAGTTCCCATTCCGTCAAGTTCAGCGTTTGTACGGCTCATATCAAACACGCTGATATTCGCGGCAGTGATAGCTGAGATTAGCATATTCTTAATTGAATTTGGGCTCATTTTAGGTCTGTAAGCGGCGGTTATTCTCTCGGATATAATCTTAACCGCGTTTGAGGAAGCTACATTACCGCCTGCAGCGCCGCCCATACCGTCACAGACAACAGCCCAAGCTACGCCGTCGGGAAGCTCACCTGCCGCGTAGGAATCCTGATTTGAGCTTCTTTTCATTCCTATATCGGTCTTAGCTACGATTCTCAATTAAGCATTACCTCCTCCGGTGTCTTTTCTTTTTGCTCTTAACTGACCGCAGGAAGCGTTTATATCGCTTCCGAGAGTACGTCTTACGGTAACGGTCAGCCCGTAGCCTTCAAGCAGCGAAACAAATCTTTTGATACTTGTATCGTCGCTCTTTACGAAATTCCTTTCCTTTACGGAATTTACGGGAATAAGATTTATATGTGACAAGGTGCCTTTAAGCCTAGTGCCGAGTTCTTTAGCGCACTGCGGCGTGTCGTTGACACCCTTAATCATAGCGTATTCAAACGATATTCGTCTTGAAGTTGTATCGGCGTAGTATTTACACGCCTTCATTAATTCGTCAATACCATACTTATCGTTAACGGGCATTGTTTTGCTTCTTAACTCGTCATTGGGTGCATGAAGCGAAACAGAAAGCGTTAACCCGAGTTTTTTGTCGGCAAGCTCGTAAATCCTCGGTACAATCCCGCAGGTTGAAAGCGAGATATGCCTCATACTTATATTAAGGCCTTTTTCATCGGTAACAAGCTCCAAAAAACGCATTACGTTGTCGAAGTTGTCAAGCGGTTCGCCCGTGCCCATTAAAACTATATGCGATATTCTTATATTCAGATCGTTCTGCGCGGTGTAAATCTCTGAGAGCATTTCGCTCGGGGTCAGATGTCTCTCAAATCCTCCAATGGCTGAAGCACAGAACTTACAGCCCATTTTACATCCGAGCTGAGTTGAAATACAAACGGAATAACCATACTTATACTTCATTACAACGCACTCAACAAATTCACCTTCGCCGAGTTCGTAAAGATACTTCACGGTTCCGTCGATTTCGGAAACAAGCTTGGTTTCAATACGGCAGTTTTTAATCTCAAATCTTGATTTCAGATCTTCGCGAAGCTCTTTTGAAAGATTTGTCATTTCGTCAAACGACGAAACGCCTTTTTCGTAAAGCCAGGAATAAATCTGTCCCGTGCGGAACTTAGGAAGCCCGAGTTCATCAAGTGAAGAAGAAAGCTCTTCAAAACTCATTGAGCGTATGTCGGTCTTAGTCATTTCTTCTCCTCAATACTGCGATAAAGAAGCCGTCAGTATTATCAATATGCGGTAAAAACGTTCTGTAATCCGCTGCTTTTTCAAAGTCGGGGTTGTCGTTTAAGAATCGGTCGCAAACACCTTCGTTTTCGCGTTTTGATAAAGAACAGGTTGAATAAACGAGCAGTCCGTCAGCCTTCAGATAACGCGCCGAATTCGATAAAATATTATACTGTAATTCACATAATTTGTCAATGAAGCCGAAGTCCTTGTACTTGATTTCAGGCTTGCGCGAAAGTGTACCCAGACAAGAGCACGGAACGTCGCAAAGCACTCTGTCGGCAACGCCTTCAAGCTCTGGTATAAACTCAGCTGCATCGTGCGCTTTTGCTTCAATTCTATCTATTTTAAGACGCTTTGCTCCGTCTTTAATCAGCCCTACCCTGTTCTCATATAAATCAAAGGCGTAGATTTTACCTTTATTGTTCATATTCTCTGCTATTGAAAACGTCTTGCCGCCCGGAGCGCTGCAAACATCAATTACAGTCATACCTTCACGCGCATCAACTGCATTTGCACACATTCCCGAGGAAATGTCCTGAATATGAAACAGTCCGTTTTTATATGCCTCGTTTTCCTGAATACTGCCGGTATTCTTAAGAACTATATATTTTTCAAGCTGTTCCGATTTTTGAGCCTCAACACCCGAAGCTTTCAACGCTTCAATAAGTGAATTGGTATCTGTAAGCAAGGTATTGACTCTCGCTGTAATCGGTGAACTGCCAAGAGAACATTTCAGAATGCCCTCGGCGTTCTCAACGCCGTAATCGTCGCAGAACTGTTTTACAAGAGCCTGCGGGCAGGAATAACGTATGCTCAGATTATAGGTAACATCGTCGGTTTCGGGATAAACCGTATCGTTTTGCGCAGCCTTTCTCAAAACCGAGTTTACAAGTCCCGAAGCATACTGACAGCCAACCTTTTTGACGAGCTTTACACTCTCGTTAACTGCTGCGCTGTCGGGAACCGAATCCATAAACTTAAGCTGACAAACGCCCATTCGAAGCACTGTAAGAACATCGGGACGAAGCTTTTTAAGAGGCTGTTTAAGATAAGACGAGAGAATATAATCTATAGTTATCATTCTCTCAAGCACGCCGTAAACAAGCGCGGAAACAAATCTTTTTGAATATACACCGTCACCCTCCGACTCAAGCATACTGTCAAGAGTCAGATTTGAATACGCTTTGTCCTTTTCTATACGGAAAAGTGTTTTGTAAGCAAGGTAACGGTCGTCCATTGTTATCTTCTTCTGCCCCTTGCCATAAGTAAGAAGCGAAGCAGCGTGGCGGCTGTAGCGGCAAACGCGGCAACGTAGGTCATAGCAGCAGCCTTAAGTACCTTTTTAGCACCGCCTATTTCGTCATCTGCAAGCATACCCTGCTGCTCTATAACCTTAATTGCTCTCTTACTGGCGTCAAATTCAACCGGAAGAGTAACAAGCTGGAATAGCATAATAAAGCAGTAAAGGAATATACCAAAGTAAACCAAACCGAGAAAACCGAGAATAAGTCCGATTATAGCTAACGGAATTGCAAGCTTAGAGCCAATATTTGCCGGTAAAAGCAGCGCATTTCTGACCTTAATCGGAGAATAGCCGAGTGCATGCTGAGCGGCATGTCCGGCCTCATGACAGGCTATACCTACGGCGGCTATGGAACAGCTGCCATAAACGCCGTTGGAAAGACTGATAATTTTAGTTTTAGGATTAAAATTATCGGTTAACTCACCGTCAATACGCTGAATCATAACGTCCCTGATACCGTAGAAATCAAGTACCGCCTGAGCCGCCTGAGCACCCGTAAGTCCGCGTCTGTTGCCGACCTGAGCGTAGCGCTTGTATGCAGACTTAACTCTTGCACTCGCAATCATTGACAGAATAATAACGGGTACAATAAATACGAAATATGAAACAGAGTAATCGCTCAAATAATAAAATAAATCTCCCATAATCTCATCCTTTCTCAAGAACTGTACCTATATCTATTTTATGTCCTAATAAAAAGTCCTTCACAGGCATTTTCTTTTTGCCCTGAGCCTGAATTGAAAGAATATCAACGCATTTTCCGTCTCCGCAGGCAACCGTAAGAACGCCGTTGTTGGCGACCACCTGCCCAGCTTTACAATTATCGCATTTAATATCCGAAAGCTTTGACTGATGTATTTTATATACCTTACCGTCAATTACTGCTGTGGCAACCGGCCAGGGTGAAAGACCTCTTATCTGATTGTGGACTTCCTTAGCCGATTTGGTAAAATCTATCGGACAAAGCTCTTTTGTGAGCATCGGTGCATAATTCGACAGTGAATCATCCTGCTTTATAGGATTCAATTCGTCCGCTTTAAGTGCCTTCACCGTATCTGAAAGAACATCTGCGCCCATTACGGAAAGTCTGTCGTGAAGCTCACCCGCAGTCATATCGGGACCTATATCAACTTCACGCTTTATCAGCATATCGCCCGTGTCGATTCCCTCGTCCATCAGCATAGACGTAACTCCGCTTTTTGCTTCTCCGTTGAGAATAACCCATTGAATAGGAGCGGAGCCTCTGTACGTCGGTAAGAGCGAAGCGTGAATATTAATCGAGTTATAAATCGGGAAATACAGTATTTCAGCAGGAAGTATCTTTCCGAATGCAACAACTATATTGAGGTCGGGCTTAAGCTCTTCGAGTATCTTCAGTGCTTCACCGTCTCTCATGCTCTTAGGCTGAAAAACGGGAATACCGTATTTCAGCGCACATTCCTTGACGGGCGAAAAGCTCATTTCATAGCCCCTGCCCTTCGGCTTGTCGGGTTGTGTGAATACACCGACAACCTGCTCGCCGTCGCTGATAAGGCGTTCAAGACAGGGTACGGAAAACTCTGGCGTGCCCATAAATACAATTCTCATACTATCAGTCCGTTTCGGTTTCTTCCTGAAGACGCTTTATGACCTCTTCGGGAGCTAATCTCTCGGTGTACAGGTGGCCGTCAAGATGGTCAAGCTCATGACAGAAGGCTCTTGCCTTAAGGCCCTCGCCCTTATACTGACACCACTTTCCGTTTCTGTCCTGAGCCTTAACTTTAACAGTCATAGGACGCTTGGTAATTCCGCTTTTACCGGGCAGCGAAAGACAGCCCTCAACCTCATACTGTTCACCCGAGGTTTCAATTATCTCGGGATTGATAAGCTCAATAAGACCGTCGCCGACGTCGACTATTACAACTCTCTTGAGTACGCCGACCTGAACTGCGGCAAGTCCGCAGCCGTCTGCCTTGATAAGCGTGTCGTGCATATCGTCAAGAAGTGTAAACAGTCGGCTGTCAAAAACCTCGACGGGTCTGCTCGTCTTTTTGAGTATCGGGTCGTCGTTAACCCTTATGTTTCTTATTCCCATATTTATCACCTTAAAACATACTCTCGGGATTTATGTCCGCGAAAGCAGTAATCTTTTTATAATTCTTATCGTTAGCAAATTCCTTTAAGAGACGCGAAATAAACTCGCGCAGTCTTTTTGTGTTTTTACACTTGATGATAACTCTGTATCTGTATTTGCCCGCTATTTTTGAAACTCTCGGTGCAAGCGGACTGAGAATTATAAGATCAAGGTCGGAATACTCCGACTTATGAAGCTTTTTAGTCATATCAAAGAAGGCTTTTGAAGCCGACTTTGTCATAAGCTCGTCAGCACCGACAAAGCCTATTGAGCAGAAATCGCAGTACGGCGGGTATATAAGCGCCCTGCGTACACTGATTTCAAGCTTATAAAATGCCTCGTAATCCTGCTTTGCCGCAAGCTTTATAATCTCGTTTTCGGGAAATGCGGTCTGAATAATCGCCTTCCCCTTTTCGTTTCCCCTGCCCGACCGTCCGACTACCTGAGTAAGCAGATCAAACGCGCGTTCGGCGCTCTTGTAGTCGTCGTTGAACAGCTGCTGGTCTATAGAGATTACACCGACAAGCGTAACGTTCGGAAAATCAAGTCCCTTTGCAACCATCTGTGTTCCGAGCAGGATATCGTATTCGCCGTCCGCGAACTTCTTAAGCGAATCTTCAAAATAATACCTTGAACCCGTTGTATCTGTATCTAGTCTCAGTATTCTCGCTGTCGGAAACTTTTGTGCAAGCTCGTCCTCGAGCTTCTGAGTACCCGTACCCGAGAAAACAACTGCCTTCTTGCCGCATTCGGTGCATTCGTCGTTAAACGGCTCGGAATAGCCGCAGTAATGACACATAAGGCGTTTATTCCGTAAATGATATGTAAGCGAAATACTGCAGTTCGGACAAACCTTGACGTGTCCGCACTCGGAACATGATGCAAAGGTGTTGTATCCGCGTCTGTTAAGCAGTAAAATCGTCTGTTTCTTATTGTCTAAGTTCTCATTTACGGCATCCTGCAAAACAGCAGAGATATTGCTTCTCACAGCAGGATCGGCACCGTATTTCATATCGCTTGTAATAACGTCGGGTAAAACGGCGTTACCGTAGCGGTTATTAAGCGTGCAAAGCGTGTATTTACCGCTTTTTGCATTTGCGTATGACGTTACCGACGGTGTAGCAGAAGCGAGCAGAAGAAGGCAATTATTAAGCTTTGAACGAAGCTGTGCAACGTTCTTTGCGTTATACCGCGGTGTCATTTCGGATTTATAGGTCTGTTCCTGTTCCTCGTCAATAACGATAAGTCCAAGATTTTCCGCAGGAGCAAAAACTGCAGAGCGCGTACCGAGAATAATACTTGCCTTTCCGTCCTTAACCCTCTGCCACTCGTCCTTTCTCTCGCCCATTGAAAGACCGCTGTGAAAAACGGCAACGTTATCGCCGTAGCGTGAATAGAAGATATCGAGCATCTGCGGAGTCAGGGAAATTTCGGGAACCATCACTATTGCCGATTTGCCGTCTTTTATTACGTCGTCAATGAGTTTAAGGAAAATCTGTGTCTTTCCGGAGCCCGTAACGCCGAAAAGCAACGCCGTTTCGGGAGTATCACAACTGTACTTTGAAATAAGCGTTTTATAAGCTTCATTCTGTTCGTCGGTAAGTACGATATCATCATTATTTGTTCTGCCTGACGAGGATTTTGGCGATCTGAAAACCTTGTTTTCAAAGATTTCGATTACACCCTTTTTGTCGAGCGTTGAAATCACGGAAGACGTGACACCGGTAAAATAGCAGATCTCCTTGATGCTTGCCGAACCTATGTCCTCAAGCAGAGAAACAATTGATTTCTGCTTCTGCGACAGCTTGATTTCATCGTCGCTTTCGATAAAAATACGCGAAAGCCTCGCCATTTTGACAGTTGAATCTTTGATTTTATCAAAAGAATCAATACTGTTTACAAGAAATCCTTTTTTACAGACGCGTCTGACTATATCGGAATCCTTGTCAAAGCCCATATCTTTAAGTATCTTTTCCTCGAGAACGTACGAACTCTTGTCAAGAAGATAATTGTAGATAGAGAGCTCGTCGGCGGACAGTAATTCGAGCTTGCTTTCATCAATGTCGGGATTGACAACATAAGAATTTACGACCTTAATACCGACACCCGACGGCAGCGTAGCCTTAGCCGCTTCATACAGCGTACAGAAGGTGTTTTCCTTAAGATACACTGCAACTCTTAGCATTTCATTAGTAAGAAGCGGCGCCGATGTAAGCACCGCACTTATCTTTTTTAGCTTTTTGTCGGGCTGAGCATCTCTGAGAGCAAAAACAAAACCCTGACGTTTTGCGTTCCCGTTTCCGAAGGGAACGAGCACCATTGAACCCGCTCTTACAGCGTCAGACAAAGAATCGGGAATTGCATAGTCAAACGCCTCGTCAAAGCTGTATGCGGTATTCTCGACTGCAACCTTAGCTATGAGCTCGGACATTCAACTCACCTCCCCGATTTACTAGGTCAATCTATCAGATGTTACGGATTTCCTCGGGCTCGATAACCTTAATCTTACCTTCAACGATTTCCTCAAGAGCAAGGCTGACGGTCTTTTCGGTTAAGATTTCACCGTTTTCTTCAGCAGCCTCAGAGATTTCTCTGGCTCTCTTTGCGGTTGCGATTACGAGTGAATAACGGCTTAAATGGTCGGTTAAAACACCCTGAAGACTTGGATTGAATTTCATAGTTCATTACCTCTCTGTATGTTACTTTAATTTTTTGTGTTTTAATATCTTAACTACCTCGTCGGCGGCCTTTTCAAGGTCATCGTTTACAACGCGATAGTCGTATGATTCGCTTTGTTCTATCTCGTTAACGGCGGTTTCCATGCGTATGCGGAAATCCGACTCGCTTTCGGTACCTCTCAAACGAAGTCTGTTTTCAAGCTCTTCAATCGAAGGCGGAAGTATAAAAATAGAAACGCATTTCTTTTTATAGAGTTTCTTGACATTGGCGGTGCCGTGAACATCTATTTTCAGCACTACGTCCTTGCCATCCTTAAGCCAGTTGTCTATGGGCTTTTTGGGCGTTGCGTAATAATGGCTGCCGTACTTGTTGAATTCAAGTATTTCGCCGTTTTCACGCATTCTTTCAAACTCATCAAGTGAGATGAAATAGTAGTCCCTGCCCTCAACTTCATTCGGGCGCATTTCGCGCGTGGTTACCGAGACCGAATGCTGTAATTCGGGTATTCTCTTGTAAAGTATTTCAAGCAGCGTATCTTTACCGACGCCGCTGGGTCCTGAAAACAGCACCAGTCTGCCTTTTCTGCACATCAGATTTCCTCCGTCGAAACATCCTCATTAAAACGGGCAATAATTTTTTCCGTCTGTAAATATGATAATATTACATGATTGGAATCGGTAATTATAACCGCTCTTGTCTTTCTGCCCTGAGTGGCGTCAATGACAAGCTTCTGGTCCTTGGCGTCCGAAATCAGCCTTTTAACCGGCGCTGAATCGGGACTGACAACCGAAAGTACTCTTGCGGCATTTACCGCATTACCGAAGCCTATGTTAACAAGTTTCATAATAACAACCCTTACTCAATGTTCTGAATCTGCTCGCGAATCTTCTCGACCTCGGCTTTGATGGCGATTACATGTCTTGCAATCTCGACATCCTGAGCCTTTGAACCGATTGTATTTGCTTCTCTGTTCATTTCCTGTACGAGGAAGTCGAGCTTTCTTCCGATTGCCTCGTCAGCTTCAAGGAAGCTGTGAAGCTGGTCTATGTGGCTGCGAAGTCTGACGGTTTCCTCTGCAACTGCGATTTTATCCGCAAAAATCGCTGCTTCATTGAGAAGCCGCGTCTCGTCAACGGAAGCGTCACCGAGAAGCTCCTTCATTCTTAAAATAAGCTTATCGTTATATTCCTTAACGGTCTGCGGTGAACGTTCCTCGATAAAGGAAACGTTGCCGAGAATAAGATCAGCTCTCGAAAGCACGTCAGACTTCAGCTTTTCGCCCTCAGCCTGACGCATAGCAACAAACTTTTCAACGGCCTTTTCAGCGACGGTCTTAACGGCCGCCCATATCTTATCCTCGTCCTCCGGCTCCTTGTGAAGCGTGATAACGTCGGGATACCTTGAAATTGAAGCGGCGTTTATGTCGCCGTCAAGCGAGAACCGTTCGGATATCTCGCGTATTGCCTTGAGATAACCCTCGGCGAGTGCGTGGTTTACGATTATCTGCGCGTCGCTGTCCTCAAGAAGGTCGATTGATACAAAGCATTCAACCTTACCTCTCGAAATAACCGAGTTACAGTAGCTCTTAAGCTTTTCTTCAAGGAAACCGTACATTCTCGGCACCTTTGCGTAGAATTCGAAATACTTGTGATTAACGCTTTTGATTTCGACGGTAATACTCATACCGTCAATGATTTCATCGGCTCTGCCGAAGCCGGTCATACTCTTTATCATTTACAAAACACCTGTATATTAATTTTTGCAGCAGCTGCCCTTAAGCAGCTCGGGAATCTCACCGGAATAAACGCCGTCATTTATTACAAAGCCTAAAAGTTTAAGTACGGTATCAAACTCGCTTTGGGAACAGTTTGCGATATACGCGCCTCTGTTAGCGGCATAATTCAACGCACTTCTTATAAGACCTTCGACAAGAAGATTGTCATTGAGTGAAACAGTAAGATCGCTTAAAGTGCATTCATAACCTTTAACGTTAATCATACAGCTGCCTATAACGGTTTCACCGTCAAAAGCTCTGATGCAGGTTGAGTTTTCATCTGAATCGGGTTTGAAATAAATCAATTTTCTTCCTCCATACCTGCCGCCTTCATAAGCGAATAGATTTCGGTCTCGGTCAGATTTCTGTACGCTCCCTGCTTCAGCATACCGAGCTTAACAGAACCGACCTTGATGCGTTTAAGTCTTGCGACCTCGATACCGAGCGCTTCAAACATACGTCTTATCTGACGGTTTTTACCCTCGTAAAGCGTAACCTCGGCAACAGTTCTGTTGTCGCCGACCTCAATAACCTTTAAGTCGCACGGCGCGGTAACGTAACCGTCGATATCAATTCCGTTTCTGAATTGTGTAGCCTGCTTTTCGGTGATTTCCGGTCTGATTGTAACACGGTAAGTCTTTGGAACATGTGTTGACGGGTGCATAAGCGCGTTTGCAAATTCACCGTCATTGGTCATAATAAGCAAACCCTCAGACTCTCTGTCAAGCCGTCCTACGGGATAAACCCTGGCCTTAATATCGCCCACCAGCGAGGCAACGCATTTTCTGCCCTGCTCGTCGTTCATGGTGGTAATATAACCTCTTGGTTTGTTGAGCATTATATAAACGCTCTTTTTTGCCGCTGCAAGACGTTTTCCGTTAAGAGTAACCTTGTCCTTTGAGGGATTAACCTTATCGCCCAAGACAGCAATTCTGCCGTTGATACGCACCTTGCCCTGAGTAATCAGTTCCTCTGACTTACGGCGGGACGCAACGCCGCATTCAGCCATATACTTCTGGAGCCTTACGGATGAATCCGACATATACATCCTCCTTTACAAATTACGCAAATCGACCACCTGCATATCAGAAATACGCAGGCGGCGATTAAGTTTTTAAGTAATTATTATTCAGCCGATTCAGCTGATTCAACGGTAATGCTGACCTCGTTTTCGCCGGGTACAGCCTTGTCCTTCTTGGACTTGGTGATAATGCCGTTAACCTTGTCAAACATTTCGGGAACGAGGTTAACAACTCTCTCGGCTGCGTTATCGTAAGCCGTGATGTTCTTGATGGTAACCTCACCGTCGGAAACTACGAGGAAAGCAACGGGTGTGATTGTAACGCCCGCGCCGCCGCCGCCGCCGAATATCTCTGCGTTGGACTTTGACGGAAAATCTGATCCGCCCGCACCGAAGCCGTATGTAACCTTGGATACGGGAATAATTGTAATTCCGCCCTCAAGCTTCATCGGGTCGCCGATGATTGTGCTTACGTTTACAAGATTCTTAACCTTTTCAATCGTGGTTTCAAGAATTCCTGCTGCTGACTGTTCTTTCATTGTGTTGCACCGCCTTTGATATTTATTGTTTCATTATTATTTTCACTGCTTTTTTTATCCTTCTGGAAAAGCACTTTGAAAACTACCTTAAAGAGAAGTCTTACGCCCATTACAATCGAAGCGTTGATTAAGAATATAGGACGTAAGGAAAAATTGAACACGAACTGCGCCGTGCTGATTGAGCCTATAAAATCAGGCTCGACGCTGACGTCATATTTTTTAACCTTGAAATGTGAGCAGATATAGCCCATAATCGGGAAAACCTTCTGGCAAACACGGCCGTATTCAATAGCCGTTGCCGCCGCGTCGTGGCTTTTGGAAATTACCGCCCACAGACAAAGCTCGTCGATAATAAAATGCTTCTTTAAGCTTCTGCCGAATTTTCCGAAGGCATCGGCGCCGTCGCTTAGCAACTGCATTACGCCGTCAAAGCCCTGATTATCGTAAAACTTTTTGAAGGGATTTTCCTTCTTTTTATTGATGTTTTCCTCGGGTTTCTTTTCCTCTTTCGGAGGTTCCTCGGGTTTCGGTTCTTTTTCTTTTAACTCAATGGGTTTCTTTAACGGATAAACGGTATAGGTTAAAAACAGCCATCTGACCTTGAGTACGAAACTGTCAATGTACTCGCTCTTAACCTGAACCCTGATGCTCAGCAGGAGGACAAAAAATGCAATTATACCCAGTATTATATACAGGGCAATCATAGCTATTCCTCCTTTCTGATGGTTTTGATATTTATTCTTCGGTTACTGTTTCTTCAGTTTGTTCGTTTATTTCTTCCGACGTTTCTTCTGAGTCGGACTCAATTTCCTCAAATGCCGATTCAAGAGTTAACTGACGGTCTGTTTCCTCATCTTTGGGAAGCTCGGGCAAATCCGACAGCGACGAGAAAGAGAAGCATCTGAGAAAATCGGGGGATGTACCGTATATAAGCGGTCTGCCTGGTAATTCAAGTCTCCCCTTTTCTTCAATCAGCTTTTTCTGACAAAGCGTCGTAATAACGCCAGAGCAGTCAACACCTCTTACCTGCTCAATAAAAGCCTTGGTAACGGGCTGATTGTACGCGATAACTGCAAGTACCTCGAACGCCGCCTGCGAGAGAGGTGTGTTCTTTTTGACCTCAAGTACGCGTCTTATATATTCTGCATACTGTTCGCGTGAGCAAAGCTGATACTTACCCGAAAGATTAAGCAGGCATATTCCGCTTTCTCTCTCGTCAAGCTCAGCTGCAAGGTTACTGAGTACCTGCTGACAAAGGTCGTTGTCTATTTCAAGCGCCTGAGCAAGTCTGTATAGCTCAACAGGCTCACCTGCCGAAAACAGTATTGCTTCAACCGTTGATTGGAGTTGTTTAGCGTTTGGCATTTTATTACTCCCATTCCTCTGAATCCATTTCGGCGAAATCGTCGCTGATTAATTCTATATCAACGTCGCTGCCCTCGCCGACAAGGCTGATTTTACGTGATTTTGCAAGTTCAAGTATCGCAAGGAAGGTCGCTACCATATCCGAGCGGCTCTCGGCACCCTTGAACAGAGCGGTAAGCTTCTGTTTTTTGCCGACCTTGCCGAGCTTTTTGAAAATTGACTTGAACTTCGAGCTTACGGTTACTATCTTACGCGCGACTATCTCCCTGAACGCTTCAACGGGCGGCGGAAGATTGCGAAGTTTTCTGCCGGCTGCCGCAAGATAAGCCCTTAAAAGCTCGGATTCATCATGCAGTCTTGTGTATGTATAGTCAATCTCAACCTCGGACGGCTGACGGATAAACCTGTCGAAGCCGTCGGTGTCCTCGGAAAGCTTCTGAGCCATCAGCTTGCAGGTCTGATACTCAATAAGCTCGCCGCTAAGCTCCGTTTTAAGCTCCTCTGCCTCCTCATACACGGGAAGAAGCGATACGGACTTTATATAGACGAGCCTCGCCGCCATTTCAATAAACTCACTGGCAACATAGAGGTCTTCCTCCTCCATAGCGCGCACATAAGCTATATACTGGTCGACAAGCTCAACTATGGGTATGTCGTAAATATCAAGTTTATGCTTTGAAATAAGGTAAAGCAGTAAATCAAGGGGACCCTCGAAGGCTTCAACCTTATACGATAATGCTTCCATTAATATTATCCTTTCGGGAAAGGTAATCCGATTAAAAATTCAAGTACCTCGAACAGTCCGTCACGCAGAAATGCAAGCGGTTTGTCGAGTACGCCGACAATAATCAAAACGAAAACAACGATAACAATGTATCTTTCGTACTGAGCAAATTTGAAATAGTACTTATCGGGTATAAGCAGCTGCAGAATTCTCGAACCGTCAAGCGGAGGTATCGGCAGCAGATTGAAAACCGCAAGACCGATATTTATATAAGCCGCAAAATAAAGAAAAGTATATACCGCGCTTAACATAACGTAAGGAAACTGCGACTTAACGGGAACGAGCATAACAATATCTTTAAGCAGAATAAAGATAATCGCCATTATGATATTGGCTATCGGACCGGCAATAGCCGTCAACGCCATGCCGACCTTTGGGTTTTTGAAGTTTCTCGGATTGACAGGAACGGGTTTTGCGTAACCGAAACCGACAAACAGTATCATAAGCGAGCCTATGATATCAAGATGTGCAAGCGGATTAATTGTAAGCCGCCCCGAAAGTCTTGCAGTCTGATCGCCTAATTTGGTCGCCACAAGCGCATGTGCATATTCGTGAATGGGTAAAGTGCAGAAAACTACAAAAACCATCGCGAAAAGGGAAATTATAATCTCACTGCCGCTTTGACCGCGTAAAATGTTAAATAACATACTTACTCCTGATTAAAAACTATCTTCACAACTCTTTCGATGTTGTTGAAATCCTTTATAAATTCAATTGCTGAGCCTTTGGAAAACATATTGGCTATGTCTCTGCTCTGAGCTTCGCCGCATTCCATAATCAGCTCTCCGCCGCGCTTTATAAAATCGGACCACTTATCTTTGATACAGCGGTAGAAATCAAGTCCGTCCTCTCCCCCGTCAAGTGCGGTTTCCGGCTCAAAGCCTACCTCGCGCTGTAAGGAAGATATTTCCTGTGTAGCAATATAAGGAGGATTGGACAGTATCAGATCGGGAGCTTCAATTGAGCTGTCAAAGCCGTCAAATAAATCATACCTGATAACTGATGCATTGACTGTATTAAGCTTGTCCCTGTTTTTATTGAGATATTCAAGCGCACTGTCATATTTTTCAAACAGATACACTATACACTCAGGGCAAAGCCTTGCAACCGACAGCCCTATCGCTCCGCTGCCGGCGCACAAATCGTACACGACTGCGTTTTTGTGCGTTTTTATATATTCAACTGCCTGTTCGACGAGAATTTCCGTCTCAGGTCTCGGTATCAGCACGCCTTCTCCTACGAAGAACTCAAAGCCCATAAACTCCCATACGCCGAGTATATACTGAAGCGGTTCACCCTTCAAACGTCTGTTGACTGAGTTCAAGAAATCTGTTACCTTTTGCGATTCAACATCAGCATCTGGATTGATTATTCTGCTTAATCTATTATGGCCGGTAAAACGTTCAAATAAGCAGTCACAATCAAATTCAGCGTCCTCTGAAGAGTTTTCCTTCAGAAGGTCAACGCCTTTTTTATAAAGCTCTGAGACTGTCATTTAATCGTATCGTCGTCGGGATTTTCGGTAATAACCGCCTTGAGCGATTCAATACCTACCTCGATAATATCATCAGTGGGTTCCTTCGTAGTAAGGCGCTGCATCCAGAGACCGGGCGCGGAAAGAATCTTAACGAGCACGTTATCATGTTTGCCCGCGTACTTTATAAACTCATATCCTATGCCCATAACGAAGGGAAGCACGAGAAGCTTGACTCCTATCCAGAGCGGTCTTGATATCTCGCGAAGATTCGGGAAAATAATAACAAGTGCCGATGAAATCAGAATGCTTATAAGTATCATTACGAACATAAAGCTCGTTCCGCAGCGCGGATGGAAGCGAAGCTGCTTTCTGACGTTTTCAACCGTCAGCTCAAGTCCGTGCTCATAACAGAATATCGTTTTATGCTCGGCGCCGTGATACATAAATACACGCCTTATATCTTTCATAAGCGAAACAGCGGCAATATAACCTACGAATATGATTATACGGATTATGCCTTCAAAAAGCGGATGGAACTGTTGCAGCTGATTGAAGGTAATCTTATCAACCAGAAAAGACGGCAGCCACATAAATAACACAAATGCAACGGCAAAGCCGAGAACCATGGAAATGATGCCTATTGCGTTCATCATCTTTTCGCCGAAATGCGCTTCAAGCCATTTGTCGAGCTTTGACATCTGCTCCTCAGGCGGGGTTTCAAGTCCCTGAGTGGACTTTTCCGCCGATTCCATAAGATACTTATATCCCGTATAAAGTGATTCAACGAAGCCTACTATTCCCCTTACAAGAGGCAGGCCGAAGAACTTGTTTTTGTCGCGCCACATTGTCGCGTCCTTATATTCGGTTTCTATTTCACCGTTGGGCAGTCTTACCGACATGGCAACGCCCTTAGGCCCTCTCATAAGTATTCCTTCTATTAAAGCCTGTCCGCCGACCGAAGTCTTGCGGACGGGACAACTGTTTTCCTTTGACATCTGTTCCTCCGAATTATGCTTTTTGAGCGGTAACGGTTACCGAATGCTCACCAAATACCCAGCAGCTTGAATTGCCGGAATTAACCGTAAAGTTAATATTGACGTTGTTTACTCCATCTTTAAGCTCTACATCGGTTAAATCAATTTCAGCCTTGATATCCTTTTCGGTTACGCCGGCGAGTATGTCCGCAGGTCCGATAACACGAACCTTAACGGATTCGTTTGCGGTAAGCTGAGAATAAAACGCCGAATTCTGCTTAACTATAGAAATGTTTGCAGCGGGAACCGTTAACGTCTTTGACGTACAGTTATTCATAATAACGTTAACCCTGAAGTTTGAATCATGGTCCATTATCATATAATCGGTTACCGATTCAGCAGTGAAGTTGAATGAATTGTTACCCGCATCAATTTCCGAGAAATCTATCGTACCGACCGTAATACTGTCAATCTGGTCAATCTGCTCAACTGGTACTCCGACTTTAACACTCGACGGATAAACCGCATAGCCCATCGGATTTGTTACATAGTACGCAGGTGCGTTTCTGAAGCTGACCGATGTGGGAAGCATCATTTCCTTGAGCACGGGTATAGTCATTGTGATTACGCTTTCGCCGACATCAACAGTTGTATTGGCGAGCTGACCTGATGTAGCGCCAACAAGCTCAATTTCGGGATTGACCGTTGTGGTAGCGCCAAGAGTTTCGGTTATAACGTAATTAGCGCTGACCCCTGTTATCTTGTTTATCTCCGTTGACGGTCCGTTAACCTTAACAGTGGTCTTTGAAAGGATCGGATCGCCTAAGAAGCAACCGTCAATTACCATCTTATCCGCAGTGGTCTCAATATTTGTTGTAAGCGCAAATTCAGCCTCTTTATAAAAATCGAAGTAAACCGAAATATAATTCTGAGAAAGAGACTTGATTGTAAAATCCTTTGTCGAGTCGTTTGTTGCTTTAAGCGTCAGCGTCTTGTTACCCGCCGAATCAACGTAATTGGTCTGTGCAACAACCTTTATATCTTCAGCGGTAAGCGAAGATACAATAAACTTTTTGCCTGACACGGTAACGTCAACCGTATAGTTGGTGTTGCCGAAAATGCGAAGTCCCATCTGTGAAGGAATGCTTTCCTCAAGGTCAATCTGTACGGGAACGGAAACAATGGTGTTTTCAATTACAGGGCTCTTTTCAATGGAAACCCAGAGCCACAGTACGAACGCGGCAACGATTGAAAAGCCTAAAAGGAACTTGTTGCTCCTGATAAGCGTGGAAAGATTTATATTCAATTTTTTATTTTCGGTCTTGCTCATTTTACAATTCCTTTTGCTTACTTCCTGGATTTGAAGATGGTTTTGAATAATCCCTTATTCTCTGCGCCTTCATCTATGAAATTCTCACTTAAGATTTCACGAAGGTCGCCGTCGGAAATATCCCGGCTGAGATTACCCTTTTCGGCAACCGATATCGCGCCCGTTTCCTCAGAAACAACGACTACAAGCGCATCCGACTGTTCGCTCATACCGAGTGCCGCTCTGTGGCGTGTGCCCAGCGCCCTGCTGATATCGTTTGTCTTGGTCAGCGGCAATATACAGCCTGCCGCACAAAGTCTGAAATCTCTTATTACTGCGGCACCGTCGTGAAGCGGAGCCTTCGGAAAAAAGATATTGCCTATCATTTCGGGTGAAATCTCGGCATCTACCGTAGTGCCTGTTTCGATAATATCGCCGAGAAGGGTTTCTCTCTCAAAAACAATCAGAGCGCCGATTTTCTTGTCACTCATTTCCGAACAGGCCTTACAAACCGAGTTAATCATTATGTTGGCCTTTTCGTTTCTTATGATGGCTTCGTTGCTCGAAATAGATAACGGATTGAATTTTGAAACAGAACTCCTGCCTACGCTCTCAAGAACGTGTCTGATTTCAGGTGAGAAAATAACGACGAGTACCAGAAGCAGGTTTGAGAATATCATCGAGAAGATGTAGGAGCTTACCTCCATGTGAAGCAGCTTGACAATACCGAAGAGAATGAGTATTAAAATAAAGCCCTTCGCCAACTGGATTGCCTTGGTGTCTCTGATAAGCTTGATGCCCGCATAGATAAGAAAGGCAACAAGAATAATATCAAGCACGTCAGACAGCCAGTTAAAGCTGAGAAGAGCATTTTTTACCTCGTTGAATACATCTGCAAACGATAAAGCAAACACTGTTTTTCCACCTTTTCAGAATCCAAAAATCATTTTACAAATCCGAAAACCGCATTTACGCAGTCATAACCTTTTACATTGTAACATATATCTTTTCATTTTGCAAACTTAAATATATAATTTAATAATATATTTACATCTTTCATTTTATTGAATATGCACGGTGATATTCTGACAGTGCCGAAACGCTCGGTTCCAAAGGCTTTGTGGGCAGAATATGCACAGTGAAAACCTGCACGAACGGCAATATCATTTTCGGCAAGCTTTTGTGCCGTCTGCTCGCTGGTCACACCTCTGATATTGAACGATAAAACGGGTACTGTTTTTATATCTTCTGTCAGCGGGTTAACATAGAGTTCAACGTTGTTTATTCCGGACATCTGACGGTACAGCTCGTTAATTAGCGACATTTCATGTCTGTAAATACTGTCTGTTCCTCTTATTGAAACAAAATTAACTCCTTGCTTAAGAGCGCTGATAAGCGGCACGCTGAGTGTTCCCGCTTCAAATCTTTCGGGTAAATCTTCGGGCTGTGTTGAATGTGCTGAATAGGTTCCCGTTCCGCCTTCAATAAGAGTATTCAGATGTCGTGATTTATTGATAATTAGAA
>JAEEGG010006424.1_pt1 | contig 27581 bp, 21 predicted proteins | sample 9134161 | NCBI WGS metagenome assembly JAEEGG01 (sample SAMN16246543, study PRJNA631951) | gut metagenome | biome: gut microbiome; feature: rumen; material: CR-attached | host: Bos | place: Iran: Karaj | collected 2018-10 | reverse complement strand
ATAATCCGCAACAAGAACCCAGAAGCACCAAAGGAGGGCTGAATCCATGATGGATATAAAAGAACTGAAAGTGACAGTCGGTGAGGTCTGCGAGGGCTATTTCAACGACGCAGAGGAAGGCGTTGTCGGCTATGATGACCGCCTTGATATCCGCCCGAAGTATCAGCGCGAGTTCGTCTACAAGGATAACCAGCGTGATGAGGTTATCCGCACTGTATTGAAGGGCTTGCCCCTGAATGTTATCTACTGGTGCAAGGTGAAGAAGGACGACGGCTCCGACGGCTATGAGGTACTTGACGGACAGCAGCGCACAATCTCCCTGTGTGAGTATGTGGACGGCTCTTTCTCCGTTGATGACAAGTATTTCTATAACCTGCCGAAAGACCAGAAGGACAAGATTTTGAACTATCCCCTGTTCGTCTATGTCTGCGACGGGACGGACAGTGAGAAGCTGGACTGGTTCAGGATTATCAATATTGCAGGTGAGAAGCTGACAGACCAAGAACTGCGTAACGCTGTTTACGCGGGTTCCTGGACGTCGGACGCGAAGAGGTATTTCTCGAAGACAGGATGTGCCGCCGGCACGCTGGCAGATGACTACCTGAAAGGGTCGTCCATCAGGCAGGAATATCTGGAAACGGCCATCTCGTGGGCAGCGGCTGCCGACGGCAAGACAATAGAGTCGTATATGGCTGAGCATCAGAATGACCCCTCCGCCGTCCAGCTTTGGAATTACTTCCGTTCGGTCATTGATTGGGTTCAGGCTATCTTCCCGAAGAAGCGCAGAGAGATGAAGGGTTTGCCGTGGGGTCTGTTCTATAACCAGCACGGCAAGAGAACTGACCTTGATCCAAAGAAGCTGGAACTGGAAATTCAGCGCTTGATGGGAGACGAGGATGTTACGAGGAAGTCAGGCATCTATGAGTACCTGCTGACGGGTGACGAGCGCAAGTTGTCCATCCGCGCCTTTGATATGCGTGATAAGTTGGCTGCCTATGAGCGTCAACAGCATAAGTGTGTTTACTGCGGTCAGGTGTTTGAGTTTGAAGATATGCACGGTGACCATATTGTCCCGTGGTCTAAGGGCGGGAAGACGGTTGCTGAGAACTGTCAGATGCTCTGCCGTGACTGTAATTTGAAGAAGGGTTCAGACTGATGGCTAAGCAAAAGGGAACACGGAGGGACGGTTCTTCTGCGTTGAGAACCACACACAAGCACCTTAAAAAACAACAGTATTCCGTTAGCCCTTGAATAACACAGCGGAGCCGTTCGGTCTCTCTTTTGAGATTCTGAACGGCTCCGTTTTTATTGCGCTTTGAACGCGCAAACAGGGACCGCTATTTTGCGGAAAAATAGGTTTGCATTTTGCGCCTGCGTTCGCTATAATAAAGAATGGAGAGAAATCAAAGGAGCGCTGTCATGCAAAAGCCGGACGTCAAGGGATTCTTTCTCTGCATCTTTTGGCAGATGTTTTTGTACGCGGTGTGGTCCGTTCCGGCGTGGATTCTGCTGATCCTGCACTTTGCGGTCGGCGTTCCGATCGTCTGGTTCTGGGTCGCGCTGGGCGCATGGCTCATTGTGCTGCTGCTGCGCACGCTCCTGATCATCTGGACGCGCTACTGCGTCCGGCACCGCACGCCCGTTCCGGGCAACAAGAATCCGTATTCGCAGAAGCTGCGCGATCCGTACGCGGCGCTGCGCGAACGGCAAGGCGATCAAGGCAATGAACCTTTTTCGATAGAACCGAACAATTGAAAGGAGAAACACAATGGGACTTATCAAAGCTGGTATCGGGGCATTGGGAGGCGTTCTCGCCGATCAATGGAAAGAGTTCTTCTACTGTGAAGCGCTCACCAAGGACGTTCTGGTCACGAAAGGACAGAAGAGAACGGGCAGCCGTACCTCCAACACAAAGGGAAGCGACAACATCATCAGCAACGGTTCCGTGATCGCGGTTGCGGACGGACAGTGTATGATCATCGTCGAACAGGGCAAGGTCGTGGAAGTCTGCGCAGAGCCCGGCGAATTCGTGTATGACACTTCGACCGAGCCGAGCATCTTTGCCGGCAACCTCGGTCAGAGCATTCTGGATTCCTTCAAGACGCTCGGACGCCGTTTCACGTTCGGCGGCGACACCGGTAAGGATCAGCGGGTGTACTACTTCAACACCAAGGAGATCATGGACAACAAGTTCGGCACCTCCAGCCCGATCATGTTCCGCGTCGTGGATCGCAACATCAACCTCGACATCGATGTGAATCTGCGCTGCAACGGCGTCTATTCCTACAAGATGGTCGACCCGATCCTGTTCTACACCGAAGTCTGCGGCAACGTCACGCAGGACTATCTGCGCTCCGAGATCGACTCGCAGCTCAAGACCGAGTTCGTCAACGCGCTGCAGCCGGCAATGGCGAAGATCTCCGACCTCCAGGTTCGTCCGAATCAGGTTCCGGCGCACACCACCGAGCTCTGCGAGGCGATGAACGTCGAGCTTTCGAAGCTCTGGGGCGAGAAGAGAGGCCTCAAGGTCGTCTCCATCGCAATGAACCCGATCACGCTGACCGAAGAGGATGCGGAGCTCATCAAGAGCGCACAGCGCGCGGCGATCAACCGCGATCCGAACATGGCGGCGGCGACGATGACGCAGGGCACCGTGGACGCGATGAAGACCGCGGCGGGCAATGCGAACGGCGCGATGACCGGCTTCATGGGCATGGGCATGACCGGCATGGCAGGCGGCGCGATGGGCAACAGCGCGGCGAACCTCTTTACGATCGCACAGCAGCAGAAGGCGGCGCAGGCGGCTCCCGCAGCGCCCGCAGACGGCTGGACCTGCCCGAAGTGCGGCGCGGTCGCGCAGGGCAATTTCTGCCCCGAGTGCGGCACCAAGAAGCCCGAAGCGCCGGCAGGCTGGACCTGCGCATGCGGCGCGGTCAACACCGGCAAGTTCTGCACGCAGTGCGGCGCCAAGAAGCCCGAAGCGGTGAACTATCGCTGCTCGAAGTGCGGCTTCAAGCCCGAGGATCCGGCGAACCCGCCGAAGTTCTGCCCCGAGTGCGGCAATCGCTTCGAAGAGAAGGATATCGTGGAATAATTCCCGGCAGCAAGGGGTGTGGGACGACCGCACCCCTTCGTTTATCACCAATCGGTTGAGCAACCGTTGCGCAGCCGGTTGAGATAGGAGTGATCATGGCACAATTATTGGAATACAAATGCCCGTCCTGCGGCGCTTCGCTGCAGTTTGACAGCGGATCGCAGCAGGTCGTCTGCCCGTACTGCGACTCGTCCTTTACGCCGCAGTCGCTGATCGATTACGACGCGTTCCTGAAGCAGGACGCCGCAAACGAGCACAGCGAAACCTGGGAAAAGAAACCCGAGGAATGGGCGAAGGATGAAGCTTCGGGACTGAATGTGTACGTGTGCAGCGCATGCGGCGGCGAGGTGCTCGGCGACGACACGCTTGCTTCGGCGCGCTGCCCGTTCTGCGACAACACCGTGATCATGAAACGGCAGTTCACCGGCGAATGGAAGCCGGACCTCGTCCTGCCGTTCAAGCTGGACCGCGAACACGCGAAGGAAGCGTTCAAAAAACACCTGTTCGGCAAAAAACTCCTGCCCAAAGCGTTCCGGTCGCAGTCGAACATCGAGGAGATCAAGGGCATCTACGTGCCGTTTTGGCTGTTCTCGAGCGATGTGCAGACCAACATCCGCTATCGCGGATCGCGTTCGCGCTCGTGGAGCGACGGCAAGTACGACTATGTCGAGACCTCGAACTACGCGCTGCTGCGCGGCGCGGACGCGCACTTCGAGCGGATTCCGGTCGACGGATCGATGAAGATGAACGACGCGCTGATGGATTCGCTCGAACCGTTCGATTTTTCCGAGGCGGTCGATTTCCAGACGGCGTATCTGGCCGGTTACTTCGCCGACCGCTATGACGTCGACGCGGAGAAGAGCGTTGCGCGCGCAAAGAACCGGTTCGTCAACACGCTCGACAGCGTGATGTCTCAGACGACGGCGGGATACAGCAGCGTTTCGCGCGAGACGACGACCATGTCCGAGCACAACAACCGGCGCGAATACGCGCTGCTGCCGGTGTGGCTGCTGCACGTTCGCTGGAAGGAGAAGCTCTACACCTTCGCGATGAACGGACAGACCGGCAAGTTCGTCGGCAACCTGCCGTTCGACAAGAGCCGCTACTGGAAATACTGGCTGCTGTACGCGCTCGCGTTCGGCGGCGGGCTTGCGGGACTCGTCATCCTGCTGCATTATCTCGGGTTGGGAGGCGGTTGTCTATGAAACGTACACTGTCTCTGCTTCTGATCGCGATTCTGCTGCTCTGCCCGCTGTTCTCCGCGCGTGCGGACGACAGCGCGTATATCGCGACCGATACGTATCTGTTCAGCAGTGAGGCGACCGAACGGCTGAATGCCCGCGCGGAGGAGATCGGTCAGGAACGCGGCGTCGCGGTTTACTTCTTCTATATGAAGGCGGCGACCGATCTGATCGGCTTCACCAAGGACTATGCGGTTACGAACGTCGCAGAATCGGACGCGATCATCCTCGGTCTGAACGACACGCTCTACTACTTCTATGCAAAGGGCGAGACGGCCGGGAAGATCTTCACCGAAAGCGCAAAGGATGCGCTCTGGACGGCGTTCGCTTCGATCACCGGCGACAACGAGGGCAAGGTGCGCGCATACCTGGACGCCGCGGATGCGATGCTGGAGGAATACTTCGCTGCAGGCGTCGTGACGGCGACCGAGGAACCGACGCCCGAACCGACCGAGGAGCCCACGCCGGCACCCACGCAGATGCCGCCGGTGTCGTACACGAAGGACGGCAAGCTGACCGTGGTCGATTCGGCGGGACTTCTGACCGCCGAACAGGTCACCGCGCTGTCCGGGCGCCTTGCGGAGATCGGCGAGAAATACCGCTGCGACGTCATCGTGGCGACCGTTCCGTCCCTCGGCTATAAAACGGCGGAGGAATACGCGGACGACTTCTTCGACTATAACGGCTACGGCTACGGCGCCGTGCCCGACGAGAACGGCACGACGATCAACGGCGACGGCATCCTGCTGCTGCTCTCGATGGAGGACCGCGACTTTGCGGTCAGCACCAGCGGCTACGGCATCAAGGCGTTCACCGATTACGGCATCCAGACCGATCTCGAAGCGGCGTTCCTGCCGTATATGCGCGACAACCGCTGGTACGAGGCGTTCAACGCGTATGCGGACCGCTGCGACTGGCTGCTGAATACGGCGCGCAAGGGCAAGCCGTACGACGTCGGATACTATCTCAACGGCGTTGCCGTGGCGATCGCCGCGATCGCCGGTCTGCTGCTTGCATTCATTCCGGTCAACGCGATGAAGCGGCAGCTCACCGTCGTATACGAGAAGAAGAACGCGAACGAATACCTGACGCGCGACTCCTTCCATCTGACGCAGAACACCGACCTGCTGCTCGGCACGCACACCTCGCGCTCGGTCCATGTCGAGCCGGAGCGCTCAAGCGGCGGAGGAGGATTCAGCGGCGGCAGCTCGACGCACACCTCATCGTCGGGCGGCACGCACGGCGGGCATTCCGGCAAGTTCTGAAAAAACGCCCTGATTTCGGGCAATTCCACGCACGGTAGAGTCGGTTTTCCGAATTCTACCGTGCGTTTTTCGTTCGGTAGAGCGCGTTTCCCGTCCGGTAGGTTGGATTCCGACGGTTTTGCGGATATGATAATCTCAGAAATATGCCTACACGGCTGACAGGAGAACGATATGAGCGATTATATTCTGAGCTGCTGCTCGACCGCCGATGTGACGGAAGAAAAACTGCGTGAACTCGATGTGCATTACATCTGCAACACCTATACGCTCAACGGCGTTGCGTATCAGGACGACCTCGGCAAAACGATGCCGTACAGCGAGTTTTACGACCGCATCCGCAAGGGCGAGAACGGCGTCACCAGCCTGATCAACACCGCGGACTACGCCGACTATTTCACGAAGTTTCTGGAGCAGGGCAAGGATGTGCTGCACGTCACGCTTTCGAGCGGGCTTTCCAGCACCTATCAGTCCGCGCTTGCCGCGGCGGATCTTCTGAAGGAACGGTTTCCGGACCGCAAGCTTCTGATCGTCGACTCGCGCGGCGCGTCGTCCGGCTACGGTCTGCAGATGGAAACGCTTTCCCGACTGCGCGCCGAGGGCAAGACGATCGACGAGCTGTTCGACTGGTCGATGCAGAACCGTCTGCGCATCCATCATCTGTTCTGCTCGACGACGCTGACCTATTACGTGCGCGGCGGACGCATTTCGCCCGCGGCGGGCAAGATCGGCAACCTGTTCAACATCTGCCCCGTCATGCGCATGGACCATCCGGGACACCTCGCCGTGTATTCGCGCGTGCGCACCAAGAAGCGCGCGCTGCGTGCGCTCGTCGATCAGATGGCGGAGCTTGCCGACGGCGGCGAAGCGTACAGCGGACGCTGCTTCATCTCGCATTCCGACTGTCTCGAGGACGCGCTCGAGGTCAAACGGCAGGTCGAAGAACGCTTCCCGCACATCGACGACGAGATCGAGGTCTACATGATCGGCACGACGATCGGCTGTCACTCCGGTCCCGGCACCGTCGCGGTGTACTTCTTCGGCAAGGAGCGGTAACCGTTCGGGCTGCCGCAGCGGGACAATTTCGTTTTTTGCGGCAAACCGCCGCATCCCCTCCCCGACAGCGGCTGACGGGGAGGTTTTTCACTCTTTACAGAAAATTCTTGTCTCTTTTGCGCGGAATCTGTTATAATATATAAAACCCCATGCAGAGGATGCCTATGGAAACCCGGATCAAACGCTGTCGCTTTCAAAAACGTACCCACGCCGTGCTTGCCACGATCGCGGGACCGTTTCTGCGTTGGCTCTATGCCTTCCGCTGTCCGAAAGAGGAACCGATCGAAGGACCGTTTCTGCTCGTCGCCAACCATGTGACCGCGGCGGATCCGGTTCTGCTTGCGATGGCGCTCAAGAAGCATATGCTCTACATCGTCGCGAGCGAACACCTGATGCAGAAGGGGATCGGCTCGAAGATCCTGCGCTTCCTCTACGATCCGATCGTGCGGCGCAAGGGCGATTCTGCGGTCAAGACCGTCAAGGAGATGCTTGCGACGCTGAAAGCGGGGCTGAACGTCGCCGTCTTTCCGGAGGGCACCTGCTCGTACGACGGCACAAACTCCCCGTTTCTGCCGACGATCGGCAAGCTCGCCCGCTCGGCGAAATGCGCGCTGGTGACCTACCGGTTCGAGGGCGGGTTCTTCACGCTGCCGCGCTGGGGCAGGGGCATCCGCAGAGGCGATTTCTACGGGCACGTCGTACATGTTTATTCGCCGGACGCGCTCAGGGCGATGCGCGACGACGAGATCAACGCGCACATCGAGGAGGACCTCAACGAAAACGCCTACGCGCGGATCAGGGAGCATCCCGTTTCGTACAAAAGCCGCCGTCGCGCGGAGCTTTTGGAAAGCGCGTTCTTCCTCTGTCCGAAGTGTCACGGCGTCGGCACGCTGAAAACCGCGGGCGACCGGATTACCTGCGGCTGCGGGCTGAACGCTTCGATCGACGCGCACTACGCGCTGCACGGCATGCCGTTTACGACGCTTCCCGAATGGGACCGGCTGCAGACCGGATGGCTGAACGCGGCGACGGACAAGCCGGACTTTGCATTTAGGGACGAGGGCGTGACGCTCTGGGAGAACGACGACGCGCACCGCAGAAAGGCGCTGACGTCCGGCACGATGCGCATGACGCGCGAAACGTTTTCGATCGGCGACCGGTCGTTCGCGCTCTCGGAGATCGCGAACATGGAGCTGGTGCGGCGAAACCTGCTCGTCTTTTCGACGCATGACGCGCATTATCAGGCAAAGGGCGGGGATGCCCTGAACAGCCGTAAGTATATGTTGTTGTACCGCATTTGGAAAGGAGTACCCACACTATGAACTTCTCCGCATCGAACACGGGGCTTTGGAATGTCATCATCCAGATCGGCCTCATCGCGCTGTTTCTGCTGCTGGCGAACGTACTGCGCCGCAAGGTGCCGTTCTTCAAAAAATCGCTGATGCCGACGGCGGTGCTGGCCGGTTTTCTGTTTCTGATTCTGCGTACCGCAGGCTTGTGGATCTTCAAGGCGGAGACGCTCGAAAAGCTTCCGTACAACCCGTTCGATACGACGATCCTCGAGATGCTGACCTATCACGGCATCGCGATCGGCTTTATCGCGCTGTCGCTGCGCGTGACCAAGAAGGATGAGAACGCGAAGGGCGCGCTGGTCGCGCCGAAGTCCGGCGCGCTGATCGTTTCGACGTATCTCGTGCAGGGCATCGCCGGTCTTGCGATCACGCTTCTGCTGTACTACGTGTTCTATCGCGCGCAGTCCACGGTGTTCGCGGCAAGCGGCATCCTGCTGCCGATGGGCTACGGACAGGGCCCCGGACAGGCGAACAACATCGGCAGTTCCTTCGAGGCGATGGAAAACGGTCTCGCGGGCGGACGCTCGTTCGGACTCGCGATCGCCGCGGCGGGGTATCTGTGCGCCTGTATCGTCGGCGTCATCTATATCAACGTGCTTGCGAGAAAACAAAAGCGCGAGCGTGCCGCGCACGAGGACCTCTCCGGTTCGGTCGTGACGGTTGCGGACTTCCAGGACGAGAACGAGATCCCGATCGCGGAATCGCTCGACAAGTTCTCCGTGCAGGCGGCGCTGGTGCTGCTCGTGTATCTTCTGACGTTCCTGCTCTCCTACGGCGTCGATTCGCTGCTCACCCGCTTTGCGCCGGGCATCGCGAAGACCGTTTCGCCGCTGCTGTGGGGCTTCAACTTCATCATCGGCACGCTGCTTGCGATGATCACGCGCAAGGTGCTGGGCGCATTCCGCAAGGCGAAGGCGATGACGCGCCAGTATCAGAACAACTATCTGCTGTCCCGCATTTCGGGGCTTGCGTTCGATATCATGATCGTCTGCGGCATCGCGAGCATCAACATCGAGGACCTTTCCGGTCTCTGGGTGCCGTTCGTGCTGCTGGCGGTTGCGGGCGGCGTCGTGACGTTCTTCTGGCTCAGATGGCTTTCGAAGAAGATCTACCCGACCTATCGTGAGGAGGCGTTCGTTTCGATGTACGGCATGATGACCGGCACGATCAGTTCCGGCGTCATGCTGCTCCGCGAGATCGATCCGAGCTTCGAAACGCCCGCGGCAAACAACCTGCTGACCGGCAGCGCGTTCGCAATCGTGTTCGGCGCGCCGATGCTGCTGCTGATCGGTCTTGCGCCGCAGACGCTGGCGCTCACCTGGATCACGCTCGGACTGCTGTTCATCTACCTCGCGCTGCTCCTGGTGTTCCTGCTCGTCGTCAAGGGCAGAAAAAAGAAACCCGAATAAACAACCCAAAAGAAGATTCCCGCGAGGGAATCTTCTTTTTTCCGTCCGATCGAGAGGATGTCAACGGCCTTTTTCGGTGTCTGAATGTGTGAGAAGAATTGCGCTAAAAGGCTTCCTGTTTCGAATCGACAAGATCGAATCGGAATTCAAAGCTGCCGCCGCCCGCGTAGAAGTGTTCGCGCGAAAGCGTGCAGGCGAAGGTGTGTTTGCGGCCGTCCTTTGTGACGGTGATCTCATAGTCGCCGCAGAACAGACGTGCATCGGCTCTGCCTTCAGATGAGGTGATCAGATCGGCGTCGGTGTGCCACTGCCGATGGATGAGATCGTAAAGCGTGCGATACACCGGCTTCGGATTCATGTCGTCGTCGATCACGCCGCCCGGCGCGCCGAGCCAGCGATGGTCGGTGAAGTCAAACCAGGAAAGCGCCTCGACCGCCGGTTCGCTGAACACGAGCGTATAGAAATCGGAGGCGAAATCCGCCTGCCACTGCGCCCATTCCTCGTTCTCAAAGAAGCGGTTGACCGTTCCGTCGCTGTCGTAGCGCAGTTCACCGATCGGTGTGCCGCTGCAGATCGAGCATTCGGGGAAGTGGATCGGAAAGCCGTAGCCCGCCGCGCGTTCGATCACGCGCATCGTTTCCTCGGCCGTCCAGAGATCGCGCTGCATATGACTCTGCATCCCGATGATGTCGATGTCGACACCTGCGTCGCGCATCTGACCGAGAAAATCGAAATATTCCTCCTTATGCACGTTCCAATCGCCGAACAACAGCGTTGCGTCCGGACGGTACGACCGCACGAGCTTCGTGCCGAACCGCATCATTTCGATCGGTCCGATGCGTCGCACCCAGCGGGAGACGGGATTGTCGAACCGGTCGTTGACCGTCGTTTCGTTGGCGAGGTCGAAGAAATCGAAGTCGTTTCCGTAGGCTTCCATCAGGTGCGAGATGCGCCGCACATATTCGTCCTGCACGGTTTCGTCCGTCACCCAGTCGGGGCAGAGTTCGTGCCAGATCAGCGCGTGCAGTTTTTTCTTCAAATGATTCTCCTGCGCCCAGCGCACCAGATTGCCGGTGTACGGCTCTTTGTACTGTCCGCGCACGGGCTCGTACCATTTCCAGTGAAACGGCACCATGGTATAGTTGAACAGGTTTGTGAACAGCTCGGTGAAGCGCTGCTCCTGCGCGGGCGTTTCATAGGTGCCGTGCGCATAACAGACCGCGCCGAACAGGAAGGCGTGGTTCTTCATACGCACTTCGACATGCGCGCCTTCCGCAGGCGCGCCGTTTTCCGTGATCAGAAAGCGGACATCCTTTTTGCGCACCTGCTCGATGCGCCGTTTGGCGTCGTTCAGAACCGAAGATGAATAGCGCAGCATGGAAAACCTCCTCCTCAGAGACCGGATGCGGTATCGTTTACTCTTATTGTACCGCATCGCGTCAAACTGTCAAGCACGGATTGGGTAAACGATTGACTTTCTGATCCGGCTGTGTTACGATCGAATCGCAACAGGGGGACGAAACATGCGGATCGCGGCACAGATCATCGGTTATATCGCGGTGGCGGAGAACCTGCTGATCTATATCAGCAATCGCCGCGATCGCATTCTGCTGTTCAAATTCATATCCGATACGCTGGGGTTTCTGAACTATCTGCTGATGGGAGGGTTCACCGGCGCGGCGCTCAATGTCATCGCCATGACGCGGGAAGCCGTTTTTTCCCTGCGTGACCGGTACAGATGGGCGAACGCAAAGTGGATTCCGGCGCTCTTTCTGACGCTGACCTGGGTTTCTCCGGCACTCGAATGGATCCACGCCGGTACGTTTTTGTGGCGTTCGCTGCTGCCTGCGTTCGGCAGTATGATCTTTGTGATCGGCTTCTATGCAAGAAAGACGATGCTGACCAAGGTCACATCGCTGTTCGGAAACGCTCTGTGGCTGACCTATGCCGTGCTGCTGCAAAACTGGGCGGGCATGGCCGGCAACATCCTGATGCTGATTTCCGCAGTCGTCGGAATCATCCGTGAGCGGAAGCCTGCGGAACAGAAGGAGGCCGCGTCGTGAAGAAAAAGAAGCGCATGTCCGAAAAACGCGTCAAGCTGATGGCGCTTCTCATGAAAATCACCGATTTTTTGCTGATCGGTCTGATCAGTCTTGTCTGTTCGCTGCCGCTCGTCACGTTCGGCGCGGCTGCGGCTGCGGCTTATACGATCGGCATTTCGATGATCCGCGGCGAGGAGGGCTCGATCTACAAGGCGTATTTCCGCGTATTTAAGGAGCAGTTTCGCCACGTCACCCCGACGTGGCTGGTGCTGCTTCTGCTGATCGTTCTGCTGATCGCCAACACCGTTTTCTATTTCTATCTGTCTTCGGCAGGCGCTGTCTGGGCGCAGTTCGGTCTCGGCGTCTGCGCGATCGCGGCGCTGGCGCTCTCGTTTGTCGGAGCGTTTTTGTTCCCGATCCTCGCAAAAAACGATGACATGCTCGGACGCGACGCGATCAAAATCTCTGCGTTTCTTGCGGGAAAGCAGATCGGCTGGTGGGCACTGAAGACCGTCGTGCAGGGCGCGCTGCTGGCTTTGACGTGGTTTTTCCCGTATCTGTGGATCGTCGTGCCCGGCGCGCTGGTCTTCTGGAACAGTTTTTGCTACGATCGCGCATTCAAAAGACAATTTCCGAAAAAACCGGAAGAATCGGCAAATAGCATTTGACAGAACGGCGGTTGTGGCGTAAAATATACGTAAAGAAAACGTTTACCCATACGAAAGCGGGACGGTGCTTATGAAACGGAAACAGGGAATTGCATGGCTGCTTCTATGTTGCCTGCTGTTGGCGTCGACCGGCGGCGTTTTGCCCGCAGCGCGCGCAGATGCAGACGATCTGTCTTCAGCCGCGACGGAGCTGCCGAAAGCAAAGCAAAACACCTACGGGGCGTACCTTTTGGCGCACGGAGATCCTTCGGGGCAAACACCGGATGCACGGATCGAGCTTGCGGCGGCAGACGTGCTTGAAACCGATGCGTTCGTGACCGATTACATGGGCAAAAACGGCGTGCTGTTCATGGATGTGCCGGGGCTGACGTATTCCTGGACGTTCACGGCGGAAGAAGCGGGGTACTACCGGCTGGCGCTCAATTACATCGGCCTTCCCGGCAAGAACTATGACATCACGCTCGACGTATTCGTAGACGGCGAGATTCCGTATACCAACACGCAGGGCGTCAAGCTGCACCGGCTGTTCCTCGACGAGACATATGCCGGAACGAACGACAACGTTTTTCTGCAAAACATCAAGGGCGACGAGATCATGCCGTCGCTCACCGAGCAATTCGAATGGCAGACACAGCTGCTGTACGATTCCCAATCGGCGTATCCCGCGCCGCTGGATTACTGGCTGGACGCGGGCGAGCACACGCTCGCGCTGCGGCTCAGGGAGGAATCGTTCGCGCTGGCGTCTGTCGTTTTTTGTAATCCGGACGAAACGGAATCCTATGCGGGCGTTCTGAACCGCCGTGCGGACGCCGTCGATACGAGCGGCGCGCTGCTGGTTTACGAAGCGGAGAAAAGCTTTCTCAAGAACGACGTGACGCTGTTCCCCACCTACGACACGGCATACAGCCATGTGACGCCCGCAAGCGCCGAAAACATCCTTTACAACACGATCGGCAAGAACACCTGGAAAAAGATCGGGCAGGAGATCACATGGGAGATCGAAGCGCCCGAGACCGGTTTCTACGAGCTGGCGTTCAAGGTCAAGCAGTACGACAAGAGCAACGCCTATGTCACGCGCGCCGTCACGATCGACGGCTGCGAGATCTGCCGTGAGGCGAACGCACAGAAGTTTCCGTACAAAACCGGCTGGTACGTGCAGCGGCTCGAGACCGAATCGGGCGAGCCGATCAGGGTTTATCTCACGAAGGGACGACACGTTCTCGGTATGCAGGCGGTGCTCGACGAGGAGCTTGCCGAAGTGCTGCGCGGCGTCAACGGCACCATGGAGGAGCTGCAGGGCTGGTATCGCGAGATCATCAAGATCACCGGCTTCAACGCCGACGCCGAGCGCATCACGATCGACGCGAACCGCGACTTCCATCTCGAAAAGACCGTGCCGGGGCTGATCGAAGGCTTGCAGCAATGCAAGGACAAGCTGGACGGTTACTATCGCCGCATCGACGAGATCACGGGCATTTCCACCGCAAGCGCATCGATCCTGTCCGAAACCTCGACGCTGCTCGGCAAGCTGATCAAGCGCCCGAAGCGCATCGTGCCGCAGATCGAAACGCTGCGCGCCGATATTTCGAGTCTCGCGACATGGGTGATCGACATGCAGACGCAGCCGCTGCAGATGGATAAATTCTATGTCTTTTCGCCGGACGTCAGGACGCCGAAGGTCGAAAGCGGCTTCTTCAAACAGCTCGCGTACCGTCTCCGGATGTTCTTCCATTCGTTCTCCGGCTCCACAACCGCGGTTGCGGGCACGGTGGCGACCGACGAGACGGCGTCCTCGATCCGCGTCTGGATTTCGACTGCCGACATCACGACGACCGGCGCGTCGTCCGGCCGCGATCAGGCGATCATTCTGAAACGTCTCATCGACGAATCCTTTACGGCACAGACCGGCATCAACGTGGAGGTTAGTCTCGTCTCCGGCTCGGACACCCTGGTGCAGGCAGTCCTTGCCGGGGAGGGACCGGACGTTGCGCTGTTTACCTCCACGGATACGCCGGTCAACCTCGCCATGCGCGGCGCGGTGCTCGATCTCAGCCGATTCGAGGGCTTTTCGGATACGGTCGGGCAGTTCACCGAAAGCGCCGTTACGCCTTTTTGGTATCAGGGCGGCTGTTACGCCTTCCCCGAAACGCAGAATTTCAACGTCCTGTTCTATCGCACGGATATCTATGACGAGCTCGGGCTGGAGCCGCCGAAGACGTGGGAGGAATTCTACGAGCAGGTCATCTTCCTGTCCAACAACAACTACATGGTCGGCGTGCCGCAGAATCAGAATATCTTCGAGACGTTTTTGTATCAGTCCGGCAGCAAGTTCTATACCGACGATTTTTCGGCGTCGACCTTCGATACCGAGCCCGCGCTGAAAGCGTTTGAAAGCTGGACGGGGCTCTACACAAAATACAGCCTGTCGCTGATTTTCGACTTCTTCAACCGCTTCCGCAGCGGCGAAATGGCGCTGGCGATCGAACCGTACAATCAGGTCAACTATCTGTACTCGGCGGCGCCGGAGCTGGACGGACTGTGGGACATTGCGGTTCTGCCCTCTACCGTGCGAGAGGACGGCAGCGAAAGCGGCGTCGTCACCTGTTCCTCGACCGGCTGCATCGCATTGAAGGGGACCGAGCATCCCGAGGAGGCGTATCGCTTCCTTTCGTGGTGGGTGAGCGGCAAGACGCAGGGCGATTTCGGCACGCAGGTCGAGCAGACGCTCGGCGTGGCGGCGCGCTACGGCACGGCAAACCTGGAGGCGTTCGAGCGTATTCCGTGGAGCGCCGAACAGGCGGCGATCATCCGCGAACAGCGCAGCAGGACCGTGGCGGTCGAGCAGATCCCCGGCAACTACTACATTGCAAGAAACCTGGCGTTCGCGTTCCGCGCGGTGGTGTACAACAAAGCGAATCTTCGCGAGACGCTCTACAAGTACAACATCGAGATCAACAAAGAGCTTGCGCGCAAGCAAAAAGAATTCAGTTACCGGTAAAGGAGGGACGCCATGGAAACCGCAACCATCGAATCGAAACCGGCGAAACGCGGAAAGCTCAAAAAGCAAGGCGCAAGCATCCTGTTCCTGACGCCGTTTACCGTGTTCTTTCTGATGTTCACGATCGTGCCGATCCTTTCGGCGATCGTTCTGAGCTTCACCTATTTCAACATGGTCAGCACGCCGACGTTCGTCGGCTTCGACAACTACATCCGCCTGTTCTTCAACGACGACGTGTTCCTGATCGCTCTCAGGAACACGGCGATCTTCGCGATGATCACCGGACCGATCAGCTATGTGCTGTCGTTTCTCGTCGCGTGGCTGATCAACGAGTTCAACCGCACCGTCCGTACGATCCTGACGCTGATCTTCTATCTGCCGTCGCTCGCCGGAAACGTGTACTTCGTCTGGACATACATTTTCTCGGGCGACAGCTACGGCTTTCTGAACAGCGTCCTGCTGCGGCTCGGCGTCATCTTCGGACCGGTGCAGTGGCTGACCGATACGAAATATATGATGGCGGTCGTCATCGTCGTCATCCTTTGGCTCTCGCTCGGCACGGGCTTCCTTTCGTTCGTCGCGGGGTTGCAGTCACTGAACCGCGAGCTCTACGAATCCGCGGCGATCGACGGCATCCCGAACCGCTTTGCCGAGCTCTGGTATATCACGCTGCCGCAGATGGGACCGCAGCTTTTGTTCGGCGCGGTCATGCAGATTTCGACGTCGTTCGCGATCGGCTACGAGTGCATGAACCTGACGGGCTTTCCGAGTACCGACTACGCCACGCAGACCTTGGTGCTGCACATCCTCGACTTCGGGCAGGTGCGCTTCGAAATGGGCTACGCCTGCGCGATCGCGGTTGTGCTGTTCGCCATCATGCTGCTGATGTGGAAGGTCATCAACAAGGTCCTTTCGAAGTGGCTGTGAGGAGGTGAAGCGATGGAAACCGTAACGCTTGCAAAGCCCAAGAAACGGGAAAAGAAATACCGCCGCGTCGTGCTTTCACGCTCCAAGAGCGGCACCGTGCTGATCTTCGCGTTCCTCATTCTGATCGGCTCGTTTATGGTGCTGCCGCTGGTGTACGTGCTGGTCACCGCGTTCAAGCCGCTCAACGAAATCCTGACCTATCCGCCGAAGTTCTTTGTCCAGCATCCGACGCTGTCGAACTTCCGCGACCTCATCGAGATCACGCAGGAGACGTGGGTGCCGTTCGAGCGCTCGCTGTTCAACTCGCTGATGCTCGCGATTCTGGGCACGTTCGTCTATATCATCATTGCGTCGCTTGCGGCGTATCCGCTCGCAAAGAACAGGAGCAAATGGGTATATGTCTACTACCAGATCGTCGTTCTGGCGATCCTGTTCCGCCCCGAGGTCACGCGAACGCCGCTGTACATCATCATCAGCCGTCTGGGACTCATCAATACCTACTGGTCGCTGCTGCTTCCCGTGCTTGCGGGCAGCTTCGGCGTGTTCCTGATGCGCCAGTTCATGATGACGATTCCGGATGAAATGCTCGAAGCCGCGCGCATCGACGGCGCCAGCGAGTTCACGATCTTCTGGAAGTTCATCATGCCGTCGGTCAAGCCCGCGTGGATGACGCTCACGATCTTCACGTTCAAGGACCTCTGGAATACCGGCGAATCGCAGTATATCTACGAAGAAACCCTGAAGACGCTGACCGCGGTCATGCAGTCGATTTCGTCCGCGGGCATCGCGCGCGCAGGCGCGGGCGCGGTCGTCGCGCTTATCATGATGCTGCCGCCGGTCATCGTGTTCATCATTTCCCAGTCGTCCGTCATCGAAACGATGGCGACCTCGGGCATCAAGGGATAGGGGGGCGTGATATGAAGAAGATCAAGGTCATCGCGATCCTGCTCCTTTGCATGATCCTCCTCGTGCCGACGTTCGCGCGGGCGGAGGATTCCGAGGTGCCGTATCAGACCTATACCTACGACAGATGGAGCAACCCAACGCCGACGCCCAACGCCTATCTTCCCACGCGCAGCATCGGCGGCGCGCAGCTCGGCTGCGGCAACTTCAACGGCGCGCAGGATCTGTTCTATTCCGAGGCGCGTCACGAACTCTATGTCGTCGATTCCGGCAACGCGCGCGTACTGGTGCTCGACGAGGATTTCAGACTCTTGCGGGAGATCACCGGATTCAACGGCGACGAAGCGTTTGTCTTTTCGAACCCGCAGGGCGTCTTTGTACAGGACGACGGCAGGATCTATCTCTGCGACATGGGCAGACAGCAGGTTGCCGAAGCCGATGCGGACGGCAATCTCATCCGCGTGCTGCCGACGCCTTCCTCGCCGCTTCTGCCCGAAAACTTCAACTATCTGCCGACCAAGGTCGTCGTCGATGAAAACGACCGGATCTATATCCTCTCGCGCGGCGTGTATCAGGGCTTGATCTATCTTGAGCCGGACGGCACGTTCATCAAGTTTTTCGGCGCGAACGAGGTGGAAATGACGCTCGGACGGCGCGTGCAGAAGCTTTGGAAATCGATCCTGTCCGATCAGGCGGCGGCGTCCATGCAGTCGTTTAACCCGATTGAGTACAGCAATCTGTTCCTGAACGGCGAGGGGTACATCTTCGCCACCGCCGCGGGCAGCGAAAACGGCGTGCGGGTGCTGACACAGCTGAACCCGCTCGGCATCAATGTGTTGAACTGGACCGGCGGCAGCGAAACGCTGCTCTACTCGGACGTTGTGGAGCGGGACGGCATCATCGTGCTGCTCGATACGAACGGCGGATACCTGATCCAGACGACCGTGCAGCGCGATGCGGGCTTGTCGATGCAGATTACCTTCGGCGGCATCGGACAGCAGCTTGGTCTGTTCCAAAAGCCGGTATCGCTTGCGGAGATCGACGGCAACCTGTATGTGCTCGACGCCGAGAAGAACACGATCACCGAGTTCGTGCTGACCGATTTCGGCAGGGAGATCCACGAGGCGATCGCGCTCTACAATCAGGGCCTGTATATCGAAAGCATCGTGCCCTGGGAAAAGGTCATCCGCCACAATTCGAACTATCTGCCCGGCTACACGGGCTTGGGCAAGGCGTACTATCAGATGCACGACTATCAGACCGCGATGTATTATTTCAAGCTCGCGGGCGATCGGCAGAACTATTCGCTGGCGTTCAAGGAACATTCGCTCGGCGTGATGCGCGACGCGTTCCCGTATATCGCAACGGCGCTGATCGTGCTGGTCGTCGGAGGACTGATCATCGGACGCATCCTGAAAAAGCGAAAGGAGGTGCGCCATGCTGAAAGATAGACTGCTGCAGGAACCCGTCGGCGCGGGCTTCAAACACATCTTCTATACGATGTTCCATCCGGTCAACGGCTTCGATCAGATCAAATGGGAGAAGAAGGGCAGCGTGATCGCGTGCTGTGCGATCCTTCTGATGTTCTTTCTCACCAACGTGTTCCAGCAGGTGCTGACGGGCTTTATCTACAACACCTTCAATCCGGACAAGGTCTCCGTGCCGTCGATCTTCCTGATCACGATGGGGGGCTTTGCGATCGTCTACATCGCCAACTGGGCGGCGGGCTCGCTGCAGTTTTCGGAGGGCGAGAACCGCGACATCTTCATCACGCTCTGCTATACGCTGGTGCCGTGCACCGTCTTCAAGCTGGTGCAGATTCTTCTGACGAATTTTGCAAGTGCCGAGCTGAACGCATTCCTCGTCGCGCTGATGGTGATCGGCTATCTCTGGAGCGGGCTGATCCTTGTGATCGGCATGTTCTATATCCATCAGTTCACCTTCGGCGGGCTGCTTCTAAACCTGTTTCTGACCGTGGTCGGCGTCGCCATCATCCTGTTCCTGCTGCTCCTCGGCTATTCGCTTGTGCAGCAGATCATCACCTTTATCGTCACGATCTACAACGAGATCGTGTTCCGGCTTTGAGGGGGGGATCGGTATGAAACGCAATCGACAAATCCGGATCCTGCTCCTGCTGCTCGGCGCGCTGCTCTTCACGGGCTGCGCCTCCAACCGCCCCGCCGTGCCCGCAAGGACCGCGCACGTGGACGCGACGCAGGGGTTCGAACCCGCAAAGAAGGAAAACGAATTTACGCCGGTTTCCGAAAACGACCGTCTCGCGCTGTCGGTCAATCTCAAGACCGGCGAAGCCGCCGTGCTCGACAAGCGGACCAGCGTCACGTGGTACACGAACCCCATCGACAAGTTCGACGATACGCTTGCCAGCGGCTATCACAAAAACGCGCTGCTTTCCCCGATCACCGTGGTCTATACGACGACGCAGAGCGTGGAAATGACCGTCGGCGCATACCTGCAGAGCGTGCAGAAGGGCGGGCTGTACTACCGCCTCGAGCCGGACGGTTCGGCGGTGTTCCTGTTTGATTTCCCGAACGAGCAGTTCCGCGTGCCGATCCGCTATGCGCTGAACGGCGATCATTTCGACGCTTCGATTCTCACCGACGGCATTCTCGAATACGGCACGAACAAGATCAAATCGATCGAGTTTCTGCCCTACTTCGGCGCGGGCGGGCAGAACGAGGACGGGTATCTCCTTGTGCCGGACGGCTGCGGCGCGCTGATTACGTTCAACAACGAGCGCTTGACCGCGCGCACCTATTCGCAGGGCATGTACGGGTTCGACAACGGCACGAACGACAAGACGATGGGCGGCGTGGCGCTGACCGGCTATTTCACGCTTTCGCAAAACGCCTATCTGCCGGTGTTCGGCATCCACAAGGGCGACGACGGATTCCTTGCAATCCTTTCCGAAGGCGCCGCGCGCGCAACGGTCAACGCCAATGTGTCGGGCAAGTATTCCACCTACAACGCGGCATGGACGACCTATTCCTACCGCACGATCGGAACGGTGCGGCAGACGCAGAAGGACGGAACCGATCAGGTCGTCTCGATCGGAGAGAAGAATCTCGAAACCTATACGGATTATACGGTTTCCTACTACCCGCTTGAAACCGGCAGGTCCGGCTACAGCGACATGGCGGCGCGCTATCGCGACTATCTGATCGCAAACGAGGGACTGGAAGCGCGCGTGCAGGACGGCGGGCAGATTCCGCTGTATCTCGACATCTACGGACACATCGAAAAGACCAAATCGGTCGTGGGCATTCCGGTCGACGTCAAGATCACGACCGCCTCGGTCAAGGACGTCAACGCCATGCTCGACACGCTGAACGGCGAGGGGATAAACCGCGTCGTGCTGAAATACAACTACTGGTCGCAGAGCAGCTTCTACCGCAAAATCCCGACGAGCGCAAAGCCGGACGGCAAGGTCGGCACGGAAGCGGAGCTTTTGGCGCTGCAGGAACGTCTCGGGACTGCAAACGGCGGGCTGTATCTTTCCGCCGATCTGCTGAACGTATACAAGTCCGGCCGCGGCGTCAATCCGTACCGCGACGCGCTGCAGTCGGTTGCGAACACCGTACAGCGGCAGTATGCGTTCCGGCTCGATTCGGCGATGGTCGATTCGCGCTACGATCCGTGGTACCTTCTGCGGCTCGGCTCGGTGCCGCGCGTGTTTGCGCAGTATGCGAACAATCTCAGCGCGGCGGGGTTCTGCGGCGCGGCGCTCGATACGGTCGGCGAAAAGCTCTATTCCGAGCTCGGTACCCGCGGCACGGGGCGCAATCAGGCGCGCGAGATCATGGCAAACGCCGTTCGCGAGACGAAGGAGACGACCGGCAGCGTGCTGCTGACCGGCGCCAACGAATATGCGGCGAACTATGCGGCGCATCTTCTCACCACGCCCGCGAAGTCGAGCGGCTACGACCTCGAGGATGTGTCGATCCCGTTCTACCAGATGGTCTATCACGGCTGCGTTTCGTATTCGCTCCGCGCGTCGAATCTTTCGAGCAATCCCGGAACGCTCACGCTCAACTGCATCGAATACGGCGCGTACCCGATGTATTCGCTGATTTATGAGAACGCCGACGAGCTGATCGGTTCGCGGCTGAACGGCATCTACTCGGCGGACTTTGCGAACTGGAAGGATGAAATCGTCCGACAGTACGGACAGCTCAACGAAGCGCTTTCGCCGGTGCAGACCGCACGGATGACCGGGCATTGCATCGTAACGGACGACGTGCGCCGCATCGACTACGACAACGGCGTCACGATCTGGATCAATTACGGAAACGAGCCGTATACGGACGGCGGCGTGACCGTTCCGGCGCTTGGCTTCACAGCGCTTTCGAACGGACAGACCTACGCAAGCGCGCAGGCGGTCGGCGACTGAGGGGGAGGCGGCTATGGCAAAGAAACGCAACAAACAGTATTCCCTGACAAGGAAGCAGAACCGCGCCGGCTGGCTGTTCGTACTGCCGTTCGTGATCGGCTTTATCATCTTCTTCCTGAAGCCGATGATCGAGAGCTTCTGGTATACGTTCAACGACGTGACGATGGGGCAGAACGGCCTCGAAACGAAGTTCGTCGGGCTGCAGAACTTCCGGTATCTGCTTTTGGAGGACAGCAGCTTTCTCCGCAACCTCTGGACGGTGACCGGCTCGATGCTGGCGCAGGTCGCGATCTGCACGATCCTGAGCCTGTTCATCGCCATCGTTCTGGTCCAGAACTTCCGCGGGCGCACGGTGTACCGCGCGATCTTCTTCCTGCCGATCATCATGACCAGCGGCGTCGTCTATTCGATGGTCAGCTCGGTCGTGGGCTCGTCGGGGCTGTCCGGCACGGGCAACGCCTATATCTATTCGTCGACCTCGATGACGACGCTGATGCAGCAGGGCGGTCTGCCGACCTCGTTCATCAACATCCTGACGCGGATCATCGACGCAATCTTCTCGATGGTCGTCAACTGCGGCGTACCGATCCTTCTGTACATTTCGGGCCTGCAGAAGATCCCGCAGAGCGCGTATGAAGCGGCGCGCATCGAGGGCGCAAGCGCGTGGGATATCTTCTGGCGCATCACGATCCCGAAGATCTCGCCGATCATCTTTCTCAACGTGGTCTACTGCGTGATCGACGCGTCGACCGCCTACGGCAGCACGGCGGGCGGCAACGTCATGATGGCGGCGATCCAGCAGATGGGCTTCGGCAAGACCATGAAATTCGGCATGAGCGCCGCGATGGCATGGATGTACTTCCTGGTGATCGCCGTGTTCCTGGGGCTTGCCTATCTGACCATCGGCAGGCGTGCGGCAAAGATCGAGAACTGAGGGGGTGAAGCGCATGAAACAACGTTCTCCGCAAAGAGAGGTCAACGCGATGGTACGCAAACGGCGCATCATCGGCGTCATCCTCACGATCCTCCGGCACGTCTTTCTGCTCGGTCTCTGCTACGTCGTGCTCTATCCGGTGCTGTACATGATCTCCAACGCCTTCAAGCCGATCTCGCAGTATTACGATCCCTCGGTCGTGTGGATCCCGAGAAGCCTCACGCTCGACAACTTCTACATCGTGTTCAAGGTCATGGATGTCGGCAAGGTGTTCCTGAACACCTTGCTCATCGAAATTCTTCCCGCGTTCATCTCCACGTTCATCGCGATGTTCGTGGGCTACGGACTTGCGCGGTTCCGCTTCAAGGGACGCGGCCTGATCCTCGCCTGCGTGATCCTCACGATCATCGTTCCGCCGCAGACGATCTCGACCTCGCTCTATTCGAGCTACCGGTACTTCGATTTTCTGGGCATTCTTTCGCTGCTGCATCGGGTGATCCCGTCGATCGGACCGATCAACCTGATCGGCACGCCGTGGGTGACGATCCTGCCCGCCCTGTTCGGCGTCGGGCTCAAGAACGGCATCTTCATCTTTATCTTCATGCAGTTCTTTACGGGGCTTCCGAAGGAGCTGCAGGAGGCGGCGGCGATCGACGGCTGCGGTCCGCTGCGCACGTTTTTGCGCATCATCCTGCCGACGGCGAAGAACATCATTATCGCGGTGCTGCTCCTTGCGGTGGTATGGAACTGGAACGATTACTACACGCCCGCGATGTACATTCGCACGACGGATACGATGGCGACGGCGATGGCGTCGTTCCAGGCGAACCTCGAAAACCTGCACAACATGGGCACGGGACTTGAGAACATCCAGACCGCGAATACGCAGATTCAGGCGGCGGCGCTCATTGCGATTTTCCCGCTGGTGATCCTGTATGTGTTCCTGCAAAAACGCTTCTCGGAGGGCATTGAGGACTCCGGTTTAACAGGTATCTGATCAATTCTATTAGGAGGAAACGAACATGAAAAAAGCACTTTCTCTCACACTTGCACTTCTGATGTGCCTTGCGCTGTTTGCGGCATGCACCAGCGAACTGAATCAGAACGGCGGCAACACGCCGTCGAATCCCGCGGGCAATGTGACCGATCCGACGGGCGGCGGCGGCAGCGACAACACCGGAGCGGGCGGAGACGAACCGCAGAACGGCGAGATTGCGGGCGAGATCATCACCGGCGGCGGTGCGGATGCGAGCTTCCTTGACAACGTCGAGGGACTTCCCGCTTCGCTCGAAAACCCGAATCTGACGATCGTCTACTGGTACAATCCGAAACAGTACGCGGTCGACATCCGCAAGCAGCCGGACGTCTACGATCCGATCCTGGAGGCGATCCCGTACTTTGAAGAAAAGTACGGCGGCAAGGTCACGGTCATTTACTCCGCATGGGGCGATATGCTCGAGACCGTCACATCCCTGCAGAATGCGGGCGACGCGCCGGACCTCTTTGAGGTCTACGACGAAACGCTGTACAGCGTGATCCTTTCCGGCGTTGCGCAGAACCTTGACGCGTATACGAGCGATCTCGATTTCAACTATTACAAGATCAACAAGGAGACCTTCCAGTGGAAGGGCAGTTACTACGCGATCCCGCTGAAGCCCTATGCGTTCTACATCATGTACAACAAGGACCTGTTCGACCTCGAAGGGCTGGACGATCCCGCGACGCTCTATCAGCAGGGCAAGTGGAACTGGACGACCTTCCGCGACGTCTGCAAGCGTCTCACCAAGACCACGGACGGCGAGCTGAGTCAGGTCGCCTACGGTTCGTGGGAGGATACGATCCTTTCGTTCATGTATGCGAACGGCGGCTCGCTTCTCAACATCGACACCAAGACCGGCGAGGTCACCTCGAACCTCGGCTCCGTCAAGACGCAGAACACGATCAATTATCTGATCGAGCTCAAGGACTGCTTCATCTACGGCAACGATATGTGGGGCTGGTTCGACAACGGCGCGATGGCGATGATCCGCGGCAAGGAGTATCCGGTCGACGTCCCGTTCGATACCGGCATGGTTCCGTTCCCGACCGGCGACGACTATGAGGGCAAGAACCTCGTCGTCTATCCGCAGGGCATGGCGGTGCCGAACGGCGCGAAGAATCCGGAAGGCGCGGTCGCGTTCATGCGCGTGGTCAACGAGCTGCAGCAGGTTGTCGGCAACCAGAAGGAAGCCAACCGCATCGGACAGACGAATTACGACATGATCTATGCCGACGACGTCAATCTCGTCTATCAGTACGACAAGGGACTGAACGACATCGGCACGGTCATCGCGACGATCGTCAACTACATCCGCGACGGCGTTCCGGCGGCGACCATCAACGCCAACTTAGAGTCGCAGATTCAGTCCGAAATCAACCTGATGTACAACGACAGATAACCCGAGAGGAACCGTTTGTGGAAAGAGGCATCTACTTTGACGGGTGGTATCATGACAATCATTGCTACCACCCGAGTCTTCCGTATCGCTCCATGCAGATGATCGAGGATCTCGAACGATACCGCGCGACGATCCTCGTCTGGTCCGCATTGGGCGGCGGCTCGATTTCCCTGCCGTATCTTGAAAACGAGGCGTTCGGCGAGCTTGATCCGCGGCTGCGGTTCTACGGCTTTATGAACGATTCGGAGTTCATCGCCGAATGCAGCAAGCGCGGCATTCGCGCCATGGGCATCGTGTTCGAGGTGCAGGGCTGGGAGTTTCCGGTCGAGGTTTCGGAGGACGGCAGGCACATGAAGGCGTTCAACGTCCTGCGCGAAGGACCGTCCGACCGTGCCGGGGCAACTTACGGGCTCAACGAGTTCTCCTCCGGCAAATACGACGGACTGTTCCGCACGTCCCTGAAGGACTACTATCCGGACGGGATCTGCAACAGCGACGGCGAACGAGTCACGGCGCTGCAGGAGGAGGCTGCCGCGCGCACATTCCGCGGAGAGCCCGTGCATGCGGGCTGGGTGGAGGTCAGGGGACATTCCAAAACCTGCTATCAGACCTGCCGCAACAACCCCGTGTGGCGCGGGTATCTCAAGAAGATCATGGAGCTGCAGATCGATGCGGGCGTGACCGGCATCCAGCTCGACGAAGCGGAGCTGCCGATCACCTCGATGGGGGCGGGCGGCTGTTTCTGCAAGGATTGCGTCAAGCAGTTCCGCAGCTATCTGAAAAACAAACGGGCAAACGGCACGCTTCCGAAGGGGTACGAGTCGTTCGATCTGGACACCTTTGACATCGGTCAGTACCTGCGCGACAGCAAGGTGAGCCACCCCACGGAATCGTGGACGTACCGCGACGTGTACGAGTTTCAGATGCGCGCGGTCAAAAAGCACTTTACGGAGCTGGTCGATCATGCGCGCGCCTATGCAAAGGAGAAATACGGCCGCGAGATCTGGATGAGCGGCAACTTCTTTACGTGCATGCCGGTCTACTATCCGTTTGAAAACACGGTGGACTGCGTGATCACCGAAATGGATCATACGCTGTTCCGTCAACCGCACTGGTATCGCTACGTCTCGGGCTTTTCGGGGAACAAGCCGGTTATCGTTGCGGAGAATCCCTACGGCGGCATCATTCCGCAGCTCAACGACGAACTGAATCGCGGCAGAGGGTACGACCTTTATCGCCTGCTGCTGCTGGAGGCTGCGGTCTACGGCTGCAACATGAGCGTCCCGTACGGCGGATGGATGGGAAACACGATCAAAACCGGCTTCTGGCCGCCGCGCAGCGTGACCGAGCAGGTGCAAAGCTTCCTCGCCGATCACGACAGGCTGTTTTCGAAGACCAGCGGCGCGGAGATCATGGTCGTCTACTCGTTCCCGAGCAACTATTGGCGCGAGGTCACAAAGAAGGGCGGCGATCAGTTCACCGACGTCGATTCGATCCTGTTTTACCGTTCGGTCGAGGAGCAGAGCGCGAACGCGTCGCGTCTGCCTTTCTGGGAGGTCATCCAGCGGATGAGCGAGGAACGGGCGCTCTACGACGTGCGCATGTTCGGCGACGATGAACTGCGTCCCGACCGCGTCAGTGCGGAGGACTGGAAGCAGTATCGGCTGATCGTTCTGCCCGAATGCACCGTGCTGACCGAAATCCAGCGCGAGGAGCTTCTGCGCTATGCCGAAAACGGCGGAAAGGTCCTGCTGTTCGGTAAAACCGCGGAGGATCGTCCCGAATGGACGGCGCGGATCAAAGAACTGCCGACCGTTACGGCCGCGGAGAATCCGGATTCGCTGAAAGAGGCGATGCGATCCTTTACCGCGGCGTTCCGCAAGGCCGTTGCGGGCGAGGAGCAGCTTTTGATCGAAACGGCGGATCCGTCCGATCGCGCATTTGTCGGCGCGCATACGCATGTCGGCGAAACGGCAAGAAGCCTGCAGCTTTTGAACTACCGCTATGATTCCGAAGCCGACCGGGTGCTGCCGATCGGGGGCGTCACCGTGAAACTGCGCGACGCGTCGCTGACCGGCGCTAGGGCGATCGATCTGGACGGCAATCCGATCGAAACGGAACTGCGCGTCCAAAACGGCGTGCTTTCCGTCACGTTCCCGTCGCTTCCGCTGTATGCGGCAATCGAACTATTCTAAACGCAAAGGAAGGATTTATGGAAGAAAACATTCTTGTTACCGGCGAACCGCTGTCGAAGGAAAAATTCAGCAAGCCGAGCGTCGAGTTCGGCATCATGCCGTTCTGGTTCTGGAACGGCGAAATGTCCTACGATGAGATCGCCTATCAGATTCGCGAGTACAAGGCAAAGGGCTGCCCGGGCTTCTACATTCACGCGCGCTTCGGCGTGCGCGAGGAACTCGGCTACATGAACGAGGACTGGCTCGATCGCGTCAAGTTCACGATCGAGAAAGCGCAGGCGGAGGGGCTGCAGATCTGGATCTACGACGAGTACAACTGGCCGAGCGGCACCTGCGGACAGACGCTGATGAAGGACCACCCGGAGATGACGAACGTCTATCTCGAGCTGGTCGAAAGCAACCTGCCGGGGCAGTTCTTCACGTTCATGGAGGGCACCGACTCCCGCTACAACGACCTCGAACAGTCCGAACCGGTCTATGCCTGCGCGATCAAGCTGTCCGACCTCGAATCGGGCAACTATGAGATCGTCGACCTGATGCCGTCGCTCTCGTTCGACAAGGTCATTACGTGGGAAGCGCCGAAGGGACCGTGGAAGCTGTTTTACTTCATCGAGCGCAAGAGCACGTGGTATGCGGACGTATTGAATCCCGAAA